>Ga0209826_1002059_pt1 | contig 13532 bp, 11 predicted proteins | sample GOMGulsemesocosm_5_FD_184637 | JGI IMG/M metagenome (GOLD analysis project Ga0209826, IMG submission 184637) | Methane-oxidizing microbial communities from mesocosms in the Gulf of Mexico - GOM15C Gulf of Mexico (SPAdes) (version 2) | ecosystem: Environmental > Aquatic > Marine > Cold seeps... | reverse complement strand
GCGACAAGAGCGTCTTTACGGCGTCCCATGGGTGTTGGTCCGGCATGGGCTTCTTGCCCCGTAATTGTGACCTCATACCAGCGTTGGCCTTGAGCGCCAGCGACAACGCCAATTGTCTTCTCTTCATGTTCAAGGATCGGACCTTGTTCAATATGCGCTTCGAAAAAGGCTTTGATTTCACGGCCACCAACCTCTTCAGTGCCCGCATAACCAATACGATCAAGTTCTTCGCCCATAGTTTTGCCGTCAAGATCTGCGCGGCTCAAACCATATTCTAGATCAAATACGCCTGCAAATACGCCCGATGAAACCATAGCCGGTGCAAACCGGGAACCTTCTTCGTTGGTCCAAACAGAAACCTCAATTGGATGTTCTGTTTGAACGTCGAAATCATTTAGGGTACGTAAAACTTCAAGTCCGGCGAGAACACCGAAAACACCGTCATATTTACCGCCAGTGGGTTGTGTATCGAGATGGGAGCCCGTCATTACAGGAGGTAAATCGTTATTTTTACCGGCGCGGCGGGCAAAAATATTGCCCATTTTATCAACTTTAACTGTGCAACCGGCGTCTTCACACCATTTCACAAATAAATCCCGGCCTTCTCTATCAAGATCGGTAAGAGCCAAGCGACAACAGCCGCCTTTTGCAGTGCCCCCGATTTTAGCCATCTCCATCAAGCTGTCCCACAAACGATCGCCTGTCACTGTCATATTTTTCATTATTTTAGCCCGTCTTATTCTGCTGCGTTGCCATGAGGGTTCCGTGGATCTTGGTTCCAGTTCATGTACGGTTTCCCATTATCAACTTCCACCATGCTGATACATTCGTCAACCGGACAGACAAGCTGGCACAGGTTACAACCAACGCATTCTTCATCAACCACCTCATACAGACGTGCGTCGTTCACACGGTTAGCCGTAATCGCTTGATGGGACGTATCTTCACAGGCGATATGACACAGGCCGCATTGGATGCATTTATCCTGATCAATCAACGCCTTAACATCGTAATTTATGTTAAGTTTGTTCCAATCAGTAACGTTCGGTGTCGCCATTCCTCTGAAATCATCAATAGTTTCATAGCCTTTGCTATCCATCCAATTGCTAAGGCCCGTTTTCATGTCATCAACAATTTTAAACCCATGATGCATGGCGGCTGTACAAACTTGAACAGTTCCGCAGCCAAGCGCCATGAATTCAGCAGCATCCTTCCAGTTTGAAATTCCGCCAATTCCGGACATTGGAATGCTTTGGCATTCTGGATCACGTGCGATTTCAGCAACCATATTAAGGGCAATTGGTTTTACTGCAGGGCCGCAATAACCGCCATGTGCTCCTTTACCATCTACCGTCGGCATTGGCGCCATGACATCAAGGTCGATACTCACAATGGAATTAATTGTATTGATAAGGGAAACTGCATCTGCACCACCCCGAACAGCCGCACGAGCAGATTGACGGACATCAGTGATGTTTGGCGTCAATTTGACGATGACCGCCATATCTGAATGCTTTTTACACCAAGCAGTAACCTGTTCCACATATTCTGGAACTTGGCCAACGGCTGCGCCCATGCCCCGTTCAGACATGCCATGAGGGCAACCAAAGTTAAGCTCCACGCCGTCAGCACCGGTTTCCGCAACACGGCCCAGAATGTATTTCCAAGGCTCTTCTTCGCAAGGCACCATCAACGAGACAATAATTGCCCGATCAGGCCATGCTTTTTTAACCCGTGTAATTTCTTCCAAATTTATCTCAAGCGGACGATCCGTGATCAATTCAATGTTATTCAGCCCTGCCATACGCTGACCATTGTAATTGATAGCGCCGTACCGAGATGACACGTTCACGACCGGAGGATCTTCCCCCAATGTTTTCCAAACAACGCCGCCCCAACCGGCTTCAAACGCACGAACGACGTTAATTTCCTTATCTGTCGGGGGTGCACTTGCCAACCAGAAAGGATTGGGCGTTTTAATTCCTACAAAATCGTAGCTTAGATCTGCCATTTTCCTAATCCTTCGCCTTATGTGCGGCTTGTTTTTAAATAAGTGTCAATTGCATGTGCGGCGAGTTTACCGTCCTGCACTGCGGCAACGGTGAGATCATCACCGCCAAGAATACAATCACCGCCAGCATAAATGCCGGAGACTGATGTGGCACGATCGTCATCAACAACAATCCGCCCATCTTGGATTTCCAAAGAAGTTGCGCTGCCGGTTACCGGCTCAGATACGAAAACCTGTCCGATCGCTTTAAACACCATATTTGCTGCAATCTCAAAGGTTTCGCCTGTCCCAATAAGTTTTCCGCCAGCATCCTTTTTTGTGTATTCAAACGTAATTCCTGAAACACTGCCGCTGCCTTCAATTGAGATCGGTTTGGCATAATGTTTGATGGTCACACCGTTAATTTGTGCATATTCCTGTTCATGGTGAGTGGCGCTCATGTCCTCAACCCCACGGCGATAAACCAGCGTGACATCCTCTGCACCCAATCGTTTTGCTTGAACCGCCACATCGATTGCAGTGTTACCACCGCCGATTACAACGACTTTACGTCCGACGGCCAGATCTGTCTTTGTTTCGGACTGGCGAAGGTCGGCTATATAATCAACTGCGTTATAGACACCGGTTAAACCTTCGTTTTCAAAACCAAGGGCTCGGACGGCACCCAAGCCACTTCCCACAAACACTGCATCATATTTTTCATTAAGTTCAGCAAGTGAGATGTTCGATCCCAATGTTTTGCCATTATGAACCGTGATACCACCAATGCTGAGGATGAAGTCGACTTCTTCCTGCGCAATTCCGTGAGGGAGCTTATAAGCTGCGATCCCATATTCATTTAGGCCACCAGATTTCTCCCGGGCCTCAAACACTTCAACGTTATGTCCGAGCATTGCAAGGCGGTGAGCCGCTGAAAGCCCCGCGGGTCCTGCACCAACAACCGCAACTGTTTTACCGGTAGAGGCCGCACGGGAAAAAGGCTGCTCGCCCGTTTCCATGAGCCAGTCAGTTGCAAAGCGTTGCAGCTTACCAATTGTCACCGGCTTTTCTTCTTGTGACATGCGAACGCAAACTTCTTCACACAGAATTTCTGTAGGACACACACGAGAACAGGCCCCCCCCATGATATTCTCACTTAAAATATCGATGGCCGAGCCGCGATAGTTTCCTGTTTGAATTTTGCGGATAAAATTTGGAATATCAATTCCGGTCGGACATGCCTCCATGCACGGGGCGTCGTAACAGAAATAGCAGCGACTAGCTTCTATTAATGCCTTGGATTCCCCAAGCGCTGGATACATATCATCAAAATTTTTGGAGAGTTCTTCAGCAGACAAGCGGCCCGCTGCGATATCAGCGATATCACCCATTTCAATTTTCCCTAGCCCAGTATTTTTGATCCCGACTTATGCCGGAGTTTTCCCTACGGAAACCATAGTCAAAAACTGACCAAACGGTCAAGTTTAATTGAAAATAAAATCAAAACGGTGAAAAAGTGGCACTTTTAGCCAACAAATTCGCCGTTAAATTAGGAAAAACCGAAAAAGAACAATGAGCAATCTAGTAAAATGTCATATTGGAAAGATAAAGACAGCGAAGAATCAAACGCCCCGTAACCTGTCTGCTTTCTTGTTCAAACCATCTAACGCAGAAAAAGAGGCCGCATCATTGAAACTATCAAATGATCCCGTCTGTAAAATGGTATTAAAGGAAGAAATCATTGCCCCATAAGCAACCCGTGACAAAGAAGAGCCGACACTTATCCTTTTTACGCCCGCTATCTGGAGCTGACTGAAAGTTACGCCCACCAAACCGATGCCGGCTACAACATTGACAGGTCGACCGACACTTTCGCATACGGTGCGAATTGCATCTATATCTGGAAGTCCCGGGGCGTATAATACAGAAGCTCCGACCGCCTCATACCCCACTAGCCTCGCGAGGGTATCTTCAAAATCGTTGCGTCCGAACAAATAATTCTCTGATCTTGCCGTTAAAACGAAATCGGGATCGTATTTATTGACGACCTCCATGGCAGCAGCAATCCGCTCGATTGCCAGAGACTTATCATAAAGCGGCTTTTCCGGGTTTCCTGTTGCATCTTCAATAGCGCAACCCGCAAGACCAATTTCAATTGCTAACTTAACCGTTTCTGCCACATCTTCAGGACGATCCCCATACCCATTCTCAAGATCGGCACTCACGGGTAAATGAGTCGCTTCAACAATTTCCGTCACATGATCCAACACTTCCCCCCGACCTAATGCGCCAACGTCACTTGATGCGCCTTTAGAGAATGCAAATCCGGCACTTGTGGTTGCCAAGGCTTCCGCCCCCAAAGCCGTGAGCATCTTCGCAGAGCCAACATCCCAAGGGTTTGGGATAACAAAGGTCCCTTTTCTTTTGTGAAGGGCTGAAAATAGAGTGGTTTTTTTGCTTGTAACTTTCACGCAAGGCCTCCTGTAAAGATCGGCGAAATCTATTTTGTTCTTGTTATGTTCTATACTATAATTATTTCGTCATAGAGTGCAATGCCAACTGAGTAAAAAACACCTATTTGGTTAAATATGAGAATAACTCTTGAAAAACTTGTTCGCTATCAACACAATTGATCAACAATTAGGCAATTAGTGAATCAAATATGACGTCAAATGATAACAGCACAAACCAAGGTCGTATCCGTCAGGAGAATGAAAAACGCATCCTTCAAGCCGCTGAAAAAGTGTTTTCGGAAAATGGCTTTCGGGGCGCTACAACAGCTGCCGTTGCAGAACAAGCGGGCCTTCCCAAAGCAAATATCCATTATTACTTTGGGACTAAAGAAAAACTTTATCGCACCGTTATTGATGACATTGTCGAACTTTGGTTATCCTCGTTTCGTGAAATCACGGAAGAAGATGATCCTGCCTCCACTCTTGCCGATTACATTCGGGCAAAGATGGAACTCTCTAAAAATCGTCCTGAAGCATCCCGGGTTTTTGCCAACGAGCTTATCCGCGGGGCTCCCCGCATTGGTGAATATTTGTCTGGCGACTTGAAGGAATGGGTAGATCAGAAATCTGCAATTCTTGACACGTGGATCGAGCAGGGAAAAATGGCGCCCCTTGACAGTACAAAACTCATTTTTCATATCTGGGCCATGACACAAACATGGGCTGACTTCGAAGTTCAATGGAGCGCTGTCCTTGGGAATCCCAAAGGGCTTACCGACGCTGATTTTGAAGATGCGACCAATGCCATTATAACCACAGTTCTCAGAAACTGTGGTTTGATCCCTGTGCCGCCGCGAAAAACACAAACTGATCTTCACATTGCGATGTGATTTTGGACATAATAATAAAGTAGCCAACCATGAACACCTCCAAAATATTTTTCAATAAAGCTGTTATATTCATAATTATCTTTGCCTTGGTCTATCATATTGGCGCAGTGGTAATGGTCTTCAGCGAATTCCCAACAGATGCTGACACTTCGGCCACAGAGACAACCGCGACAGGGCTAAATTTTACTTCAGTGCAGTCTATAAAACAAACGAACCCCTTACCTGAACTGACTAAATGGACAGCCCGCGACGGCAACGATTTGTATTATCGGCGATATAAAAGTGAAACCTCATCGGATAAAACCCTAATCCTACTTCACGGCTCTGGTTGGCATAGCCAACAGTTCCAGGCGCTCGCATCCCACATTGCAAAATCCGGAGTTGCAAACGTCATCACCCCTGACCTGCGAGGGCATGGAGTGAGGCCTGCGGCGCGCGGGGACGTTTCATATATTGGTCAATTTGAAGATGATCTCGCCGACTTGATTTCAGAACTCGGCAAGACACAACCAAACCAGAAGATTATTATGGGCGGCCATTCGTCTGGCGGTGGCTTAGCCGTTCGTTTTGCAGGCGGGGAATATGGAAAGCTTGCCAGTGCTTATGTGTTGCTAGCGCCATACCTCAAATACAATGCCCCTACTACCAGAGTGAACTCAGGGGGATGGGCACGCCCCCTCACCCGCAGGATTATCGGACTTTCCATGTTGAACCAAATGGGCATTACGGGGCTTAATAATCTGACAGCTATTGAATTTAATTTTCCAAAATCCGTATTGGACGGCCCACTTGGAGCCACAGCGACATCTCGTTACAGCTATCGCCTAAACACATCATTTGCCCCAAGAGACGATTTTGAAGCAGACCTAAAAGCATTGACACAGCCGTTTTTGTTAATCGCGGGGTCTAATGATGAAGCTTTTTTTGCAGACAAATATGAGCCTGTAATCTCTGCTAACACCGCCTCAGGTACATACTCGATTTTGCCAAACCAAGACCACCTTGGTATCGTCAATGATCCGCGAGCCCTTGACGAGATCGCCAACTGGATGACGCACCTTAAATAATATTCCCCCTACGAATTCAGGGGGAATACTTAAAGGGCAAATTCCAACGTTTACTCTTTGCTTAGAGCGCTATTTGATTTCTTAATCATCTCAATATCACTCAGTTCTTGATAAAGTTCGCTACCGGATGCTTTGAAAATTTCAGACATATCCTTCATGCCATCATCCGCAAAAGTTCCGCGAATTTCCTGACTAATTTTCATTGAACAGAATTTCGGACCACACATGGAACAAAAATGAGCGATTTTGTGGGCTTCTTTTGGAAGTGTTTGATCATGGAATTCAATTGCTGTTTCAGGATCTAACGATAGATTAAATTGATCCATCCAACGGAACTCAAACCGTGCCCGGCTTAACGCATCATCTCGTAGTTGTGCACCCGGATGACCTTTGGCCAAATCGGCAGCATGAGCCGCAATTTTATAGGTTATAACGCCTGTTTTAACGTCATCTCGGTTTGGTAATCCCAAATGCTCTTTCGGTGTCACATAACACAGCATGGCACATCCAAACCATCCAATCATGGCTGCTCCGATCCCGCTCGTAATATGGTCGTATCCCGGCGCAATATCAGTAGTTAGCGGACCCAACGTATAGAATGGGGCTTCGTCGCATTCTTTCAGTTGTTTATCCATATTGATTTTGATTTTATGCATGGGCACATGGCCTGGTCCTTCAATCATCACTTGTACATTTTTCTTCCAAGCAACTTTTGTCAATTCTCCCAGAGTTTCAAGTTCGGCAAATTGTGCGCGGTCATTTGCATCAGCAATACTTCCAGGGCGCAACCCATCCCCAAGTGAGAAACTAATATCGTACTGACGGGCAATATCACAAATATCTTCGAAATGAGTGTAGAGAAAATTCTCCTCGTGATGCGCCAGGCACCACTTCGCCATGATTGAGCCACCCCGACTGACAATGCCGGTTACCCGGTTCGCTGTTAGATGAATGTAGGACAATCGAAGCCCCGCATGGAAGGTCCAATAATCAACACCTTGTTCAGCCTGTTCGATGAGGGTGTCTCTAAACACTTCCCAGCTTAAATCTTCTGCAATTCCATTCACTTTCTCCAACGCCTGATAGATCGGAACAGTCCCTATTGGAACAGACGAATTACGAATAATCCATTCTCTAATGTTGTGAATATTTCGGCCTGTGGACAGGTCCATCACCGTATCGCCGCCCCATCGCGTCGCCCAAACCATTTTATCAACTTCCTCAGCCACAGAGGATGTAACCGCAGAATTACCAATATTAGCATTCACTTTAACCAGAAAATTACGACCAATAATCATTGGCTCTAACTCTGGGTGATTGATATTGGCTGGAATAATTGCTCGGCCGCGCGCGATTTCATCTCGAACGAATTCTGGCGTAATGATATCTGGTATCTCCGCACCAAAGGCTTCGCCGTCCCGGGTCGTGACGTCTACCCGTCCCATATTTTCGCGGATGGCAACAAATTCCATTTCCGCCGTAATTACTCCCTGCCGCGCGTATTCCAACTGCGTTACCGCGTGCCCTGCTGAGGCACGGCGCGGGGATGGAAGATTTGGAAATTCTGAAACCAGATGATTTTCACTGGCAAAACCATTATCAGCATCATTGACCTTGCGCCCCTGATAGACTTCTACATCTTTTCGTGCATCTATCCATGAAGTCCGTAATTTTGGAAGGCCATTTTCAAGATTGATATCTGCATTTTCTTCAGTGTAGGGCCCTGAAGTGTCATAAACCAGAACAGGTTCTTCATTTGCACTTGGGTGAAGACTGATTTCACGTATTGGCACGCGAATATTTTTGTGAATTTTTCCGTGGAGGAATATCTTTCGAGAGGCTGGCATAGGCCCCATCGTTACTTGAATATCGGCTACTGTTTTAGACTTTGTCATTCGGATCTCCTGTTTTCAGAAGACCCGGGAATGCGAGCGGTGTGGATATAGGAAGGATATGATTTCTCATATGCCTATTAAAAGCCCCGTCCCTCCGCCGGTATTACCCGGATCAGGTTCAAAGGGTTTCCGCGGCGCTCACATTGTAGGCTTATCGGTGTCTCAACCCTTTCACAGGGCTCCCCTCGGTATTTGCATACTTAGCGAAACCCAGTTTCCGGGTCAACAGGGAATTTTAACGGATCAGTTACCCAGCTCTTCTTGCAAGATTTCAAGTTCCAACCAGCGTTCCTCTGATTTCTCATGCTCAAGTTTAGCGTTGGTAAGTGCGTCCAATGTTTTCTGGAACTTATCAGGGCTTTTTGTAAATAAATCCGGGTTTGCCATGTCAGCCTCTAGCTGCACGATCTTAGCTTCAAGTTCTTTAATTAGCATCGGTAATCTGCCCAAATCCCGTTGATCTTTATAGGTCAGCTTGCCCCGTGATTGTTTTGGTTTGTCACTTACAGCTGTCGTTTTTTTTCCCTGTAATTTTGGTTTTTTTGCTTCATTTCTTTGACGAATATAATCGGTATAGCCACCAACATATTCATCAACACTGCCATCGGTTTCAACGGCGATAACGGAGGTTACAAGCTGATCGAGAAAATCACGGTCATGGCTAATGACAATGAGTGTACCGTCATAACTCCCCAACATATCCTGCAACAGATCCAGTGTTTCCATATCAAGATCATTGGTCGGCTCGTCCAAAACGAGAAAGTTACTTTGGCGAGCGAGCAATTTTGCCAGCAGTAAACGGTTTTTCTCGCCGCCAGATAATGATTTTACAGGGCTTTTCGCTTGTTTTTCATCGAATAAGAAATCACGTAGATAGGCAACCACATGGCGGACTTCACCCCGAACCAACAATTGTCCGCTGGCAGGATCAGCAAGTGTATCCCATAGACTTTCTTCTGGATCTAGGGTGTCGCGCTGTTGATCAAAAATCGCCGTTGTCAAATTGGTGCCAAGCTTTACCGTTCCGGTATCGCAATCCAGCTTGCCCATTAACATTTTCAATAAGGTTGTTTTACCGGCACCGTTCGGGCCAATCATACCAATGCGATCGCCACGGATGATTTTCGTTGAAAAATTGTCAATCACCAAATGGTCGTCAAAGGATTTACTAATTTCAGTGGCGTTGACGACGATTTTACCACTTTTCTCACCGGCGCTGGCTTCAAGTTTCGCATTTCCAACCCGCGAAGTCCGTTCCGCTCTCTCAGATCGTAATTTATGCAAATTCCGAATACGGCCTTCATTTCGGGCGCGCCTCGCCGTGATCCCTTTACGAGACCAATCTGTTTCTTCGGCAATGCGTTTATCAAGCTTTTTCAGCTCCACCTCTTCAGAGCGGAGAATTTCTTCTGACCACTCATCAAAAGCCGCAAACCCCTTGCCGTGTGTGCGCAGTTTTCCTCGGTCCAGCCAAAACAGCCGGTTCGTTAGATTTTTCAGGAATTGACGATCATGGCTGATGATCATTAATGCGCCTTTAAACGACTTGAGCTCGTCCTCCAACCAAAGGATGGTCTTAATGTCCAAATGGTTAGTCGGCTCGTCTAGAAGAAGAACATCAGGGTCAGATACCAATGCTTCGGCAAGGGAGACACGTCTGGCTTCACCGCCAGAAAGTGTTTCCAAAAACCGGTCACCATCAATCGCGATGCCATCTAGGACCTGGTCAACCAAATACCCGTGATCCATACCGTCTTGGCGCAATTCAGGCGGCAAACCCTCTGTCACTTGTTGGTATACAGTGCGGCCGGGAATAATTTCCGGCTGTTGACGCAAATATCCAACACGTGTTCCGCTTTGCGCAAATCTATCGCCGCCATCAAGTTCAATATCACCGGCAATTGACTTCAACAACGTTGATTTTCCGGATCCATTACGCCCGACGAGCGCGATCCGCATTCCCGGCTCAATACCGAGTGATATTTTATTGAACAGATCGCCACCACCAAACGTGATACGCGCGTCTTGAAGGGCCAGAATGGGTGCAGCCATTGTAAATCCAGAAGTTAAAAATTACGTCACAAGACCCGGCTTCTAGCATTTTACCAGCCCCCTCGCAATTTCTATCAGGTCTCACCCTTGCTAAAGCAGCTCGCGCTTTATATAAGAGGGCTATTAAGTTTAAGACGAAATGATGAGAAAGCCCTCATCGCGGCTTCGAAATCGCTTTAGAGAAGAGATACAAATGTTTGTTATTGCAGCACTTTACCAATTTGTTCCATTGCCAGACTACAAAGACCTACAACCAAAAATTTTGAAGGTCTGCCTTGAAAATGAAATTCAAGGCACGTTGCTTTTGGCTGAAGAGGGAATAAATGGAACTGTTGCGGGTACACGTGCAGGCATTGACACTCTGTTATCATACTTAAAAAGTGATCCGCGCCTTGAAAATCTGTCTCATAAAGAAGCAATTAATGAAGAGCAGCCTTTCTACCGTATGAAAGTGCGCCTCAAAAAAGAAATTGTGACGTTGGGCGCACCCGGTACTGATCCTAAAAAGATGGTTGGCGCTTATGTAAAACCCGCTGATTGGAACGCGCTAATTGCTGACCCAGATGTATTGCTCGTCGACACGCGAAATGACTACGAGGTTGAAGTTGGCACGTTTAAAGGCGCGTTAAACCCAAACACGACGACTTTCCGCGAGTTTAAAGATTACGTTGAGACTAATCTGGATAAAGATAAACATAAGAAAGTTGCCATGTTCTGCACTGGTGGTATTCGCTGCGAAAAATCAACATCGTATCTACTGCGTGAAGGCTTTGAAGAGGTTTACCACCTTGAAGGCGGTATTCTCCAATATTTTGAAGATGTTCCTGAAGAGGAAAGCTCATGGGAAGGTGAATGTTTCGTTTTTGACCAACGCGTAACTGTCAATCATGCCCTAGAAAAAGGGTCATACGATCAGTGTTTTGCTTGCCGTTTCCCCATTACTGAAGATGAAAAGCGGTCACCCGATTATGTTAAAGGTGTTTCTTGCCCTCATTGCATAGACAGCCTTACGGACAAGAAGAAAGAACGTTTCTCCATGCGTCAAAAACAAATTGAACTCTCCAAAGAGCGCGGAGAAGATCATATTGGGAGCAAGATTATTGCGTAGACAATGTTGATATCTTTTTTAAAAAATATTGGTCGATTTCGACCGATTTTGATTACCTTGGTATCGCTTCTCATCGCCCCAGTTTTAGCAGGGGTGTCATCCGCTGCCGACAATCCATTTAAGATTGTATATGCTTCCGCATGGCCGCCCTATTCTGAAGGCGAAGGTCCTAACGTTCGAGGTATTCTACCAGCCTTAATGAAAGAGCTGCTGGAACAGAAAATGGGCGTATCTGTTGAACATGTTGGTGTTCCGTGGGCACGTGCTCAACAAATGGTTAAAAAGGGTGTTGCTGATGCATTTGTCACTGCACCGACTGCCGAACGTTTAACCTTTGCTCGTAGCTCAACTGAATTTGTATATTCCGTTGAGTTTAGCCCCGCCGTCATTAAAGGCTCAAAAATTCAAAAGAAAATATCTGAAGGCGCAAAAATTCCTAACGATATCTCTAAATTTGGGTTTTGTGACGTCCTTGGCAATAATTGGGCAAAGCAATATTACAGCAAGCATAACATTACCTATACAATTGCAAAAGACGCCGAAGAATGTGTCAAAATGATCCATGCTGGACGATTAGATATTTTCATTCATCCAGCTAACGTCACTGGAAAAGCCATTGAAAAATTTGATTTAGCAGATTCTTTTGAAATTTTCGACGCAGTTCCTGAAAGCCCAAAATTTACATTACTTTTATCAAAAAAATCCAAATTCAGCGCTTCACTGCTTGAGCCTTTTGATCAAGTTCTCTCTATTGCAAAATCTAATGGAACGTATGAGCAGATATTGCTTAAATATCGGAAGATATATCAAGACAATAAGCTGTAACTCTCGCCCTAATGTTCACTTGGACATTAAGTATTCGAGATAATCACCGCTACGAATATGGATATGTCGGCTTACATCACGGTTATAAATATAAACCCAAGCTTTAACTTCCTGTTTACCATCTAACGTAACTCGACAGGACCTCCGCAAGTATAGTTTTGGATCAGGAAAGCTGGCCGAACATTCTTCCCATTCGTCCAACTCGCCTAAAACCACGCCAGAATTCTCAAGTTTAAAACATTCCCCATAAACCCGGTATTTTGGATCTTTACCCACCAAAACGCCTGGATAATCACCCAAATCATAAAGTGAGCCCAGAATGTAACCATCTGCAATATATTGGCAGTAGTCCGATAACAGATGAGATTTTGGCCCATTACTATTTTTTCTTAACGTGCCATATACGAAAATATACTCACCTGCCATCGCCGCGGACCTTACTTTTTAGGGTAACTGAAGCCAAGACCGGCGCGGGCGTCATTCTGAACGCTGTATGGCGGAATTGGATACCGTAGACCGTTTGCAGACAGCTTCGCTAGGCCTTCAATGGTTTTTGGAAGATACGCTGGCGGAATAGCCATAAGAAGCTCGTCCTCCATCACACCGCCATAGCGCCGCTCAGCGAAACACGGAAGTGATAGGCTTGGTTCCCCCGTTGAAAGTGCACGCCCCCAACTATCTGCGCACGAACTCTCCCCAATTACAGAGAAATCAAGTTTTTTATATCCAGCCCATTGCAATCCATTAATGAATAAAATCATCTGGGCCGGTGTCATATAGATTAGACATATGTCCGGCGGGTCCAGCTTACCTGTAGCGAGTGGCGAGACTGCCATGGCTTTATATTTTCCGTAAGGGACAACCGTCATTTCTTCTTGGTGAACACGGGTATCTTCCTCTGTCTCCCACCACACGCCGGTATAACGCGCACCCTTTTTCCATTCATCATCTTGGGGATGAAGTCCTAAGACAGCGCCGCACTGAGATCCTACAAAATCATCCTGGGTAGCACCAACAGTCCAGCCAAGCCGGCATGCCTGCCCCACAATTTGATCGGCCGTATGAATGGAATCTGGCCTGCGAATACGCGGAATAGCTTCCATTTCCTCAACAGTTTCAAATAACTTCATACCAATTGGCGTTGCCCGAACTCTCAAATATTTGGTGAGCCCATCCAGCAATGCTGTCCAATCGTAATGTCCCTCTAGCGCATTCATGTTTATCTCCCTGTTATTATTATTTTCTGGAAGCA
>Ga0209826_1002058_pt1 | contig 13537 bp, 10 predicted proteins | sample GOMGulsemesocosm_5_FD_184637 | JGI IMG/M metagenome (GOLD analysis project Ga0209826, IMG submission 184637) | Methane-oxidizing microbial communities from mesocosms in the Gulf of Mexico - GOM15C Gulf of Mexico (SPAdes) (version 2) | ecosystem: Environmental > Aquatic > Marine > Cold seeps... | reverse complement strand
CACGAGGGTGTCACACAACAAGTACTTTTCTTCAGGCAATAAAAAAGGCCTGTAACAATCGCTACAGGCCTTTAGTATATGGAGCTGGTGAGAGGATTCGAACCACCGACCGGCTGATTACAAATCTGATTCAATTAATAAACTACGATGACGCATAACAGCCTACAGCAATGAATCCAATGGGTTATGAATATCCGCCTATTGCAGACTATTGTCGTTTATTGCACTTATTTGCAACTGAGTGGACAACCAGTGGACAACGAAAAAATGATTGAGCTTACGCAAATAGCGCCTTCACCCACCCATTACGTCTGTTAGAGGCAATGTTTGCTATTCATTGGGGCGCTAGGTTCAAGCCCAGCCGGCAGAGCTTTACAATTCGAAAACAAAGAAAGGTACGACAAGTCAAAAAACATTACCCAAAGTAAAATGACCTTTGAGCATCAATTTACTCAGGTAAAACTTTAAAAATGCTCAGCCCTTAATGCCGTATGGCACCAGCAAAATCAGCAATTTTCTCTCTCTCAGCATAATTCACTAAATTAATGTCTTTACGCTTAAATAACTCTTTTACCGCTTCGAGTGCTTCTTTTTTCTCACCCGTTATGCCTTTAGCCATATCTATGGGCAATAAAATATTATCTGCTTCAACCACACCATTTTCTATTAAGGAATAAATACGGTTATACCAAGTTTCACCATGTTCAAATAATTGAGTTGCTCTCGTTTGTCTAAAGGCCAAGGGTTTAATTAACCTTAAACCATCATTTGTATCTGCTGCCAGTGGTATTGTTACTTCTCTAATATTTGCCTTTAGTTTTTTTTCTTTGTACTTAAAAGCTAAATCCTTATGGTTGATTTGCTTTCTTAACGCAGTTGCCATCAGTTGTTCTTTGTACTGTTTAGTAACAAAGTCTCTATGAATGAACTTCTCGTATAGGGCATATAATTCTGCTTCAGGATTATCAGTTAGCAATGTTCGAACATTGCTAAACCTTAAAAGAGCTTGTCGAGTCCGAGTCACTTCTGTGAAAAAACGAACAAGCTGCTCAGCCCCTTTTTGTTGTTTAGCAACGGTCTTTGTTATTACCATCTCTTCTTCAAACCTATTGACAGCAACTTTATAGACCTCTTTATCCATTTCATTAAAAAAATCAGTCAGCCTTTTAAAGCGTTGTGGAGCAAGTTTAAATTCCCAGTAATTTTTATTTGGCGCGCACAAAACCACACCGACGTTGGCAAACTCGCCAGTTTCAACAAAAGGCATAAACTGCACGAGCGCATATTTGCACATTTGTTTCATTTTAAGTCACTCCAAAATTCCTTTGTATTAATGCTCTCTAACTGGAGCCTTAATGATGTTATTAATTCATATTCACAAATCTCACCATTAACCCACTCATCTGGCAATTCACTCATCACCATGTCAAGAATCAATAATGAACGCTGCATTTCGTCATGATAAGCCTCATCATCAAACAAATCAATTTGCGATTTATACCAAAAAGAAGAGGCCACATGAGTAGATTTAAATGATTCCAAATCAAAATCTGCTGAGAAAGCAAGATTGTGGTCGATTACATAGATGCTTTCACGGCTACTATTAATTAGTAAGTTCGGGTTACCGCCGTGTTCTGCAACAAATGTTCTATCGTCGTTCCTAACCCAATAATCAAAAATAAAAATCTTCCTGAATAGCTCAGTGTGTTTTTCTACATATGAGCTTCTATCAAACTCCTGTAAAGCCGGCTCATACTTAGATGCAAAACATGGAACCCCACCAAACCTGCGTTGCAGGTCACCATCATACATAAGCAACTCATCAGGAAACTCCACCAAACAAAAATCAGGTATAGGCAATCCAAACTTTTGACCCAAAGAAGCGCATACATATTCCTTTATTAGACCTGCGTTCGTTGCCTCACGACCCTTGACAATATATCTCTCACCATCATTGGCACGACAAAGCACAGGCTTCGTAAAACCTTGAATCATGGTCTCAATTATTTCAATGACTTGAAGCATTACATTCTAAACTTTAATTTAAACGTATTCATAAACCAAACACCATGCCACCTTTTCTGTTATTGAGCAGCCCATTGGCTACCGGAACATTCCCATCAATCAACTTAGTCACTTTTATCTCGCTCTCTGCTCACCAGAAGACAAACCCTTAGCAATCAACCCATAAACAATATCAGCCAAGCCTCTTTTAATTCTTTCTTCATTTAACACTTGAGTAGCTAGGCTTTGATGCGCATCCAAGCTGTCAATAACAGCATCATTGATAGCATCAGCAAACCCACCCATCATCGCTTGTTCTTTTGTGTTGTTGGTCACTTGCTGCATGACCTTCTTATTTTCCCTAACCTTGTCGGTAATGGTGCGTGCATAGTTCAACATATCATCATCACTTAGCTCGCCATCAAACAATGAGTTCATCTCACCCACTATGGCGGATAGCAATTCTTTCTCAGGGTCTTTAGGTGTCGCTCCAGCACCGTTACCACTGCCATACAATGCCGCGTCCTCACCGATTAAATTAACATTCTCTGTTTTTTGTTTATGCAGCTTGTAATGGCTTAACTCAATCAATGAAATATCAATCGGGTCTTTCTCATCATAGGTTTTCAAATTAGGTATCAGCGCTTTAATAAACGCGGCAAGCTTCAACAGCTCCTCATCCGCATAGTCAACAATTTGAGATAAAAACTCATACATGCGTACAAAGGTAATCATGTCTTTTTTGAAGACATCTAATGCATTTTTATCTTCATTGGCCTCTTTCAACGCCAGCGTTAAATTATGAATTTCTTTATCGTTCTTAGCTTCTTTAGCGTATTTCAGCTGCTTCTTAATACTTTCAATACCTTCCAACGCTCTCTTGTAACGCGACTTATAACGGTCAACCGCAGGCTTCAAGGCGCTACTCATAGCCGCTTGAGTGCCTTTCGGGTTAAAGAATGCTTTAGCGTAGTTTTCTATCTCTGTTTGGGTAAATATTGAATTAGATTCAAGCTTAGTTTGCATCTCATAAACAATATTAGGGTCAGTTACGTCCTCAATTTCCGTCGTGTTGTAGTAAGGCTCAAATGCTTCCTTAATGTCTGCCGTGTCATTAAAGAAATCTATAATGAAGGTCTGATTTTTTCCTGAATAAGTACGGTTCAACCTTGATAACGTTTGAACACAATCCACACCGCCTAACTTTTTATCAACATACATGGCGCATAGCTTTGGTTGGTCGAATCCCGTTTGAAACTTATTCGCCACCAGCATCACTTGATAGTCATTGGTATCAAAAGCCTTCCGCATTTCCCTGCCGTTCAAATTAGGGTTCATATTCGCTTCTGTGTACTCTTTTTTAGCGCCCTCAATGTCATCTTCAATCTTGCCTGAAAATGCCACCATCGCTTGCATTTGCCCCTCTATGCCATGCTTTTTAATGTACTCATCAAACTTTAATTTATAACGAACCGCAGCTTGCCTACTGGATGTCACCACCATTGCTTTTGCTTGACCATCTAAAAGGTGCGCCACATGCGTTCTAAAATGTTCGCAAATGACTTCTATCTTCTGAGAGATGTTATGAGGATGAATGTTTAACCACTTTGCTATCTTTACTTTGGCTCGCTTGCTTTCAACCTCTTCATCCTTGCTAATGTTGCTGTGTTCGAGCTTGTAGTACAGCTTATACGTCGTATAACCGTGCAACACATCTAAAATAAAACCCTCTTCTATGGCTTGTTTCATTGTGTACAAATGGAATGCCTCAGGTTTGTTATCCTTTGATGGTGCTTGTGTTGGGTCTGGTAACACACCAAACATTTCTAACGTTTTTGTCTTAGGTGTCGCCGTAAACGCATAGAAACTTAAACTGCTGCTGGCACTACGAGACTCAATGGCAGCGGTAATAAAATCTTCTGCACTAACCTCAACACCCTCTTCTATTTGCTCTGCGGTCAGCACGTCTCGTAACTTTTTAGCGCTTGAACCTGTTTGTGATGAATGCGCTTCATCCGCAATAATCGCATAGCTGTTATTCTTTAGCGTTGTGCGCTCTTGTATGGCATCTAATACAAACGGAAAGGTCTGAATGGTCGTGATGATTATCTTTGCGCCACGCTCTAATGCATCAGCTAACTGAGATGATTTAGATTCATTACTGCCCTCGCGGCTAATACCCACCACCACGCCATCTTTATGCTCAAAGCTAGAGATAGTTTCCTGTAATTGATTGTCTAATACCGTTCTATCGGTGATGACAATAACGGAGTTAAAAATAGCTTCTTCTGCATCACTATGAAGCGAAGACAACTGATGCGACAACCATGCGATTGAATTACTTTTACCGCTACCCGCACTGTGTTGGATAAGGTAATGATTGCCCGCACCTTTGGCTTTAGTGTCTGCCAATAAACTACGCACCACATCCAACTGATGATAGCGCGGAAAAATCAGCGTTTCTTTTTTGCTCTTCTTACCTTGATGGTCTTCAACATCCTTAACTTCAAGATGAATATATCTTGCCAAAATATTAAGCAGCGAATCCTTCTGTAACACATCTTCCCAAAGGTATGCCGTTGCATAGCCATTAGGGTTAGGTGGGTTGCCTGCACTACCATCAGCCTTACCTTTATTAAACGGCAAGAAGAACGTGTTAGTACCGGCTAACTTGGTGGTCATATACACTTCATCATTACTCACGGCAAAATGAACCAATGCCCGTTTATTGAATGAGAGTAAAGGTTCTCCTTTGGGTGGTCTGTCGTACTTATACTGTTTAATCGCGTCTTGTACGTTCTGAGTGAAATCCGTTTTAATCTCTAAGGTAGCAATAGGCAACCCATTTAAGAACAGCACAATATCAATGCTCTTTTTGCTCTTGGTCGAATAATAAACCTGACGAACCACTCTTAAAATATTGGCATCGTACTTGGTTTGGGTGTCAGGGTTATGCAGTTCGGGTTTGAATTGGCAAAGCTTGAACTTGCTACCAATGTACTTCACTTCTTTTCTTAAATAATGCAGTGAGCCGTGCTTATCCATCTCTTTAGCTACATGCTTACACAACACATCGTCTGTTTTAGCGCCTTCACGCTTCCGCATTTTCTCGTAAGCTTGTGGGGATGTTGTTTTGACGTAGCTAATTAAATCTTCGGGGTATAGCGCCAATTCTTGGTCATACCCTTGTGATGTTCCTTCAAGCCATTGCGTAGAAGTTAAGTACGAAACTATTTCAGACTCAAATACATTTTCCTTATGTTTACCTAAGGTACTCATGCGGCATCCCTTACGTCAATTTTACCTGTGACGGCTGCTGAAATAAGAGCCGTGCGTTTTTCTTTTAATAGGTCTATGGCTTTATTAATAGCGACCATAATAAGTTTCTCTGATTGAACTATACGGGCAACTTTTAATTGGTATTCAAATTTGGGTACTGGTATAGAGTCCTTCATAAGAGTATTGATATTTAGAGGTCGGTTACGACCAGCTGAACCGATAGAGTGTTCGTTTAAAAGAAAATCTCCCTCTCGCGTTGTGAAATATGCCCATAGATACTCCGTATCTAAAATGCCATCTTTACCCCTAATCACTGGATATCTATGAGACACAATACAATTATTTTCACTAGCGCTTGCCAACGCAACTGACCCCTCCCATGCAAACTGACCGCTTAAAATCAAATCTTGCTCCTCAACCCAATAGAAGTCAGAATCTCCTAGTTCATCTTCTGATTTTTTTGGTTTATGGAAAAGCCCCCGACCTCTATTATATAAACCTAGTGCTTCATACTGTATGCGTGCTTTCCTCGATACAGGTCTTAGCATTTGATTCGTAACTCTACCTAATCTCATTTTAGTAACATTAGCACCGTTACTAATCTCATCAACCATAGCTTGGCGTTTTTCTTTGAGCAACTCAATGAGTTTGGTTTGCTTTTCGATTAGGGTGTCGATTTTAGCGGTAGCTTTGTCTAGGTAATTAACAATTTCAATTTGTATTGATTTCGGTGGCAGCAATGCATCGATGTTATACAAATCATCCGTGTAAAGACGGATATACCCTTCCATAACACCAGTAACAACTTTCTTATATTCTGCTAAGTAACTAGGTTCATTTAACAAATGATTAATGTATCTAATATTATTATTTTTACTTAATAATTTATAAACGGAATAGTCAGGGCTAGTAATACCCTTAAGTAGAGACACATCTATTAATCCATTAACAGCTTGCATTTTATTGATAACCAAATCATCAACTCTTACTTCTTTATAACCTACAAGTGACTCTGCATTGTTTGCTTTTTCTTTTAAACTATTTTTAGGAATAACACCATAATATTTACTTAATGATAATAGTGTTTCTTCGCCAGTCTTAGACCTAATATTTCGTTCATGAAGAACATATTTTAATTTTCTAACCTCCCAATGTTCAGGGATTTCACCCAACCACTCAACCTTGCTTTCTTTATAACTAGGGTATTGCTTATATTTCACGAAGCATCTCCATAATTTCCTTGTTCAGTGTTTCAAGCTCTGCATCAATAACTTCTAATGGTCTGGGTGGTAGGTATTCATAAAAATGACGGTTAAAGGGTATTTCATAACCCACTATGCCGACTTCGCCATCTTTAGCGTCTATTTTCTTTTTATCTATCCAAGCCAATGGCACATGTGGCGTCACTTCTTTGGCAAAGTATTCTTCTATGTCTTGCGCTAACGGTATGTTTTCATAATCACGCAATTCTGCATTGGCTTCTAATTTGCCTTTGGCATCTTTACACAACTCTGCATCGTCATCATGTTCTGCTAGGTGTTTTTGGATGAATTTAAATTGTGATGCGCTGAGCTTTGATGTCATCTGTTTTGCTAACATCTGCTTGAAATCATCTCGGCTTGGTATTTTATCGGCATTTAAGGCTTTTAATGCCATTAGCACTTCTGAGCCTAACTCTTTCAATTTAATGAATGCTTTGTCGTTTTGAAACGCTTCTAGCTTGTCGGCATCGTGCGGGTAAAAGCTTAATTGCAGTGGTCGCTCTACGGTAATGCGTCTATAACCAAAATCGGTGGTATCAAACAGTTTTGATGTTTTGCTTTGTTCAAATTCACCATAGCTACGGACGATGCTGTTAATTTGTTCTTCTGTGAGGTATTTGCGTTTTGAACCTAACGATTTACGCATGGAGTCACCCATGCTGGTTGCATTAATGAGCTGTACCTTTGATTCTCTTTCAACTGTTTTATTGTTGCTAAGCACCCAAATATAGGTGGCGATGCCGGTGTTAAAGAACATGTCATTCGGCATGGCGATTATGGCTTCTACTAAATCATTCTCTAGCACATAACGTCTTATTTCACTTTCACCACTGCCTGCGCCCCCCGTGAACAAGGGTGATCCATTAAGGATAATACCGATACGGCTGCCACCTTCTGATGGCGGTCGCATTTTGGATATAAGGTGCATTAAAAAAAGCAGTGAACCATCCGACACTCTGGGTAAGCCCATACCAAAGCGTCCATCAAAACCACGTTCTTTATGTTCGTCTGTCACGATTTTTTGTACTTTCTTCCATTCCACACCAAACGGAGGATTGGACAGCATGTAATCAAATTTGTTATTGCCTAGCTGGTCATTACTTAAGGTGTTGCCGTATTTAATGTTATCAACCGATTGGCCTTTTATCATCATATCGGCTTTACAGATGGCATAAGATTCTGGGTTTAGTTCTTGCCCAAAGGTGACTAGCGTCGCATCGGCGTTTAATTCGTGCAGGTATTCTGTACCACTGGTTAAAAAGCCGCCCGTGCCTGCGGTTGGGTCGTACAAGCTACGCACCACGCCTGATTTGGTTAGCACGTCATCATCGGTTGAAAACAAAAGGGATGTGGTTAAGCGAACGATGTCTCTTGGGGTGAAATGTTCCCCCGCTGTTTCGTTTGATGCTTCTGCGAATTTGCGTATCAGCTCTTCAAACAATAAACCCATTTGGTGATTTGAGATGGTTTCTGGGTGCAGGTCAAAGCTGGCGAATTTTTCTATGATGAGATACAGCAGGTCATTCTCATTCAACTTTTCTATTTGATTGGTGAACTCGTACTTTTCAAAAATCTCACGGGCATTTTCGCTAAAGTCATTGATGTAGCTATCCAGGTTTTCTCGGATGTTATTCGCATCAGACATCAGCTTGGCAAGGGTGAATTTAGAGGTGTTGTAAAAGCTATGCCCCGACTTACGGGTTAGGAACTGTTGCAAGGGTATATCAAGGCTTTTTCTGGCTTCATGCTCTTGTAGCACATCATCCCGCGTGGCTTCTAAAACGCATTCCAAGCGCCGAATCATGGTGAATGGCAAAATTATCTTACCGTAGTCTGATTGTTTGTAATCGCCGCGTAGAAGGTCTGCTGTAGACCAGATTAATGCTGAAACTGATTGTGTACTCATACTGCTTTATTTCCTTATTTAAACTTTAACTCAAAACAATGTTTACGTTGCTACTGTCTAATTAGTAGCAGCCGAACATTGCTTTATGAAATTAATTATTAGCTTTCGCTAGAATGGGGGAAGCCGCTTTGTAAAAAGCATCAATCTCTTTAATAAACCATTCAATTCGTTGAGTATCCGCTTCATCAGAAGACGCCCATTTCAACATCTCATCAGAACGCTCTTGGGGCATGTCATGCTTGATACGGCTCGCTTTCTTACCGTCCAGTCTTTCCCAAACAAGTTCACCATGAAAAGTAGACTCTAACTCATCTTTACGTTCGAACATGGCATCAAACAAAACTTTCTCTTCATCTCTACCGAAGTACAGCTCCACACGCATTGCATGTCGCCCGATCACCATGGCAAATCTACCTTTATCTTTACGAAACCCGAAATCGTAGTAAGCGTTAGGCGTTACATTATCAACGTAACTAAACCCTTGGCTTTGCATCTCCGACTTCAATGCACGCCAAAATTTCAACAGATGCGCTTCTGACGCCAAAACAACCGCGCTCTTACCCCTCTCTTCTTTTTCCTTTTCCTTCGCATCAATCATAAATTGCTGCGTTTCTGGCAACGGAATTATCTGTTCAATTTGCAGCAATACTTCACTATCCATCTTGTATGGAGTAGCTCTAAAGCATTTAATATTTATATCATGACTTAATAACCACAGCACGGTGGAGGTGACTTCTTTCCGATAATGATTTGCTACAAAAATGATGCTCTGGTCATTTCGGTTCAGCAACAGTTCGTCTTGCTCAACTTCCATAAACTCCATAACATTGCTTTTAGCATCCTCACCATTTGCATGCTTATCTAAATACTCTTGGTAAACCTTTAATATTTGACTGGTGGATAATGTTGAACAGTATGACGTGTACTTTAACGCTTGCCAGACAACATCACGCCCCGTGTCATCTAGCTTGTTCTCAATAACAACTAAATCACCTTTCTTATTTAGCGCCAAAAGGTCTAACCGTTCATTTGTATCATTGAAGCCATCAAACTCTTTTTGAATAATCAATAAATCATCGCCATCACTTAACACATCAGGGTTCTTAGCAATCCACTCTTGCAGGTGTTGGCGCTCTTTAAAACCTAACTCACCGAAGGTACTCTCTTCGATTCTAGAAATGTTATTGGTGTCTTTATTTATTCGATACATAGTTTCTTCCGTTGATTACTGTAGCTTATAAAGCGACATTCAAGGATAGCAGACGGCAACATCACTTGCCTGAAACCTTCTATGATTGCTCAACTCATCGAAGCGCCACCTCTCGCTAAAGAAAGCACCTGTTGGTTGTTTTTAGTACCTTAGGCATGCTTTAAATATGGGTTTATTGAATAGTCCTCTCGCGCGCGTGCGCGTACCTGTCCTGAAAAACAGCTAAATCTTGTCAAAAACGCGCCTTCTCGCGAACGCGTACCTGTCTCCGAAAAAATCTTCCTGACAATTTCCAGCCACTGAAAAAAGCTAACTTCAGCCAACCCTTCATGGGCTTCGTTTACTCCAGACTTTTTAAAGCCATTTAGGGCTGAACGTTTTTTTCTTTAAAGTGCTTTCGCTTATTGTCCATTTGCTTTATCTCACATGGAGTGGCATTAATACTTCCAACCGACTCTTTGTCCTTTCGCCTCATTCTCAATTATTAAAAAACCGGCCTAGGTAGTTGACGCTTGATGCACAACCTTACCTTCCGCTTTCATTCTTGAGCATTGATAGTCTTTTGTCTGTTTCGGCCTATAACCTTTGCCTCTGGGTTTAGCTAGGTATGAAAACCTATAAACAGCCGCCATCATTGACTGTTCACCATCTACGAAGTGAAAAGGGTGCTTGATAAATGGGACATGGAAGCTACCGTTTGGCATCTCCCATGCTTGCTTTACCATTACATTTATCTTGCTAGAGTGCCGTATCAAATTTCCATCAAGAAATAACACCCAATGATAGTGCTGGCTCTTGCTTCTTTCCTGCTCACGCACCCAACAGTAGCCTATCCCCTTGAACTCATACACTCGCTTTAGTTTTTGAAAAAGCCGCTTCCTAAACGCTGTCATTTGCTTATTATCATTTGTGTAATAATCCTGATGAAGGTCAAAACGAAGAACGAAGACTCGCCCCCATTTACTCACCGCTATTTCAAATTGTTCAATTATCTTGGCAAGAATTTCAACATACAGCCCAGACTTTTTAACGTTAACCATATAGAGACTATTCTTATAGGCAAATTCATCTTCATGGGTTATGCGTTTACGGTTAATCGTTTTCTTTGGCTTCGATGCTTTCTCACTTACACCTGCTTTATTTACTGGTACTACAGGGGGTGAACCTTTAGATAAAAGTAATAACCCATCTTTTAAGTCACTTTTTCTAAGGGGCAAGGCCGCCCCCTGCATGGGCTTAGCCTTCTTTTCGTGTGTCAATTCCGCTATGTCAAAAGCGCACTCACTTTTCGGGGCATGTATTAACACCTCTACCCCTGCACCTTCAACTCACACTTCCTCCTCTCAAACTCGTCCACAGCCTTTATAAAATCACGTAACCTACCCCCTAATAACAGCTGAATTTCTGCCAGTATTACTGGCCCTATCAGGTATCTACTATAGGTGGCATACCTCCCAGCGGGGTCATTTGTTGGAGCAGTCTCACTTTTTGTTTCTATCGGCCAACAGTGCCGGCTTCGCAAGCTCTCTATATAGCTAGCAAGCCTGTAACTAGCCGTCTCAACTTGAAAGTCTCTATGGGTAATACCTTGCCCTTTAATAAGTCGCTTTAATGCACGAGCAGTTAGCGTGTCAATTCTCGGGAATGTTGGAGTATTCATTTCAAGCCTCCTACACTCTGCCTATCAATACAAGCAAAGAACTCCGCTTCATCCACTAAAACACGCGAACCAACGCGTTTGAAAGCTGACTTAAAGCCATTCGTTTCTTCATTGAATATCAGGTGGCGCAACCCCCCGATAGGTGGCCAAGCATGGAACTCATTCCACTGAGGAACCGGTATAAATCTTTTCTGTTCAGATATTTCTTTAGACATTTATTGCCTCTCATATTTAGTTTCGATGAATCACCGCAAGCAGTTATCACTTGCGGCTCGAAAATTAATATAAGCGCTGTTTTTTTCCTCTCAGATTCTCAGGTCGCTAGAGAAAAAAAAGAACCTGAGAGGAACTCTAAGAGGAAAAATATTTACTTTTTTTATTCCTTGGCGAACTTGCTAGCCCATTTCTGAACCTGCTTTTTACCAACATGACATATATTTCCATCGCTATAAACCAGCTTTATCCCCGCTCCATCTCTTGAAACGGTATACCAATCGCTGACAGGACTATCTTCTTTACCTTTAAAAGCCTTAAGGCCGGAAAAGAAACCATTTCCTTTAGGCTTTCCCATCTCAACCCATTTTTCCCTCAGCCATGTCGTATGGGCAAGCTCATTTTTAGCTACACTTTCCTTACCAAGGTCAGGTTCAGCCTCAAGCATTGATTCAGAATCACCTAAACACTTACCATTCAAAAGAATCTGCACCTCAGCCAACCTCTTCTTAACAAGCTGTCTTCTTCCTACCTGAAACTTATTTTTAACTTCAGCCCCCCCTCCCTTCCTCAGGGCTTCGTTCAGTAAACCCAACCAGACATAGAGATGAAAGCTCCGCTCAAATTCATCAAGCTCATTCAACCTCTTTCTTTCGACAGTCTCACTAATAGGGCTGTCCATTAAACTCTCAAAATCTACCTCACCCAACAATGACTTAATCTCCTCAGCTTCTCTACTTCCAACCGCAGCCTGAAAGCCCTCCTCTTTCCTCTCACCTACCAAAAGATATAAGTGCTTATCCTCCACATCGGCGTACTTCCTGTAAAATAACGCATCCGCCTCACCCAACACATCATCAAAGTCATTCCTGACCACCCAGCCACGAAATTCCATATAGTTACATGGCAGAGCCAACTCAAACCCCTCTGCAATCTCATCTATCACTATACGGTCAGCCTTATTAAGAAGGCTTCTTGTTTGCCTATTATCCGCATCAGTACTGAGCGAACTATTCGGTAGAGTCGACTTAACACCCTCTTCACTCACGACACAGTCATCAGTGAACCAGAGCTCATCATCCTCACCTCCCATTTGCATTAACCTAACAAATAGCTCCGAATCAATTTGCCTCATCCCTGCTCACCAAATATCTTACTATTCATTGACTCAACCACACTTGAAACATGACCATCAGATAGGTGAGCGTAGCGCTTGACCATTTGCAAGGTCTTATGCCCCAGAACTTCTGCTATCTCAGCTAAAGACGCGCCATTCATAGCTAGGTAACTAGCTGTGCAATGCCTTAGGTCATGCCAACGAAAGTCGTTTATCTCAGCTTCCCTCAGGGCGGTTTCAAAGGGCTTCCGTAAATCAACCGGTTTATTTAAAGCAGCACTTGGAAAAAGGAAATCACTATCAAACTGCCTCACTTTGCTGTGTTTCTTCAATAATTCCAACCCATAACCAGCCAAAGGAACTCTGCGCCTTTCTCCATTCTTAGTTTTATGCAGAATAATAAACTGTTCTTTTAAGTTTACATCTGGCCACCTCAAGCCCATTAATTCGGCTTTCCTCATACCCGTACTTAAAGCTAGAATAATGCAAATATGAAGATAGCCATTACTAGACCCCTTACTCGCTTGCAGCAACCTAACACGCTCACCATCATCAAGAAAGCGAACTCGCCCTCGTGACTCCTTGGGCTTTTTAACTTTTCTTACTGGAGAGTCCTCCAGCCATTGCCACTCGTTCACTGCAATCGTATATGCGTGTGATAATGCTGCCATATATCTAACAACCGTTGCTGGTGCGCGGGTTTTTCCCAATTCATCTCGGCACTTCACCAAAACGGCAGGCGTCACATCGGCTAATAGATATGGGCCTATTTCAGTCTTCCACCACCTCAGCTGATGACCTTGGTCTTTCATTTGCTTTGGCTTAGATGGCAAAACATCCTTAACATATCTATCCACCAAGTCAGCCAAGGTGTGCCTTTTAGCTT
>Ga0209826_1002056_pt1 | contig 13538 bp, 14 predicted proteins | sample GOMGulsemesocosm_5_FD_184637 | JGI IMG/M metagenome (GOLD analysis project Ga0209826, IMG submission 184637) | Methane-oxidizing microbial communities from mesocosms in the Gulf of Mexico - GOM15C Gulf of Mexico (SPAdes) (version 2) | ecosystem: Environmental > Aquatic > Marine > Cold seeps... | reverse complement strand
GTTGTTAGCAATAACTGGGGCTTGCTTGAGTTAACACCCGAAAAACACGATATGGAACATATTTTCCTTTCGATTACCCAACCTTTAAAAAACCATGAATAGCTTTATTATTGCTGGGCGTGAATTACGCAGCCTGTTCTTATCCCCTCTCGCTTGGACCATGCTGGGCGTTACTCAGCTGATTCTTGCGTACATGTTTTTAACTCAAATTGACTACTATTTGAGCATTCAACCTAAGCTCATCGGTATAAAAGACGCACCCGGCATTACCGATTTAGTGGTCGCGCCGTTATTTGGTAATGCAGCGGTCATTTTGTTACTAATAACCCCCTTACTCACCATGCGGGTTATCAGCGATGAACGCCGCAATAAAACTATTAGCCTATTATTTTCTGCGCCCATTAGTATCAGCGAAATTGTATTGGGAAAATTCATGGGGATTTTTGCCTTTTTACTCATTATTCTAGCTCTCATAGCCTTAATGCCCTTGTCATTATTAACCGTTGGCAGTTTAGATTTTGGTAAGTTCTTTGCGTGCATATTGGCACTAGCACTACTTATGGCCTCGTTCAATGCCTTAGGTCTATATATGTCAGCCATCGCATCACAACCTACCGTTGCCGCAGTGGCAAGTTTTGGCGCGTTATTGCTACTATGGATTATTGATTGGGCCGGCAGTAATAGCGGTAACAGTAGTGAGTTATTCGCCTATATATCCATCATGCGACATTATGAAAATTTATTACGTGGTTTGGTCAAAAGTAGTGATTTAATTTACTTTGCACTATTCATAAGTAGCTTTTTAATCCTCAGCATTCGTCGGCTGGATAATGATCGACTACAAAAATGAAAATTTCCGCTAAAACACATCTATTTATTCGCCTACAAAACATTGTATTCACTTTATTATTTCTTAGCATCATTGGCATAATTGCTTGGCTTAGTACAGTTTATACCCTGCAATCTGACTGGACATCAAACGCTAAAAACTCATTATCTGCACCGAGTATTCAATTACTAGAAAAATTAGATGAGCCCATTGAAATAACGGCCTTTGCATCTGAAAACGATATTCTGCGTCGGCAAATATCTGAGTTAATTGCAAAGTATAAGCACCATAAAGCAGACATCACGCTAAACATTATCAACCCCGATCTACGCCCAGACCAAGCTCGTGAAGAAGGCATTAGTAGCGATGGCGAACTGGTTATTTATTATGATGCTAGGCGTGAATCCATTCATCGTTTAACTGAACAATCTCTTAGCAACGCATTACAACGTTTAGCTAACAGCGAACAACGTTGGGTGGTATTCCTTAGTGGGCATGGTGAACGAGATCCTGCCGGTATCGCAAATTTTGATTTTTCGCTCTTTAGTGAAGAGCTAAATAACAAAGGGATTAATAGCCAAACTCTTAATCTTATTGATAATCCCATTATTCCCAACAACACCTCGTTACTGGTTATCGCAGACCCAAAAACTAATTTATTAGCTGGTGAAGTCAACATCATTAAAGACTATCTCGCCGCTGGCCACCCTTTATTATTACTTAGCGAGCCCAAACAGGCAGAACAAGTCAAAGCAATAACCGAGCTACTTGGAATAACCCTCTTGGCAGGCACCGTAGTTGATGCAAGCACTCAATTATTTGGTATTGATGACCCAACTTTTGCACTGGTCACAAAGTACCCCAAACATATCAGCACCCAGCACCTACAAGCGATGAGCTTATTTCCCGGTGCAGCAGGGCTTACTTTCAAACCAACATCATCTTTCGCTGGTGAAGCAATATTATCAACGATGGAACGCTCGTGGACTGAAACCGGTAGCATTGAAGGTAAAATTCATTTTGACCCCGGCACCGAAGAACAACGTGGCCCCATTGACATTGCATTCGCCTTAACAAAACCGCTCAGCGATAAAGGCTTTCAGCAACAACGTATCGCTGTGGTGGCTGATGCTGACTTTCTATCTAATTCATTCCTTGGCAATGGTGCCAACTTAGACCTTGGTTTAAGCCTCATCCAGTGGTTAAACCACGACGATAGCCTCATTGATATACCGGCAAAAACAGCCAACGATACCCAGTTAGACATCAACAACAGCTGGTCAATATTTTTTGGTTTAGGTTTCTTACTATTTCTACCGCTACTGTTTATTACTACTGGCATTATTATCTGGTTAAAAAGAAAAAAGCTCTAAGCCATGAAAAAACGCCTCATCATTAACCTTATTCTGCTAATCGTTCTACTCACCTTAGTTGGGCTTGTTTGGTTAAAACCTGGTCAGGAAACTGCCAAACAACAACGTTTAGTGAACTTGGAGATTAAGGCTATCAACTCCATTCGTATTGAACGCTCACCCGCAGACATTATTGAGCTAAAGAAACATCGGCAACATTGGGTATTAACCTCACCTATTGAAGCCAACGCGCTAGCAGGCAAGGTTGAACGCCTATTAAAAATATCACAAATTGAGCCACCCACTAGCTACCCCTTAGACCACTCCTCAATGCAGCGTTTTGGCTTACAGCCGCCAGTAGCACGCATGTCATTTAATAACAAAGAAGTACTTATTGGTAAAACAGAAAACGTCAACGCACGCCGCTATGTCAGCACAGGTAATCAGCTGTTCTTACTTGATGACACGTTCTTGCATCACCTAACTGCACCGGTCAGTTCGTATATAGATAATCGGCTGCTACCAGATGACGTACAAATTACTGCTCTAAAAACACCATCGATTCAGTTACAACAAACAAAGGATCATAGCTGGCGTAACTCACTAAAGCCCAAGCAAGCATTATCTGCCGATGCTGTTCAAATTTTATTTGATGAGTGGCGTTTTGCCCGCGCAATTAGCGTTAATGCAACGATGAATGAGGAACAAGGCGAAAGCATTACCCTCCAATTCAATAACCAACCAAGCCTACACTTTACCCTTATTAAAAAGACCGACACGGTGTTATTAATCAACAACGACAAGCAGCTAGCTTATAGCTTTAGCCCCAAGAAATATCAACAAATGACGACTCTAAAATAAACCATGCCAGAATTACCTGAAGTTGAAACCACTCGTAACGGTATTGCCCCCCATGTTGAAGGAAAAAAAGTTCGACAAGTCATCGTGCGTCAAGCAAAACTACGTTGGCCTATCAGCCCAGAAATAAGCTCTCTATTACCTAGTCTATCCATTACGAAGGTTCTGCGACGCGCCAAATATCTATTACTTGAAACTTCCGCTGGCACACTCATTATTCATCTAGGTATGTCAGGTAGCTTACGCATTGTTAATGCCGATACCCCTGTAGAAAAACACGAGCACGTTGATATTATCTTTAATGACAACACCTGTTTACGCTACAAAGATCCGCGCCGCTTCGGATGCTTGCTATGGACATCCTCCCCCATACAACAACATAAGCTGATACAACATTTAGGCCCAGAACCATTGTCTGATGCGTTTGATATCAATGATTTTTATAACAAAGCCAAACTCCGAAAAACACCGATTAAAAACCTGATAATGGATGGTAAAGTCGTGGTTGGTGTTGGTAATATTTATGCTTGCGAAGCACTTTTTTCATCGGGCATACACCCACAAAGGGCTGCGAACAACATTTCAAGAAAACGCCTAGAAAGACTGCTCAATGAAATTAAGAAAGTATTGGCACTTGCTATTGAGCAAGGTGGCACGACACTAAAAGATTTTGTTAATAGTGACGGCAAACCCGGCTACTTCCAGCAAACCTTAAATGTCTATGGGCGTAGCAATAAACCCTGTAACACGTGCAACACAACCATCAAACAAGTCGTTATCGCTCAGCGTTCTAGTTTTTATTGCCCATCATGCCAACATTAGTTCAATCTACATTAGAAATAATACCTCTCTTAATATAAAGTAGGTACTTACAAGGAGAGGTCGATTGTTCAATATAAAAAATAAATTCATACGTCAGTTACTCGGCAGTTTCACCGATTTATTACCCATTTTCGCCGTCATCTTCGTATTCCAAATTTTTGTACTTCAACAACCCGTACCCAATGTTGGAGATATTGCAGTTGGCACCGCCTTTGTTGTACTCGGGCTCACCTTATTTATTCAAGGCTTAGAAAAAAGCTTATTTCCCATTGGCGAAAACATGGCTTATGCCTTTGCTAAAAAGGGTAGTCTATTTTGGTTACTTGTTTTTGCTTTTGCCCTAGGATTTGGCACAACGGCGGCAGAGCCTGCACTCATTGCTGTTGCTGATGAAGCCGCAAGAATCGCTTCTGACGGTGGCATGATTGAAAAAACGGATGATGCAAAATTAAGCTACGCACTTGGTTTACGCTTTACTGTTGCCGCCTCAGTAGGCTTTGCCATTTTAATTGGTGTACTGAGAATCATTCGTGGCTGGCCACTGCATTACCTCATTATCCCCGGCTATATTGGCGTTGTTATTATGACATTTTTCGCTCCTGATGAAATTATTGGAATCGCTTATGATTCAGGCGGTGTGACCACTTCAACGATCACCGTGCCACTGGTTACTGCACTCGGTGTTGGACTTGCCTCAGCCATTCAAGGGCGAAACCCAATGACCGATGGTTTTGGGCTTATTGCCTTTGCATCACTCACACCGATGATCTTTGTTATGGCTTATGGGATGGTTATATAATGACTTTAATTAACGAAGTACTAGGTGTTTTCCTTGCTACCCTACGTGATGTAGCACCAATTGTTGTGGTGATTGTATTTTTCCAACTAGCCATTATCCGCCGCCCATTTAGCCACTTAAAGAACCTTATTGTTGGCATGAGTTATGTCATCCTTGGCATCACATTCTTTCTCGTCGGCTTAGATAAAGCGTTATTCCCTCTCGGCACTGTCATGGCAGAGCAACTGACCAGCGCAGAATTCATAAACCCAAGTACCGATCAATCAATCTCCATTGCTTGGCAAGATTACATGTGGGTGTATATTTTTGCTGCCTGTATCGGCTTTGCCACAACCTTAGCCGAACCTTCATTAATTGCCGTTGCTATTAAAGCCAGTCAAATTTCTGCGGGCGCGATTAATGCTTGGTACTTACGTCTATCTGTTTCATTTGGGGTTGCCTTCGGTATTGCATTAGGCACCTACAGAATTGTTACGGGTACTGAGCTGTACCTCTATATTATTGCTGGCTATATCGTCGTCATTATCCAGACCATGTTTGCCCCCAAGTTAATTATTGGTCTTGCCTATGATTCAGGCGGTGTAACCACATCAACCGTTACCGTTCCTTTGGTTACCGCCCTTGGTATTGGCTTAGCAACATCTATTCCGGGTAGAAACCCTTTATTAGACGGCTTTGGACTTATTGCCTTTGCCAGCTTATTCCCCATTATCGCTGTACTCTCGTACGCACAATTAACTGACTGGCTAATGCATAGAGCCGACAAAAAAAGTACCAAACAAGGAGATTAAACCATGCACTTCAAACTAATTTTAGTATTTGTCGATGATTCAAAAACAGACAAAGTTTTAGAGGCTGCTCGTGAAGTTGGAGCAACAGGCGTAACCATCATCAATAATGCACGAGGTGAAGGGCTTGTAAAGAAAAAAACATTTTTAGGGCTTAACCTAGAGAGTCAACGAGATGTTGTTATTTTTCTGGTTGAAGAACATCTCAGCCGTAAAATTATAGAGGAAGTTTCACTGGCAGGACGCTTTGATGAAGAACCAGGAAGCGGCATTGCATTAAAGATTGATGTAGAGGATGCCATTGGTGTATTACACCAAGCCGAAGAAATAACCCACGTAATAGAGGAACAATTATGAGCGATTTAAAAACAATACAAGTTCGCGACGTAATGAAAACAGATTTCCATATGATTGATGGAAAATGTACGATTTTAGAAGCTGTTCGAGAAATGAAAAAACATACGACATCTGTTCTTTTTGTGAACAAATTTCACGAAAACGATGAATATGGTGTTATTAATGCCGGCATTATTGCGCGCTTAGTTCTCGCAAAAGATAGAGCACCTGAACGAGTTAACGTTTACGAAATTAATGAGAAACCACTAATTAGTGTATCTCCAAGTATGGACATTCGTTATTGCTCTAGACTCTTTGCTCGCTATGATTTAATGCGCGCGCCTGTCATTGAGCATGGGAAAATTATTGGTGTAGTTAGCCCTATTCAACTTGTATTAGATGGCTTGTGCGAAATGTCTGGTTATTGTTAATCAGCAAGCTTATAAAACAAACCCTCTACGCTACCTAAGTAGCGCAGAGGGTAAATATTAATAATCAGCATCTTCCGTATCAGCTAAGCCTTCCCCCAACAGGGTAGCTTTAACTAGCTTTTAATTGAATAGCCAGCACCTCGCCCGTTACACAAGTCACCCCATTACTTTTCAGTTCGGTGGATACAAAGTATTTCCGCCCCTCAACCTTGGTAACCTTCGCTCTCAGTTCTACTTCTGCCATAGGAACAGGTTTCATATAACGTACATTCATTGTTCCCGTTACCATATTAATGTTCTTATCGAAAACAGTGTCATCACCCAACTGTTTGTATGCATAAGCTAAAGCCGTATTCACTGAGTGACAATCAATTAAGCTAGCTGAGATACCGCCATAGAGGCAATTGGGTGGGCCAATCATATAATCTTTAGGTGTCCACCGACAAACGACCTCATCACCTTCCCAGTGACTTTCAATTTGTAAACCATATGAATTATCATGACCACAACCAAAACAGCCATTTGGTCGCATTTTTTCTTGTATTGACACATCTGTAGACATTCCCCCTCCTCTCTTTTCAATTATTTTATTCATAAAAAAAGACAGCCTAACATACGTTAGGCTGTCTTAATAGATGAAACAGAGGCTGACAGTTATTTCATGGTAAAGCCACGTTTAGTAAGGAAGTCACGCATAAAGGGGCGAGACTCTTTTCCCACTAACGCACGCATTTCTTCACTCCAACAACTATCTTTTTTACCACCTGTACGCGATTTATAATATTCTCTAATATGCTCATCATAAACTTCAATACCGCTGACATCATTCGGGTTTAAGTAGCTGTCCTCTTTTAACACGGTTGATAACGGCAAGCGTGGTTTAACTTCTGGGTCTTGACCTGGGTAGCCTAAACACAAACCAAATACAGGGTAAACCTGATCAGGCAAACCAAGTAAGTCAGAAACCTCTTGCGGGTTATTCCTTAAGCCCCCAATGTAGCAAATACCTAAGCCGAGCGATTCAGCTGCAACCACACAATTTTGCGCAGCAAGCGCCACATCAGTTGTTGCAACAATAAAGTGCTCAGTCATACCAGCGCTAAAATCACCATCTTGCATTTCACAAGCCAGCTGCGGTCGATGTAGGTCTGCACAAAACACCAAAAATACCGCTGCACTGCTCACATAACGCTGCCCACCAGCCAATTCAGCTAGCTTAGCTCGTTTGTCTGTATCACGTACGCGTATAACCGTCGTCGCCTGTATATTACTGGATGTAGCTGCAGCTTGACCGCAACTGACAATTTCATTAATTAAATCGTCGCTGACGGCTTGATCAGTAAACTTCCTTATTGAGCGATGAGACTTTAATAGTTGAGTAACTTCATTCATTCTTATGTCCTATGAGGTAAATTGGAGAATATGAGTTGGTGTTTATTAACTCATATTTAACACGTGGTTTATTTCAGGCATCATTCTTTCAACACATTGTTGTCCTTCTGCAATGGCTTCATTAGCACGATAAAACTCTAACAGCCCAATATGAGCCAATTTAGGCGATAATAAAATGTCGGGCGGATCACCCGCCATTCGGCTACGTGTAATTCTATCCTGTGTAATGTTGACCGAACCGGCAATCGCTTCAAAAAGCCCTGGCGCTTCATTATCGGGTCTCACCTTAGAAAAAACAGCCGCGGTATATTCACTCACAAGATCAGTTATTCTAGCAACAACACCAGTATCACGTTTAACTGGCTGCGGTGGTTTATTAAAGTGCTTGCCAACAATATCACCGTTTAAATTCACTGCGATAACTACATCAGCCCCCAAGGCTCGACACACAGAAATAGGCACGGGATTCACTAAACCGCCATCTACTAACCATTTATTATTATTGTTAATTGCTGGAAATAAACCCGGCATTGCAATAGATGCCCAGACAGCTTCGAGCAACGTTCCATCGTTCAACCAAACCTCTCTGCCCGTTTCTAAATCCGTCGCTACCGAAGCATATTTCTTACTTAGCGAACTAATCAGCGCAGCATCCTCGGCAACATACTTATGCAAAAAACTATGCAGGCGTTCCGTATTAACGAAACCATTGAGAGAACGATTTATTTCAAGAAACCGAGCGGTCTCCAGCTTACTCAGGGAACAAACCCACTCTTCTAATTTATGCAGGTTGTTAGATACGTAGGACGCCCCTACTAAAGAGCCAATTGAGGTTCCACACACAATATCAGGCTCAATCCCTTGCGCACTTAACGCATTAATAACACCAATATGTGACCACCCCCTAGACGAACCACTACCGAGTGCCAAACCAATTTTCATCTGAATTCCGTACTTTATTTAAAGAAAAAGCCTACTCATTTGGTTAAAACAAATCAGCCTTATTCAAAGGGGATTATCATTGAAGCAAGCTCAACGAGATTAATCAAGAAGACTCTACTCCTCAAAACGTTATAAAGAGGGAGTTGCCCAGCTATTTCCTGTATTTGTAACTAGGCAGAGTTAGTGACCTAACCACTAAAAAAACTCAGTTTATTTTTACCCGCTCGTTTAGATGAATACATAGCCTGGTCGGCTTGTCGCATTAAAGTATCTAACTCATCACTATTATCCGGATACAGCGCTATACCACACGATGCAGTAATTTGATGAGGCTGCCCATCAATCAAATAAGGCTGCGCTAATGACTGCAACATTCTATGAACTATTTGCCCACATTGTTGAGGCGACTCGAAAGCGCTTAGCAATAAAGCAAACTCATCCCCACCCTGACGCGATACCGTATCTTCATCCCGAAGAGTCGTTGAAATTCGCTCTGCAACTTGTATCAATAGCTTATCTCCAACATCATGCCCAAACTTATCATTAATGGGTTTAAAGCTATCTAAATCAAGAAAACAAACCGCTAACGGGTTTTTATAACGCTTACTATGTGCAACAGCTTGCTTAAATCTATCGACAAATAACGACCTATTAGGTAAACCAGTCAGTTGATCATAATGAGCCAACAAGGTTAGCTTTTTCTGCTGCTCTTTTCTATCCGTTATATCGATATACATACCTAGGTAATTAACCACTCGGCCATCGTCATTTAGTACCGATGAAACAGTTAATTGGCAGGTTTTTGTTCCTTTACTTTTACTTTTAACATCTATCTCCCCTCTCCAAAACCCATTATCCCCAACACATTCCCATACATTATCAAAGAATGCATCCGAATGCTTTTTCGAATGAAGGGCTCGACCAACTAAACCCTTTAGTTCATTATGGCTATAGCCCACTAGCTCGCAAAAAGCAGGATTAGCATCAATAATGCTTCTATCCGGATTGGTTATGACAATGGCCTCATTCACCTCATGAAAGACTCGTGCTGAAAGAGCTAAACTTGCCTCCGCTGCTTTTCTTTCATTGATATCCTTCCAAACAACATGCAGCACTTGCTCACCCTTAATAACAACCGGTGTTACAGTAACCTCAATCCAAATGCTGCCATTATTTTTTGTTAAATGCTGCCACTCAAACGTATGCGCTCCGTTTTTTAACGCTATTGCGCACATTGCTTTCGCTTTTTCATCACTTCTAACCCCTCCCAATTGGAAATCTGGAGATAGCTCTTGAGGGTGAGTATTTAAAATATCAGCTTTTGAACCATACCCAAGCATAGCTGCTGCTTGTTCATTACAACTCGTAAAACGAAAACTCTCTATCTCTAAAATTAATACACCGCTGTTCGTATTTTTAAAAACAATATCATAAAGTTCTCTTTTATCGTCTAGCACTCTTGTCTGTTGAGCAGCTTTGCGTAATAACTCTTTAAGTTTTCCTTCATCTTCTTTAGACTCAGTAATATCCGTTGAAACGCCCAGTAAACCAACCACTATTCCATTATTATCTAGTAGCGGTTTTTTTACCGTTGCGTAATAACGAGTAGCTCCTGTTTCAGCAACAATATTGCACTCTTCGGCCTCAACGACTTTATTGTTCTGCATAACAAAGAGGTCATTCGCTCTTAATTCACTGGATTCATTTAAACTGAAAAATTGTGAATCATCACGACCAATAATTTCACTGGCCGAACAGGCAAATAACTCACATACCTTATCGTTAGCATAGGTATAACGCCCTTGTATATCTTTCGTATAAACATAAGCACCTACATGGTCCAGCATTAATCGGCACTGTTCCAACTGACACTGCAAGCCAGCATCACCCGCATGCAGCTGCTCATGCTTCGGCGTAAATTGAGGGCCCTTGATATTTATCGCTGTTTGATTTAGACCGATAACACCCTGAGCAACATCCAAACGAATTTGCAGCTCGGTACTATCAACTGGGCTTGAGATATAATCGTTAGCACCCGCTAAAACACCCGCCGCAATATCATCCACATTAATCGGTGAGCTTAATAATAAAATATAACTTAGGTTCCCAGGCTTGATGAGCTTTATCTTCTGACAAACTTCCACCCGCGCCAGCTCTGAAACGTCAAAACCTACAATAATTAATTGAGGTCCATTGACCTGTTCTAATATATCAAGCGTAGTCTTCCATGCATCAACGGCAATAACATCGTATCCCCATTGTTTAGTCAGAGTAACTAACTCTGTACGTGTTTTTTGATCACTTTCAACAATTAAGAGCTTCATTAGCTTTTTAATTGTTGATAAAAAGGAAAAATTAAACTCAACTCTCTACACAACTAATTCTATTTGAAATAGCCGAACTGAGCCAAACATTTAGTTTCTCTTGAGTGGATACATCAGCGTCATCTAACAAATGATATTTACCAATGACTTCATCTGAGACATCAACCATTCTTCGGCGTTTATCTCTGCTCGTTGACTTCAAGCAACTCATAACATCTTTTTCAAGCAAGCCCGATTGATTCATGAGCATACCAATAGCCACGCCAGTGGTGCGATTATTATGTATTTTCTCATCGATATCTTGCACACGCTGCGAATACTTTTGGCGCTCATCATGCCATAGCAAACCCAAGTGAATATTAATGCAAATATCAATAAGAACAGGGGAACCATTAATGAAGCCAACCGAATTTTTCAAAATATCAGAGGGGATATCACTTTCGACTGGAGGCGTGCTAGACATATTAAGCCCCGATATTAGATAAGGAACTTTATCTTGCTGTAATACATTCAAACATTCATCTATGCGGGAAATATCGACAATACAGATGTCTGCATTTGATGTGTTTAACGCTGATTGAGGGTCAAAATGGAGCCCATAGCCCAACTCTAACAACTCATCTTTCGATTGATGAAATACCGATTCTTCAACGCCATAAACTCTGACGTTAATAAGATTTCCATGATGCAAATCATACTCCCAAAAAATACTATTAATCCATTAGTCTTAGTTCGGGGCGGGGTGTGGGCCTCTACAGTTTCATGCTACAACAGCAGTGCTTGCAATTCAACGAGATTATTCAAGCAAATCTATTTTACGACTTTTTAATGCGCTAAAACAGCGCTAATTTAAGCTTTACAGCGTTCAAAGCTGCCTGCATCTCTAAATTAACGAGTTTTCTCAACTATTGCCGCACCACTCCCTCTAGGGTCACTGGCAGAAACTACGTTGCGTGTTTGTTTGTTCCAAAAAATAGCCTGCATATTTCCATAACGCCGACCTACCGATTTAAGCTGGTGTCCTTTCAATTTTAACGAAGCTCTAACTTGCTTATTAAACGTATTCGGTTCGTGCTGAATCACATCAGGCAAGTACTGATGGTGGTAACGAGGTAACGCAACCCAAGAGCTAGGTTTTCCAGCTTTCTCAGCATCTAAAATAGCTAGAAGCACCATACTGATAATTCGACTACCACCGGGAGTCCCTAATAGACCCACACTATCTTTAGTTTCAATAAATGTTGGCGACATACTCGACAGCATTCGCTTACCCGGCTGTATGGCATTAGCCAAACCACCGACCAAACCATAAACATTAGGCGTACCCGGTTTAATAGAGAAATCATCCATCTCATCGTTTAGTAACACACCCGTACCCGATGGGACAAAACCAGAGCCAAAAGGGTAGTTAATGGATAAAGTTGCCGCCACTCTATTCCCTGCTTTATCGAGTACAGAAAAATGCGTCGTATCATGCCCTTCTATACTGTTCAAGCCAGTTAAATTCTGACTCGGCATCGCTTTATCTAAACTAAGGTTTTCTGCTAAGGTTTTAGCATAGCTTTTCTTCATTAGGCTCTTAGTTGGCACATCAACAAAATCACTGTCACCCATATAGAGTGCTCTGGCTTGATAAGCCCGTCGCATGGCCTCAACGACCACATGAATTCGCGTTGCCTCATCCATTTGCTGCAAATCATAGTTTTCTAATATATTTAATGCGATAGATAATACCAAGCCACCCGATGAAGGTAACGCCGCTGAGGTAATTCGCATACCGTTATAGTCGATAACAACAGGTTCACGTTCTTTAACCTGATAGTTTGCCAAATCTTGCTTGCTCCAAATACCGCCAGCCTGCCGCACACCTGCCACTAATTTAGCCGCGACATCTCCTCGATAAAAGCCAGAGAAACCTTCGTTTGCTAGACTTTCCAAGGTCACCGCTAAGTCGTGTTGAATAATCAACTCACCCAATTTAGGTACTTGGCCTTGCCTTAAGAATATTGAGTTTGCCGGTTCGCTCGCTGCTAAAACTGGCTGACGAAATTGTGCCAGTTGTTGGTAATGCTTATTCACTGAAAAACCATTGTTTGCCAAACGAATAGCAGGCTGCAAGCTTTCAGCTAAACTTAATTCACCATACTTTTCAGACAAGTGCACCAAAGCGGCAGGCAAACCAGGAATACCAGCGGCTAATGCTCCATTAACCGAGGCTTTTTTATTTGCTTGCCCAGTGACAGGGTCTAAATACATATCTCGGTGCGCTGCACTAGGTGCCACCTCACGCCCATCAACCATGATCTGTTTACCATCACTCGCTCGATGCAGCAACCAAAAGCCTCCGCCACCCAAACCTGAACCAAACGGCTCTACAACTGCCAAAGTCGCACTCATTGCCACGGCCGCATCAAAGGCATTACCACCTTTATTTAAGACCTCAAGTCCTGCTTGGCTGGCTGCTGGGTGAGCGCTCGCAACTGCTTGTGCGGGTGGGCGTAAGTTTTGCTTACTACAAGCCGCTAAAAATAAAAAAACACAAAGAATAATTAGACGGCGCATGGTATTACTTACCCGCCATCAGGTTTTCATACTTAAGCTGTAATTCAGCTGTCGATTCAACATTATTTGGGTCTTTTGGAATACACTCAACAGGACAAACCTC
>Ga0209826_1002055_pt1 | contig 13538 bp, 13 predicted proteins | sample GOMGulsemesocosm_5_FD_184637 | JGI IMG/M metagenome (GOLD analysis project Ga0209826, IMG submission 184637) | Methane-oxidizing microbial communities from mesocosms in the Gulf of Mexico - GOM15C Gulf of Mexico (SPAdes) (version 2) | ecosystem: Environmental > Aquatic > Marine > Cold seeps... | reverse complement strand
TGCTAAAGACCTGCTGAATTTGCTCGCCAATATCGTCGGAGATCATCGTCATGGTCGCCGGTAGCAGAGGAATCTGCCCGGAGAGGTAAACGGTATTATCGACTTTAATCGCCTGTGAATAGGTGCCAATCGCCTGGGGGGCGTTGTCGGTGTGGATCACGGCTTTATTGGGCATGGCATTTTTCTCGAAAGGATGTGTTCAGTTGAGTGACTTTAATTCTTGATGCGGTACACCACCTGCACGGATTTTACGCCACGAATCCTGCGCATGATATTGGCCAGGTGGATACGGTCTGTAACACCGATAATTAAATTAATCATACTGGAGTGAGTGTCTCGCTCCTTAATATTAATTTGGTCGATGGTGGCATCCTGATCAGTAATCCGTGCTGCCAGGGTAGCGACGATGCCGCGATCTGAGCAGACCTCCAATTTTAATTCGACCGGGAACTCACCTTTGACCGAGGGTGACCAGCTGAGGGGCATGCATTTTTCAGCGTTGGAGCGGACATCGTTGAGGTTTTTACAGGAGTCGCGGTGGACCACCAGACCGCGGCCGGGGCTGATATGGCCGAGAATTAGGTCGCCGGGTATGGGGTGGCAGCAGCGCGCGTAGCTGGTGATCAGGCCATCGGCATTGTCGACCAGTATGGGTGAGTCGAGTTTTGGCGAGGTCGCTTTGCGTTTATTTTCAGGTATCAGCACATTGGCGACAGCATAGGCGACGCGGTTGCCGAGGCCGATTTGCTGCAATACGGATTCAAAGGTATCGGCATCGGTCTCTTTAAGCAGGTGCTTGATTTGTGATTTTTTAAGTTCGTTATAAGCGGAGCCAAAGCTGTTTAGTGCGCGGTCGAGCAGGCGTTTGCCGAGGTTGACAGATTCGTCGTGCTGCTGGGTTTTCAAAAAGTGACGGATGGCGCTGCGGGCTTTAGCGGTAAGGACGAAGTTTAACCACGAGGGATTTGGCTGGGCGCCGGGCGCGGTGATGACCTGAATGCGCTGGCCACTTTCCAGCACTTCCGACAGGGGGCTGAGCTGACCGTTAATCTCGCAGGCGACACAGGTGTTGCCCACCTGGGTGTGCACGGCGAAGGCGAAATCGACGGCGGTTGCGCCGGTGGGTAGCTCAACAATTTCGCCCTGGGGGGTAAAGACATAGACCTCGTCGGGGAATAAATCGGTTTTCACATGCTCGATAAACTCGAGGGAATTTCCGGCCTGTTGCTGTATTTCAAGCAGCCCTTTGAGCCAGCGATTGGCACGTCGATCATTGCCCTGAGCGCTTTCGATGCCCGACTTGTAGAGCCAATGAGAGGCGATGCCGTAATTGCCGAGGTCATCCATTTCCGTGGTGCGTATTTGTACTTCAATAGGCACCCCATCCAGCCCCACCAGCACGGTGTGTAGCGATTGATAACCATTGGATTTGGGAATGGCGATGTAATCTTTAAACTCGCCGGGAATGGGTTTATAGAGGTTGTGCAAAATGCCGAGGGTGCGATAGCAGTCGCCGACATTGTCCGTCACTACGCGAAAGGCAAAGACATCGGTGATGTTTTTGAAGGAGCGCTGCTTGGTTTTCATCTTCTGGTAAATGCTCCAGAGATGTTTTTCGCGCCCCGCAACGGTGGTTTTGATGTTATCGAGATTGAGCTGCCGCTCAATGGCCTGTTTGATATCGGCGACCAGTTCGTTGCGATGACCGCGGGTTTTGTTCAGGGCCCGTGCGATGTGTTCGTAGCGCAGGGGATAGAGTGCGGCAAAACCGAGGTCTTCAAACTCAATGCGGATGTCGTTCATGCCCAGTCGCTGTGCGAGGGGGGCATAGATTTCCAGGGTCTCTCGGGCGATGCGGCGGCGCTTGTCGGGTCGCAGCACACCGAGGGTGCGCATATTGTGCAGGCGGTCTGCCAACTTAACCAGGATGACGCGAATATCCCGGGTCATGGCCAGGGTCATTTTTTGAAAGTTTTCGGCCTGCTGTTCGGCTTTGGTGGCAAATTCGATTTCACTGAGCTTGCTAACGCCATCGACCAGTTCTGAAACAGTTTTACCGAAGCGCCAGCTGAGCTGGGTTTTGGTGGCATCGGTGTCCTCGATAACGTCATGCAGCAAAGCTGCCATTAAGCTTTCGTGGTCCATGTGCATGTCGGCAAGAATGGAGGCGACGGCGATGGGGTGGACGATATAGGGGTCGCCACTTTGTCGAAATTGTCCGTCGTGACTGCGCTCGGCAAATTTATGAGCGCGCAGAACCTTTTTGACTTCCGTGGGTTCGAGGTAGGAGGAAAGCTTGTCGTTGAGAAGATCGAGCGCTTGCAAGTCTTTCCTCCGGGTGATGGCTTACTCTTCGATGATGGGTGGCGCGGTGTTCTCATCGGCGTTGAGATTGGCCGTCAGCATATCCAGGGAGAGAATTTCGAGGCTTTCTTCTTTTTCCTCAAGGATACTGGCATCAATCAGGCCATCTTCAATTTCACGCAGGGCGACAATTGTTGGCTTGTCGTTTTCCCAGGGAACCATGGCCTCTTTACCGCCAATGGCTAATTGACGGGCGCGCTTAGAGCCAACGAGAACCAGCTCAAAACGGTTTTTTACGTGATCCAGACAATCTTCAACGGTGATTCTAGCCATTAAAACTTTACCTTATTTGTAACGCGATTAATTTTCCACTCGACCGAATATTATAGTGAAGAAAGTTAAGTTATAACAGCAGTTCTTTTATCAGTGCCTGGTGTTGGCATTGCTGCTTTTTCAGCAGTAATTTCCCGCTGCTGATAATCAGCGCCAGCTCTTCGAGGGCGGTGGCAAAAACATCGTTGATGATCAGGTAGTCGGCAGCGGCGAAGTGGGACATCTCGGCCTGCGCCTCGGCAATGCGCTGGGCAATCACCTCGGGCTCGTCCTGGCCGCGTTGGGTGAGTCGCTCCAGCAAGGTATCTTTGCTGGGAGGGAGGACAAAAATACTCACCGTATCGGGTAATTGCTGATGAATTTGTGCGGCACCCTGCCAGTCGATTTCGAGGATAACATCGCAACCGCTGGCCAATGTGTCGTCAACCCAATGCCGCGAGGTGCCGTAGTTGTTATCAAAGACTTCGGCGTGCTCGAGAAAGGCATGCTGATTGAGCATCGTTTGGAACTGCTGTTTATTGACGAAGTGATAATTCACGCCATCGTTTTCACCCGGGCGCTTGGGCCGAGTGGTGTGAGAAATGGAAACCTGGAGGTTGGGCCGTTTCTCGAGCAGGGCAGCGACGAGACTGGTCTTGCCCGCCCCGGAAGGTGCAGAAATAGTGTAGAGGGTGCCGCGCTGGGTCATGTTGGGGTGTTTCTCCTGCTATTCGAGGTTTTGCACTTGTTCGCGAATTTGTTCGATCAGTACTTTTAATTCGACGGCGGAATGGGTGGTGGTCGCTGCCTGGGATTTTGACGAGAGAGTGTTAGCCTCACGATTTAATTCCTGCAGCAGGAAGTCGAGCCGTCTGCCGACGGGCGATGTGCTGTCGAGGGCGCGATAAAATTCTTCGATATGGGTTTCAAGTCTATCGAGTTCCTCGTCGGCGTCGCTTTTGTTGGCGAGATAAACCAGCTCCTGTTCGAGCCTTTCTTCATCGATTTGGGCGGTGATCTGTTCCAGTTTATCGCGAAGTTTCTGTTGCTGCTGTGCCATAAGCTGGGGTAGCACGGTGCGTACATTGGCGACCTCGAGACTGATTTTTGTTAGCCGTTCGCGAATAAAGGTAGCAAGACGCTTGCCTTCGCGGCTACGCGCGCCGACCAGTTTATTCAGCGCTGTTGTATAAGTTTCTAGTGTTGCCGCCTGTAGCGTCGAGGCGTCGATGTTATTTTCCTGCAACACGCCGGGTATTTGTAGCACATCGGCCGGCGATAGAGGTGCCGATGACTCTTGCATCAATTGCTGAATTTCTTTGCAGGCATCGAGATATTGGCGTGCGATATCGAGGTTAATGCCGGTAGCGTGGCCCTGGGCGAACTCGATGCGCAAGGTGCAGTCGATTTTTCCGCGTTGGGCAAACTGGCGCAGCTTTTCACGATAATTAATTTCGAGATGGCGCAGCGTTTCTGGCAGGCGAAAGGTGGCCTCGAGAAAGCGGTGGTTAATCGAACGCAATTCCCACGTTAGCGTGCCCCAGGGGTATTTGGCGCTGGCGCTGGCAAAGGCGGTCATACTTCTTGGCATACTTGCTCGGGCTCAATGTTGTAGACAGCGCCCATGTTAGCAAACACCGGTGGCAACTCAAGGGACTAATTTCGCTACAATAGGGGCTCCTGAGCATGACCAGTATTTACGGCTCGCTTTAACATTCGTATTAACAAGGATCAGCCTATGTCGCGCCCCAGTGGACGTCGTCCCGAACAACTTCGTACCGTCAAAATTACCCGCAACTTTACCCGCCATGCCGAGGGTTCTGTGTTGGTGGCATTTGGTGATACCAAAGTCATTTGTACCGCCAGTGTTACGCCCGGCGTGCCGCGCTTCCTGCGTGGTAAAGGCCAGGGTTGGGTCACGGCGGAATACGGCATGTTGCCGCGCTCAACCAACTCTCGCATGGACAGGGAGGCGGCACGGGGTAAGCAGAGTGGTCGCACCCAGGAAATCCAACGCTTGATTGGTCGCTCGTTACGTGCGGCAGTGGATATGAGTGTGCTCGGTGAAAATACCATTAATATTGATTGCGATGTTATTCAGGCCGATGGCGGTACGCGCACGGCGTCGATAACGGGTGCTTATGTGGCACTGGCCGATGCGGTTGAGTATTTGCTGAGTAAAAAACGCATCACCAAAAGCCCCTTGCAGAGTTTTGTCGCTTCCGTGTCGGTGGGTATTTACAAAGGCATGCCAGTGCTAGACCTGGATTATGCCGAAGATTCTCAGGCAGAAACTGACATGAATGTGGTGATGAACAGCGAGGGTGGCTTTATTGAAGTGCAGGGCACGGCAGAAGCGGCACCGTTTGACCAGGACGAGCTTAACGCAATGCTCGAGCTGGCCAAGCGCGGCATCGCTGATCTCGTTAAAGTTCAGCGCATGGCATTGGCGCAGAATTGATTTGTTCGCTTTAAGAAGGTTCTGGTGAAGTTGGCTTGGCTGGAACCTTCTTAAAGCTCGTGTAGATCGTAGTCGATAATCACTGGGGTGTGGCTAGAGAACACCTTGGCTTTGTAGAGTACGGCGTATTCGACCTGGTTGATGAGGGCTTTGGAAATAATCTGGGTGTCGGTGCGCCATGCGTCGCCGCTGCCGATCTCTCCCGACGGCCACCAGCTGAACTCATCGTTGTCGGAGTTGGAGATGCGAAAGGCGTCGGCGTAACCGATTTCATTGTAGAGCTGGTTGAGCCACTGGCGCTCTTCGGCCAAAAACCCCGACTCGTTGCTATGGCTCTCTGCATTTTGTACATCGATATCGCGGTGGGCCATTTGCCAATTACCACAGAAAATGTAGTTTCTGCGTTTACGGGTAATTTTTAGCATCTGGTTTTGCAGGCCGGTAAAAAACCGGCTTTTCATTTCTCGGGTAGAGGTATCTTCACCACCCTGAGGGGCAAGCAGGCAAGCGACACTGGTGTGATCAAAGTCGGCCTGCAGGTAGCGCCCGTCCATATCCTCGCCGGAGGTGAGGCCGAAGCCAAACATTATTGCCTTCGGGGCTTGGCGGGTGTAGATAGCGACACCATTAGTTTGTGGGGTGGGCGAATCAAAGAAATAGCTGAAATAGCCGTCGAGCTGAAACGCGGGGGTATCTTCAAGTTCTGGTGCCTGGGCGCGTAAGTCCTGTAGGCAGATGATCTCCGCATCTTGCTCCTGCAGCCAGTCAAAGAGACCCCTTTCTGCAGCTTGATGGATACCGTCAATACATGCACTGATTAAACGCATATTCCCGCCTTCTATTTTGAACGATCTATGATACCTTAAGCTGCTAAACAGAGCTAAAAGTTAAGTCTAATTTCTTGTCGCCGTGTGATCTCAGGCGGAGTTCTCAATTAAACATATTCAATCGAAAAAAATAGATGAAAAGTTATCAGCGAGAGTTTATTGATCTGGCGCTTGAGCATCAGGTCTTACAATTTGGCGAGTACCAATTGAAATCGGGGCGAGTGAGTCCCTATTTTTTTAATGCGGGCAATTTCAATACGGGCCGAGCCCTGGCAATAATGGGTCGCTGCTATGCCCAGGCCATTATTGATAGCGGTCTTGAGTTCGATGTTATTTTTGGCCCTGCCTACAAAGGTATTCCCCTGGTGGCAACGACAGCTGTGGCCCTGTCTGAACTCTACGGTCGCGATGTGCCCTATTGCTTCAATCGCAAAGAGGCGAAAGCCCACGGTGAGGGCGGCAGTTTGGTGGGTGCGTCTTTGGAGGGTCGGGTGTTGATTGTCGATGATGTGATTACTGCCGGCACGGCCATTCGCGAGGTGCTTACCTTGATTGAGGCGGCGGGAGCCACAGTATCCAGTGTGCTGGTGGGGCTGGATAGAAAAGAGCGGCGCGATGGCGGGTTGTCGGCAATACAGGCCCTGCAACAGGAGTTCTCTCTGGATGTGAAGAGCATCATAGATATCAGTCATATTATGACCTACGTTGGCGAGCAATCGGCGGGCGAGGCGACACTGCAAGCCGTAGCAAGCTATCAACAACAATATGGCGTTTAAAAAAGGCTTCGAGAGACATTGATGCAAGGTTTTAAAAGAGTTGGTTTAATCTTATTGCTGCTGAGTTTGGCCGGTGCCAGCTATGGTGCTGGTGGCGCGAGACTTTATCGCTATATAAACGCTGAGGGCAATGTTGTTATGGACGACAAGATTCCCCCGGGTTTTGCTGCCCAGGGCTACGATATTCTTAGTTCCACGGGGCAGTTGCTGGATACGGTGGAGCCCTCGGTACCGCAGAATGTCGTTGAGAAAGCTTTGCGAAAAAAAGTATTGATCGCCCGTGAAAAAGAAGATCGCTTTATTTTAATTAGCTATAGCTCCGTGGTGGAAATTCAGGCGGCGATGGCACGTAAGCTGGGCCAGCTCGACAGAGAAGTCAAAGGCATCAATACGAATATTAAGGGCAGTAAAAGACGTATTGCTTTTGAGCAGCAGCGCGCGGCTAATTATCAACGCGGCGGTCGCAAAGTACCTGAAAATGTCACGGAGACTTTGTTCGAGCTTGAGCTTGAGGTGAAAAAATCCAAGAGTTTACTGGTGCTCAAAGAAGAGGAGTACGAGAAGATGGAAGAGCGCTATCAGGGCTACATAGAGCGCTATCGCCAACTTAAAGCACAACAAGCAGCAAAACAGGAAAGCTAAGCGGGACTTAGGTAGATGGCTCTCTCGAGGGGGGGCCACTGTTCTTGCCAGTGGGTGGTGGGTAAATTAGAGAAATTGCTACGCACATATTGCCGTATTTTACCCTCTGCTATCGCCAGCAGTAGCTCAGCGGCGGCCGAAGCCAGTAAGTGAGTGCGACAGTTTTCCCGCAGTTCACCCTCCCGCAAGACCTGTTTGATTTGCGCTTCGATGCGCGCAAATAACTGATTGACCCGAGTATGTAGACGTTCCGTTTCACCGGTTAAAGCATCTCCGCTGAGGATTCGAGAGAGGCCCGGGTTTTTTTCTGAAAAACTTAATAGCAATGTGATGATCATGCGGCAGCGCTCTTGCGTGTCGCGTGCATCTTTTACGATGACGTTCATACGACTGAAAAGAGTGTCTTCAATAAAATCGATGAGGCCTTCATAGATTCGCGCTTTGCTGGGAAAGTGTCGGTACAGGGCGGCTTCGGAAACCCCCACCTTTTTGGCTAATGCCGCCGTGGTGATTTTTTTGTGGGGAGTCTCTTCCAGCATTTCGGCCAATGCCTGGAGGATAGTCTCGCGGCGCGAAGGGCTGGATTTTGGCGAAGATGGGGAGGCTGTCATGGTCTCGTTACGGTCTCTCGGTGTATTGGTAATCTTAAAGTGGGCTACAGGCGGAAGGGCTAGTCGCCTTGGTTGGTAATCAATGTGCCGACCCCTTCGTCGGTAAATATTTCCAGCAACACGGCGTGGCTAACACGGCCGTCAATAATATGAGCGCTGCGCACATTGGCTTTTACCGCATCCAGGGCGCAGCGTATTTTCGGTAGCATGCCACCGCTGATGGTGCCATCGGCAATTAAGTCATCAACTTCTTCGGTCGATAATCCGGTCAGTACGCTGCCGTCGCGACCTTGCAAGCCGGCGATATTGGTCAGTAATAAAAGCTTTTCAGCCTGCAGAACTTCAGCAATTTTCCCGGCGACCAGGTCGGCATTAATATTGTAGGAGTTGCCATCGCCATCAACGCCAATGGGTGCAATAACCGGAATAAAATCACTACTGGTGAGCATGTCGATAACGGAGGTGTTGATATGTTCAACCTCACCGACCTGGCCAATATCAATAATTTCTGGCACTTCCATTTCTGGGTTATTGCGCGTCACGACCATTTTGCGGGCGGTAATTAACTGCCCATCTTTACCGGTAATGCCAATCGCTTTGCCACCGGCGTGGTTGATCAGGCTGACGATTTCTTTATTAACCGAACCACCCAGTACCATTTCTACAACGTCCATAGTTTTGCTGTCGGTGACACGCATGCCATCGACGAAATGGGAGTCGATATTGAGTTTGTCGAGTAGCTCGCCAATTTGCGGCCCACCGCCGTGGACGATCACGGGGTTGATACCCACCAGCTTCATCAACACGATATCCCGTGCAAAACTTTGTTTCAGTTGTTCATCGACCATGGCGTTGCCGCCGAATTTAATCACCAGAGTACGGCCGGTAAATTTTTGAATGTAGGGTAATGCTTCGGTCAGTATTTTCGCTGTTTGCAGCGCATTGTCGCGAGATAGAGACATAGTGGTAGAGAACTCCCGAGCCCTTTTTAAGAAAAGAGCGCTTGGTTAAAAGGGTAATTTCGTATCGGGTAATAACGGAATTAATTTCTGTTTCAGCTGGTGCTGTAGTCGGGATAGCATCTGTTGATCATCTGCTTCAAAGCGCAATGTTAGATGAGCGGAGGTATTGGAGGCGCGAATTAAAGCCCAGCCCTCGGGGTATTCCAGGCGTAAACCATCGATGGTGATACGCTTGGCCAGTGGGAAAATACTTTCGGCCAGTTTGTCGACGAGGGCAAACTTCTGATTCTCGGCAACGGCTATGCGCAACTCGGGTGTGGCGACGCTGGTCTCAAAACCGGCGACTATTTCTTCGAGGCTCTGTTCGCGCTGGTCAATAATTTCAATTAAGCGTGCGGCGGCATACAGGCCGTCATCAAAACCAAACCAGCGGTCGTTAAAGAAAAGGTGGCCGCTAAACTCACCACCTAAGGGTGCGCCGGTCTCTGAAATTTTGCGACGTATATTGGAGTGCCCGGTTTTCCACATGACGGGGTGGCCGCCATAATTATTGATCAGATTACTCAGTCGCCGCGTTGATTTAACGTCAAAGACAATATCGGTTTCTGGATAGCGGCCAATGACATCGCGGGCGAAAATCATTAATAATTCGTCGGCCCAAACGATGCGTCCCTCTGCTGTGATAGCGACCAGGCGGTCACCGTCACCGTCAAAAGCGAGGCCCAGGTCGGCTTCTTCATGTTTGACGATGGTGATCAGATCAATCAGGTTGTCGGGTACCGAGGGGTCAGGCGGGTGATTGGGAAAGGTGCCGTCGATGTCACAGTAAAGGGGGATGACCTCGCAACCCAGCGCTTCAAACAGGGCCTGCACCATGGGTCCGGCTGCACCATTGGCGCAGTCGATAACCACCCGCAGTTGTTTTGAGCTGGGGGCAATGTTTTTTACCAGGGCCTCAGTGTATTGCGCGAGGATATCGAACTGTTCGAGCTCGCCCTCCCCGCTCTTCCAGATGCGCGCATCCATTGCCGTTTTCAGGCTGAGAATTTCAGCACCGGAGATCACCTGCTGGTTGTAGAAAATTTTGAAGCCGTTGTCCTCTGCGGGGTTATGGCTGGCGGTGACTATTACTCCAGAGTCCACAGTGTCGAGGGTAGCCAGTGCAAAGTTAAGCAGGGGTGTGGGCACCAAACCAATATCAATTACATGGCAGCCGGTGGATAGCACGCCTTCAATTAATGCGGCTTTTAGCTGGGGGCTGGAGGTTCTGCCGTCGCAGCCAACGAGCAAGTTTTGCTGGCCGCTATTAACCATGTCGGAGCCAATGGCCCTGCCCAGGCGCAGGGCAAAGTCGTCGTCAATTTGGCTATTTGCCTTGCCTCTAATGTCGTATTGTCTGAAGACCTCCGCCAGGGGGCAGTTTTCTTCGACGGTGGCTATTTCAAGGCTGGGGGTGGGGATGGGGGGCGCTATTTTTCGCTGGAAGAGTTTTTCTTTAATTAACTGGTTGAGCTCTGTCGGTGTCAGGTCGCCTTCATTCAGCATTGTGCGCTTTCTGAGATGGGCTAATTGGTAGCGAATTAACAGCACCTGTAGCAAAAGGCTAATGATCAGCAGGGCGCAAAAACAGATGGCGAAGTAAAGAATGGGTTTTGCTGTTATCGCTACCAGTTTGTTGGAGGCCGAATAGCGCAGTTTCCAGTCGCCTCGCCCTTTGATGGGCGTGAGGGCCTGAAATACCGTGTTTGAGCTGCCATTCGTAATAATGGCCTGGGGTGCAAAGCCGTGGGTATATTGCAGTAATTCTGTTTTTCCGAGACTGGGGTCTGCCGCGCTGAGGGTAGGATGGAGGTTTTGCGCGGAAAAACTGGCGATTAAGCTGCCGACAACCTCGGTACCATCAGCCACCGGAGTGGCATTGATAATGAGCCAGTCATGGAGCTTAACGGCCGTGGGTTCGAGTTGTTTACCGGCAATGGAGTTCTTGGCGAGAGTGATACCGACATAATTCTGAGTTTCGTTAAAATAGGGGCTGTTGACTGAAACCAGTTTGATGTCTGCCATTTCGGGCAATTGATGGCGTAACAGATTTTTAAACTCATCAATTCCCTCGGCATCTTCCGCCTTTAAGAGATTGAATAAGGTTCTGTCCTGGACGATTCGCCCCAGCTTTTCATCCATAGCGGTGAAGTAAGCTTCGATTTTATGGCTCTGCGCCTGTGCCAGTAATTCGGCCTCATGGTTGATGTTCTGGTGCCAGGGTTCAATCACTAGCTTGCTATAAAAAAACTGGCTTAGAAAAACTGTATAAATAATAATCAGTGCGGAACCGGCAAGTACCACCGGTGTTTTAATGGCAGAGTTAAGATCTGACGGTAGTTTCATGGTCACCCTTGTGTGAGAAGCCTGGCCTTTGCATTTACGGTTACGGCGTTTTCAATGTCGATGCGTTTAATAGCGCGGCGATGTGCTCAATAAGCTTATTGGCCAGCAGGCTTTTGTTCATGGTGGGTAGTGCTTTACTGGTGCCGGGTTGAACCAGCAAGACGCGATTATCCTCGCTGTTAAAACCTATTGTCGCGTCGGAAACATCATTGGCAATAACCAGGTCGAGGTTTTTGTTCTGCAATTTTCGCGTTGCATAAAGTTCCAGGTTTTCGGTTTCGGCGGCGAAGCCCACGGTCAGGGGGCGACGAGGAAGGGCGGCAACAGTCGCGACAATATCGGGGTTTTTGACTAATTGTATGTGCATGTCGTCATCATTCTTTTTGATTTTTTGTACGGCGACGTCGGCGGGTCTGTAGTCGGCAACGGCGGCGGCGGCAATAAAAATATCAGCGCCCTCGACCTCGTCTAAAGCAGCGGCAAGCATATCCGCTGCTGACTCGACAGCAATGGTTTTCATGCGCTCAGGCGGTGCGAGTTGTACCGGGCCACTGATGAGCACAGTACTCGCGCCAGCCTCTGCCGCAGCTCGAGCCAGGGCGTAGCCCATTTTGCCGGAACTGTGGTTGGAAATATAGCGTACCGGGTCGAGGGCCTCTCGCGTTGGCCCGGCGGTGATAACCACTTTTTTACCACTCAACAGACCGGTGGAAAACAGGGCACAGGCCATGGTGCTGAGCGTTTCGGGGGCTTCCATACGCCCTTCGCCGATATCACCGCAGGCCTGGTAGCCGGCAGCGGGGCCAAAAATGTGCACCGCTTGCTCCCGTAGTTGCTGTAGGTTTTTTTGCGTGGCGGCGTTTTCCCACATATGTTTATTCATTGCCGGTGCTACGGCGATGGGGCTGTGGCTGGCGAGGCAAACGGTGCTGAGTAAATCATTGCCCTCGCCGTGGCACAGGCGCGCAATAAAATCGGCACTGGCCGGGGCAACCAGAATAAGGTCGGCCCAGCGAGCCAGTTCAATATGGCCCATGGCGGCTTCGGCGGCGGTATCGAGTAGCTCCAGGCTAACGGGATTGCCCGATAGTGCTTGCAGGGTCAGGGGGGTGATAAATTCCCTTGCAGCTGGGGTCATTACCACGCGCACTTCTGCGCCCTCGCCTTGGAGGTAGCGGATTAACTCGGCACTTTTATAGGCGGCAATGCCCCCGGTAACACCGAGTATTACCCGTTTATTGCTTAGAGAGCCCATGCCCGTCCTTTTAAAACCTAGAATTGCCGCTAAGATAACACTTGCTAAAGGAATTTCGAAGAAATCAAGGAAGGTTTGCGATGGCGATCAAACATTGGCCTGCGGGGGAGCGCCCTCGGGAGAAGCTAATAAATCAGGGGCCGCGTGCACTTTCCGATGCGGAACTGTTGGCGATATTTTTACGCACCGGCATTGCGGGCCTTTCGGCGGTTGACCTGGCGAGGGATTTGCTGAGCCAGTTCGGCAATATTTCTACCCTGTTGAATGCCGATCTAGGCACTTTCTGCGCCGTCAAAGGGCTTGGCCCCGCCAAGTTCGCCCAGTTGCAGTCGGTGCTAGAACTGGCTCGGCGACATTTGGGAGAGCAGCTGAGTAGAGAGCAGGTGTTTACCAATCCGGAAACCGTCAGGCACTATGTGCGCACACATTTTCAGGGTTATCAGCGCGAGGTGTTCCTCTGCCTGTTTCTCGACACTCGTCATCGTTTGATAGCCACAGAAGAGCTGTTTCAGGGTACTATTGATGGCGCTAGCGTTTATCCTCGAGAGGTGGTGAAGAGAGCCTTACAGCTCAATGCAGGTGCGGTGATATTTTCCCATAATCATCCCTCCGGCATTGCCGAGCCCAGCCATGACGATGCGCAAATTACACGGCGTCTGAAGGAGGCCCTGGCGCTGGTCGATATTCGGGTACTCGATCATATCGTCGTCGGCGACAGCGAGGAGGTCTCTCTGGCTGAGAGAGGCCTGTTATAGGGACTGAAAAAGAGCGTTTAAAAACAATTAAATTTGATTCGTCGGGCTTGCTCTGGTATAAAGCACGGCTCTTTTCACCGGCACACTGTTCCCGCTTGTCTGAGACAGGCAATGATTGAGTAGTAGGGCTGGTCGTCACGACCCCAGAAATTAACAGTTTATTCAGATTAGATAGAGGCAAAAAGATGTCCAGAGTGTGTCAGGTCACCGGCAAGCGTCCAATGAGCGGGAACAACGTATCCCATGCA
>Ga0209826_1002053_pt1 | contig 13540 bp, 15 predicted proteins | sample GOMGulsemesocosm_5_FD_184637 | JGI IMG/M metagenome (GOLD analysis project Ga0209826, IMG submission 184637) | Methane-oxidizing microbial communities from mesocosms in the Gulf of Mexico - GOM15C Gulf of Mexico (SPAdes) (version 2) | ecosystem: Environmental > Aquatic > Marine > Cold seeps... | reverse complement strand
CTGGGTTATTGGGATTATCGCGTAAAAAGAAAGGTTCAATTGCTTCGGCTTAATGCTTTTTAACCCCGCAGCACACCAACGCTGTCAGCGTTTAACGTACTCACCCAAAACTAAGGTCATCTCTTCGAAGTTGGCCTTTTTTTTGTTTTGCTGCTCATAAAGCTGGTGTAGTCGTTGCACGTGTTTTTTGACAGTGATATTGGCAAGTTGCGATGATTCTCTGAAAAAGTGATAGCCTAGAAAATCAAAGCTTTTTTCTATTCTCCCAATGAATGTTTTATCGGGGTGTTGTTTTACTTTTAGCGCATTAAGTTCTTGGTTAAGTTGTTTGATGGTCGCTCTTAAGTGCCATCTTTTTTTAGCTAAGATGCAGATATCATCCATGTAGCGCCAATTTCTCGTTCCCAAGTTCCAGCTTGGGAATGCCTAACTCCAAGCTCTGCTTGATGATTCGAGCTTGTTTTTCAGCTCTTCTGGGTGCGAGTTTTCTTGCCAAAGGTGGTGCTTATTTTTAGTTTTATGCTTGCTATATTCACTATTGCTAGCAATGCGTGGCTCTCTATAACTACATACGCATTAAGCTTAAAATCTGTATTTTGTTGTAGCCATGATAAAGCTATCAAAAGGTATCTGCACACTTTCTTATAACGCCTACGGCTCATATTAATTTAATGCGCTAGGTGTTTAATCGTTAAGCAGAGCTTAACGGTAGGTATTTCCAAGTAGACTTGGGAGCGAGAAATAGAGCTTTCATTACTAAAGGCATCTTGCGACGACCAGAGATTAATAATTTTGCCATTCTGCTTCGTGAGTTGTTTTTGTGGTGAGAAGACATAATCCCCGCCATTAATTTCCCTCAGTAGCGCGTGCTTGTTTAAATTCCAATCGCGCTTCAATATCCAAATATCGGTATTCGCAGGAAAGTGCTTTCTTTGCTGGCACACTCATTCATTCATAGGTAAGGGTTAGTTGCTGTTCGGTGACGTGTGAATCAGAAGTAGTTATTTGCTAAGCTTAGCTTAAGCTGCAGCCTTTCTTGTGTTTGTCCTTTCCCTGGGGGGCTACCCAGAAATAGACCAGAGGAATTTTAAGCAAAAAAAAGGCCCGAAGAGAATAATCTCATCAGGCCTTTATTTGTTTGGCTTTAGCATGGTGCCCAGGGGCGGAATCGAACCGTCGACACGAGGATTTTCAGCCCCTAGAAGGGTAAAAGCTTGAGATCCTGTATTCTTTATTAATCAAAGGGTTGCGAGGGTGTCTGTGGCGTGTGAAAGATGAGAAACTTCTTTCTATTGGAGCTAGTAGCACACAGTTAGACACCAGTCTGACCAGAAAGTGACCAGACGATTACAAATTTGATTTTGGCTTCCCGTTTTCCCCGGTATATTGGAGTAAGCTAGCAAAAAAAATCACACGATGTATATCATTCGAACCGGGTTAATCATGACAGTTTTTAACGAATGGAGTCAAAATATTTTTTGCTGGGGTTGATTTCACAATTGATAGTATAAATGTCTTTGTCTTCAATATTCCTTGATTCTTTACTATCACGGCTTCCATCCTTGTTTGACGTCGTTGCCTCGATAAATTCGATCCAATATTTAGGGCCAAATAGCCAAAGGGAGCTTTTAGCTGATAATTCACCACTTGTTGTTTGAAATGCTTCAGTATCTATTGGGATTTTTAATTTACACAAAATCCCCGGTGTTTGAGTCAATAAAAACGATAATCCATACTTTAAAGATTCAAGTTCTTGATTCTCTCCAGCGACCGTTTTTTTCCCTAGCAATTTCTTCCTGTATTTTTCAACACTGCTTCCCGCTGTCGCTCTAATTATGGTACCCCCGCCAGTATGGTCACAGGCAGCTATATTGTTAATGGCAACATTATTTTGTAGAGCCTCATCCGTTGAAATAGATTGATTCAGAAATGTATTAGAGACTAAGTCAGTACACGTTTTTTCATTAATATCACCTAAATTCATTAACTGCAATGCGACAATTAGGGCGTAGGCATCCGTGTGCAAGTTTTTTTCATCAAATGTACCTTCAAAAAAATCCCACTTTAGTTCATGGCCTGCATTTTCTTCTGTTTCTTCAGCTTTACTAGGGAATAAAAAAATCAAAGAAAGGTACCCATCATCAATGGAGTCGGCTAATATATTATCCCTAATGGGATCAAGTTGTTGCCAGTTTTCTAATGAAAAATGTAAGCATGCTTTATTTTCAGGTAGAGCCTTATCTATTCTCCAGATACTGTTAAAGGTAGAATGTGTGTAAGCTATGTTGGACTGGTAGTTGTCTCGTAGCGCTTCTAGTGAATCCGTGTCGATGATATTTCTTTGACTTGTATCAAGAAGAACATTTTCTTTTTCCTGTGAAGCGATGCGCCTTTGTTGAATCTTTACCCTTTTTTCATTAAGTGCCTGTTTTTTTGTATTGTTGGATTGGTTGAAGTGAATACTCTGAAGTATGTTTTTGGGGATACCTAAAAGTTTTTGTACTACATAATCCCTATTTGGGCTTGTTTTAATCCCTAATATCTTGAATTGAAATAGCTTTTTGTGTAAGTAGACGGTGTTTGTTATTTTTTTACTCATTTTCTTTCTCTGCTGAAAACTAGATGGCTAACTAAAAATAGATAATATTTGTGCCTATCATCAAAAAATACCGGGGAAATCGGGAAGAATAAAGCCATTTCCCGATTTCCCCATTATTTAAATAATAGAACTAAACTTACTTTGTGGTGTTGTGCACAAAAGACCCTTTGATGATATACAGCGAAAGGCTTCCAAGCCCAGGAATGGTCTTCCTTGTTTTGTAGCGCCTGTCGGACTCTTTAGCCTTATGTAGGTGTAAATGGTTATTGTTACGCAAGGCTCTTTTTACAATGAACAAGTCAACATCCCCAATTGCTTTTGCCATGTTTTCTTCGGTTAAAAAGTAATTAATATTACCATCTCTATAACCAGCTAAATTAGAAGGGTAGCTATGGAGTTCACTAGTCATACTACTTATATCTACAATTTTGTGCATATTGTTATTGATGTACTGACGCACACTCTCTAACCCACGCTCTTCAATGCTAATGCTATTGGTACCCTTAATCCAAGCATCTAATACGGCCTGTACTGCAGATTCAACCTCGTCATTCGTTAGGTCAACTAATTGGCTTTGAACGAGAAGTTTTCCTGCTGCAAGAATTAGGGCAAAACGTGTTACCCCACGCATAGCCACATTGCTCTTTGAAGGAATAGACGCTGCTAAAAAGGACTTTTCCTGAGCTATTAATTTAGCAACAGCATCTTTGGCATCGTCAAGGTCAGTATATTTATCAATAATATATTGGATGAATGCAGGGCCAAGGGTACCATGGTATTTACTACACATTACTTTCAAACTTTCAACTAGCTTGCGAGATTCTTCTTCACTAACATCACAACCGTTATAGCGATCTATTTCAGCCATAGGCGTGTCAGCAATTCGTACACTCATGCCTGCTTTTAACTTTTCGCCATTCGTTATCAGCTTATCTTCAATGGATTGCTCACCGGTTGATAGAAAGATTAACTCCCAAGTTTTAGGCTCTACAGGATCTCTTTTGCGATTCATAACGGCTTTACCTTGTCCGCCGGCCATGTCATATATTAATGCACCAAAATTTTTGACGAGTAATGAGCCTAATTCATCAATTGCTAAGCCAATTTTACTATGTTCAACGCACTTGGCTTCAATCCCATTTGCTGTGGCATTGAATCTACCGATAGATGATTTTTTAGGGCTGATACTAGGATCGGCCCCAGACCCGAATATGCTTGCAAATACTTGCAATGCGGTTGTTTTTCCTGATGAACTATCGCCATATAAATGAATACCTCCACTTTCAACATCACTAAGTCCTTGTAAGATAGTTGCTAACGCAGCCATTGCGGCAAAAATAAATAAACGATCCTGTTTTATTAATTGAATAACCTGAGTACTGTAGTTTTCCAAGCTATCACTAGGTGAAATAATTGAGAAATCATCATGTTTTAGGTAATAATAATCTGTCGTATTGTTGCTTTTTTTAAGCGTTGTATAGGGCAATGTAAAGGCCAGCTTTTCATCGTGCCAACCTTGACTGCTAATCACCTCTCTTTTTGGAATGGATAAATCATCTTTCAGTGTCGTTAATAAAAGAATAAACAAAGGTTGGTTATAAACGTCAAACCCTAGGTCAGCTAATTCAGCCGTTATTCCTTTTATATCTTCAATTAAACGGCTAGCTTGTATGGAAAGAGTTCTTATTTTACCTTCAAAATCAACAAATTGTATTGTGTAGGATAGTCGTTTACCAGATTTAGACTCTCTACTTATGTTAATGATTTTTACTTTGGATCCAGTTACTGGGTATATCTTTTCATTTCTGCTACCTGGATTTTTAATGTAAGATATTTTGCCATCTTCGTAGATAAAATCATAATCTTCAGGCAGGTCATACGTTTCATTAATACTCATTAGATTGTCTCTCCTTTAGAAAGGGTGCTGATTTCGTGCATTCGCTTGTATACCCATGACCGTACGGTTTTAGGGCAATACCTAACAGAATGACCAATTTTAATATGTGTCGGTAAGTCTGATGGAGAGTAAGACCTTAGTTTGTCAACTTGTGACTTTGAAATATTAAGGTAAACAGCTAAATCAGATGAATTCCATAGGTTTTCAAGCACATCTTTTTTTGTTTCCATGTTGATCCTCATTCATTAATGGATTAAACGAAACTGCTGCCGGTAAAGTAGACTTGCAATATCTGTGGTTCTTTTTTCATGCTAGAAACGGTTTGTCCCTGAATGAAAGGCGAATAGATAAATATGACAAGTCTCGATAGTATTGCACTCAGGCTGGCTCCTTATAAGAGCCAGTCTGTATAAACAATTTTCTACGGCAGCAGAGCCAATGCCATTATTGATGAGTGGTGTTTTAGGTGGTGTTACAGCGGGATTTTGCAGAATTAGTGCAGAGGAAGACTTGTTTGTTTTTGGTCGATTAAATAGTTTGAAACATTAGCCGTTGCATTAGCCAGTTCGGTATCAGATAGATGAGCATAACGCTCTGTCATTTTAATGGTTGAGTGACCTAGTACTCTTTGTAATTCGTATAAACTAGCGCCTTTTTGTACAAAAATACTGGCAAATGTATGGCGGAGGTCATGGATTCTAAAATTATTGATTTTGGCAACAACACAAATCCTATAGAACGCCTTAGCAGGTCGTGACATAGGAACTTCAGGGTTTTTTCCCTGAAAAATATAGTCATTTCTGTGTAATTTGGATTGCTTAGTAATAATATTTACCGCCATTGCATTCAAGTTTACATGCCTACCTAGACCATTTTTTGTCTCAGGTAGATACAGGCTATTATTACTTTGATTAAAATTCTCAAATCTAGCTGACAGGGCTTCACCTAGGCGAACCCCTGTTGTCAGTAAAAACAAAAACAATTGTGCGGCCTCTTGATTGCATTCTTGGTTTGCAGCAGCAATAAAAGCGATGCACTCCTCCTTATTTAAAAACCGTGTTCGTTGATTATTTTCCTTAAACGCTTTGATGCCTGTCGCGGGCGAATGATCCATAAATTCTTTTTCAATAGCATAAGCAAACATAGCCTTAAGTAAAGCCAAATGCTTATTAGCTGTGGCGGGTGCTAATTTCTTGAAAATTGAGACGTGGTACTCTCTAATATCAGATTTTCTAATATCGACTAAAAGCGTGTTTCCAAAAGCGGCTAATAGATGAGTCTTTAATTTTGATATATCGCTCCTGCTGCTTTTCTTTGTCGCCTGAGAAAAAGGAATATAAAAATCAAGTGCTAACTTTTGGAATGTCATTTTTTGTCGTTGATAATGTAAGGTAGGATCTTTACCTTCTGCGACTAATGACTTAATTTCAGCGACTCGCTTTCTTGCTTGGGGGATAACAACAAATGGGTGTTCGCCTAAACGAATACTGTATTTTTTCTTGTCATAACTAAAACGACAATAAAATACTTTTTTGCCTGATGGATAGGCGACAATATGTAATGCACTAATACAATTGTCTGTAAACTCAAGCTGTTTACTGCTCGAAGGATAGTCTTCAAAAGAAATAGCATCCAAGGATTTTTTGGTGAAATGAAATTTTTTAATAATAGGCATAATTTAAGCAGGTTCCCGTTTGGTTCAAATTTGCCAATTATTGATAGAAACATCATTCCATATTGTGTATGGCTGGATTCTGCAAAAAAATTACAGGTGGACTGTTCGGCTATCTTGCTAAAAAATACCGGGGAAAACGGGGGAGATAAAAAAGTCATTATATTGCCACTTCTTAGTGATTCATTCAGGAAGGTTTTCCCGATTACCCCGTTCAAATTATCGAAGTAGGGGCGCTCGCTAGCATGCCAATTCGGACCAATAAATAATGCTATATAGAACCCACTATTTTCATTCAATCACAGCCGTTTAGGCGGCAGTGATTGAATATAACGATGACTATTCGATAAGCAACGAAGCGTTATACACTATAGCGATGAAGCAATAATCGCCTGACCCACCACCAACGACAAATTATCACTAGTACTTTGCAAACGTTCATTCGACAAATGCGCATAGCGTTCCGACATCTTCGCATTCGCATGTGCCAATGTCGCCTGTACATCATACAAACTACCGCCATTATTAATAATCAACGAAGCCACGGTATGACGAATATCATGTAGCCTAAAGCTAGATTCGATACCCGCCCGATTAGCAATCCGCTTAAACGCCTTAATCGGATTATTGATCGCTTGCCCAGACACCTTACCCACAAAGATATAAGGATTACCCGCTAAACGGGGTAATCCTTCAAGCACCGATAATGCCATGGCATTTAAAATAACATGCCGTGATTTTCCCGACTTCGTATGTGGCACAAACCAAAGACGACGCCCATTAACCGTCGACAGGTCAGACCATTTAGCCGCTAAGCCTTCACTACGCCGTACCCCCGTCAATAATAAAAACTTAACAAAAGCTGCTGCATAGATATTCGCATCCTCATCTGCCGCCCTAAACAAGCGCCTAATCTCAGCAGGACTTAAAAACCGCTGACGTTGATTATTCTCCTGAAACTTATTAATCCCCTTGCAAGGGTTCTTCTCCAAATACCCCCATTGAATCGCTAACGCAAACAGACGATGTAACAAAGCAAAATGCCGATTAACCGTGGCAGGCGCAAGCGTCACAATCAGTTTATTTTGATAACGCTGAATAGCCCGCGTCGTAATAGACGACAGGACAAGATCACCAAATGTAGGAATCAAATACAGCCTAAACTTAGCGGCATCACTATCAGCACTACGCTTATTCGCATAGGCATGGGGCAAATACAAAGACACAGCAAATTCAGCAAAGGTCATCTCAGCTAAACTATCATCCCGCACCTGCCTAGGATCATTACCCAAAGCCAGCGTTGCCTTATGCTGATTCGCCAATGCCCGTGCCTCATCCACCGTAAACGCACCCAATCCCCCTAGCGCAATCGAACACTTCTTACCCTTAAAACTATAGCGCAACAAAAACTTCTTATTACCATTCTTGCCCACCAAACACTTCAATCCAATCACCGTCGTATCACTGACCTCCAAATCAGTCGACCTAGACGATTTAGGGTTAGCTGGCAAAGCCAATAACCGAGCTTGCGTAAATTTAAACCTTTTCACCATACCTGACATAAATCCCCCTGAAATAACCCACATATCTGTGATTTGTTTTACTCATCCCTGGCACACAACCGTCAAACCAGACTAGCAACAACATAACCCCTTAGCAGTAACCACCTAATCAACTTAGCCCCAAACAACAGGAAAAAGCCAAGGCTTGCTCCTGTCCCTGTCTGGGTGATTGAAAGAAAAGACCCTTGATGCAATCCGGCATTGACCTATGAAGCAATCATAAAAATGCCAAAGGCCAATCAACAACTAGCCCATTAACTAAAACTAATCTGTCACCTCAACCGTAAAAATTTCCGATTGATAATAACTAACAAAATTCGCCTGGAAAATAGCAAACAGCTCAGCACCCTCGGTTAATGGATAATCAATTCCCATGTGACCAAAACACCCCTGACTAAAATTAAAATCCAGCTCCTTCGCCAATTCCACAAAGGGCAGGGCACCCACATAAGCAAAATCCGTTACATACTGCAATTTACCCAAGGCATTAATACACACCTCCACAGGATGAAACCCCCCATTCTCAGCACTATAAGTCGGATCTTTAAAACTAAATATAGCCCCACCTGCAAAAGGATCATCTTGGCTTTCACTGCCTGAAGTACCCGCCGCCAAACGACGCTGATCCCTCGCCTTAAGCAACTCAAAGTCCAATAAATCAGCAAACCCCGACACTATCTTTAACCCACAATCTTCACGATTTAAAACCAACATAAACACACTCTATAATGAACACAAAACACCACAAACAGCAGGGTAGGTCTGTCACAGCTAACATAAACAGCTGTAACAATTCCCCCACTGAAAACCTTAGTTTTTATTTACTTTTAGTACCAGAATCAGCATCAATGACAGCACCTGAATTACCCACCTGCTTAGCCAATTCCTTATGACTCACCACCCAAGCATCAAACACCCCCTGATCAAAAGACAACAAATTAGCCTTATCCTTCACCTGACTAACAATCCCTTCCGCCTTTAAAACAGCCGCTAAAAATCCCGCATTATTTTGTGACTTACTTTTAAAGCAGGGCTTTAATACCGCCGCTGAAAATGAACTGCTATTAGATTTAACATTGGATTTAGCATCAGCTTCACCCTTGGCAACCACCAACAAACACGTAGCCACTTCATTAGCCGGTACCCATTCCTTACTAAAATATCCACCCGTCTCATTCGCCTGTAAGCGAATAAACAGCTGATCTATTTCAGAAATAAATCCCACCTGATAACTTAATAACCCCTTAGACCGCAGACTTAATTTATTAGCCGTTAGCGATTTAAACGCCACCACATCACTGAGATCTTCTTTTGATTTAACTTCCTTATCACTACTTTTATTTTCACTGACTGGAGCGGTCTTATCATCAAGCACCACTACGTCACTACCAGGCATTTCACCTTCTTTAGATGATTTAGCATCCACTACAGTTTTAGCCGTACCTTTAACGACCTTTACATTTTTAACAGACATAACTTCCCCTTGGATTTAATAGATTATTTTTTGAATTCAAATTGATTTAATGAACAGATAGCCTATGAAAGGCTTGCAGGACAGTGATAGTTGAACAGCAAACGGGGGACATAAATAGCACACCCCCTAGCAACAAATACCAGGCATTAAGCGATTCACTTCCTTTTTAACATCCGCATTAACCAGCACATCAAGCTGACACAGTAGGGCAGTTAAAATAGCCAAATCATCGCTATACCCCACTATCGGTAAAACATCAGGAATCGCATCAACAGGACAAATGAAATACCCCAATGCCGACATAATCACCAGTCGTGTTGCAACCACTGTCGTATCACTCTGCAACAACACATACAAAGTCAAAGCATGACGGATCAACTCACAACACTGACCACCCGATAAGGAATCGACCTTAGCCAATAAATCCTTCCCTGAAAAATACCCGTAGCCATCCAACATACAAACCTCCCTGACTTACAAATAGACATAAAAAAGCCCTACGCTGACTGAACAACGTAGGGCACCTAGACGACAGGAATAGCCTGCCATCACTAAATTAATATATGTTTGAAAAGTGAGCGTTTACGCTAACGTGAAAAGACTAGAGCCAATAGAAATCAATACACATAACTTGTGCTAACTGACTATCTGCATACAGTGATACATAGAATCATTTATCCATCAACCAACCCCCTATCCAAGTGATTACTGTGATCATCAGTCAATTTTTACCAACAGCCATGAAGCACCCTAAGCCCGCCTGAGAAACACAAAACCCCACCAAACTGCCCCGACACGCCCTAACAATTAAATAGAAAAAGATAACGATACCCCCACCCGTCACAGACGAAGGACAGCCTTATATGCAACTACGAGATACCAAATGGCTAGCCAATAGACTAGGCATCTCACTATCGACAGTCGAAAAACTAAGAGCCGAAAACTCCGAAGCCATTCCCGCCGCAATCACCATTGGAAAAACCATACGCTATGGGGACACCTATGTTGAATGGTGGTTACAACGACGAATGCTAATAACCGTCATGAGCTATAACCACTGGCTTAACGAACAAATACCCCTAAACAATACAGCCAAAGAAATTCAGCAAAAAGAAGACGCAAAAGAAATCGAAACCAGCAAAGTAACGGCAACTCCACGATTTTACAAAGCAAAGGCAAGCCAAAACGATCAGCTAAACAACACAGCCAAAATACAACCCACAACAAGGACTACAGACCATGAACACTAAAAATACACGCATCAAACTCAAACATATTGAATGCAACGAACTCAACCTAGGGCAACGCAGATCATCAGGTGTACGCGTTATGACACCCAAAAACACCTACTTCAAAATTATTCCTCACAGCCATATTGATGCCGCTGTCATCTACCACAATGGCCACTGGTACCTATTCGATTCAGAATTAGCCAGTTACTACGTGGGGAAACTTAAAAAACTAGCCAAAGCTACGCTTTATCAAGGTATGACCGAGACAGGCGAAAACTTCATACTCCCCGTTGTTGAACCCTGGTCCGGGTATACCGATAGCTGGTACAACTCACTACAAGACATCGCCCAAAAAGCCCAAAACAAATACATCAAAATAGACAGTAACATCAACCAAAACTGCTACGACATCATCCACAGCAAACGCATCATAGGGACAACAAGCACCGCAAGCGACCTAGAAAGTTTAATCGACAAAGCCTTCCCTGACGACTATTACGTCGATTACGACGCACACCCCCTGATAGACGAACTCTACCTAGGGTAATACCCCCCCCTAATGCTTTATGCATTAGGGGGCTTTCAGACATAATCAATCGTTAAACCCTGTCAACGTAAAGCTAGAAAATTCAAATATATATTAAATAGATAAATGGCTATCAATCGGTAGTCTTAATCACCAAAGATACTAACAGGAAATGCTATGCAACAGATTACCCAATGGCCAACTCACCAAACACTAACACTCCCTGAAAAGGTAAAAACAGCCCTAATTAACCATCTAAAAGAACCGTTTGAAAATGAAGAAGAAGCTGTCGAATTTTGGCAAGAAAATAAACCGATGCTAATTATTATCGACCAATATGATACGAAAGAATCACTAAAACAACTAGATAATCTATTGCAGAACAAAATAGAGATAGCACTGACAGAACCGGAGTACAGAGAAATACTTACGCAAGGCTACACAATTAATTTAGCCGTATTTGGTAATGCTGGAGAGGGGGTATACTGCCTCGTTGGGCCGAAATATAAAGGTTGAATTATACAAAAAAAATGAAAGTAAACTTAACTTAACGACAATATAGAGGGGAAGTGAATCAGGATAACGCCTAATACATTTGCTGGTATTAGGCGAAATAAAACTAATGTGAATACTGCTACATGATGATCTAACAGTCACTTGTTGTATAGGGAAGTGGTGCCTGAGCAAAGGCACGTAGATATGTTTAAAAAGAGTGCAGAACTTATCAAAGGGGCTTTTTTATGCCGATATCATCTTTCTGACTGTTACAGTCCATTAATATGGTACTTGATGGTGCGTACTGGCTCACCAGATAATTCGGAAATATAATTTATTAATTCATCTGTGGATTTTTCAATATTTTTAAATTGAAATACCCTTTCAGGGTTAGGTAAAAGCTTTTCACCATTTCGATTTAGTATAGATACCACTTCGTAGCTTTCAGAACTAATCGAGTATTCAACTTCAACTACATAAATCATTTTAGTCATAGCGTTAAAGAAATGATTTATTTTTGACAGGATAGACATCTTTAGATAAACCTATAAAAGTGTAAGGTCAAAATAATATTTGATATTTGTAATAACCTCTTACTGATGATAGGAGCACCTAAAATCTAATAAAGAGTAATTTAAGGTTCTATCATATGAAAGGGAGCAGTCTCAGTAAGCCGTAGAGAAAATCAATAACGGCTGTCCATATAATTGGGGGAATAAAATAAACGGCTCCTAGTAAAGAGCATAAACTGTTAATAGGGTGCAATATAAAACCAGCAAAAAAACCTATAAAGGTAAAAATGACCCCAATACTGAAATCTAGTAGTGCAACAAGAATCGCAAGAAAAATATCAATAATATAAAAAAGGTTTGGTTCAGAGTTAGATTCAATTGTATAAGCTAATTGATTTAATAACTTTTGGGGCATGTTCAGAAGCCAGGATGCACCGTATACAAGCATTGTTGGTCCATCTAATTCAGTGAAAACAAATGAGGACTCATCTTTTCTATAGTGATGAAAAAACACGGTGTAGGGTAAACCATATGCTCCCATTCTATATGCGGCATTTAAATTATCTTGGCTACGATCGTTTCCAAATGTCATCATGCTTAAAATAGCGTTGTTATGCTCGGATAAAAATGGCCTATCTTTCCATCTATCTGAAACCGAATGGTTACTTCTAGCCCAGTAAGCAGTTGTTAGGTCGGTACCACCAAATGATTGTGGGATAACATGCTGAAGTTCTGCATTTGAATTCTTATTTTCCATTAAGTGTGTTGTAGTCTCAGCAGGATGGGTTATTAATGTCCATAAAAAAGACGCTCCCTTTATGGTCATTAAACTGTCAGGGCTTTTTGCAAAAGAATTGATAGGAGAAAATAAAAGAAACAGTATAAAAAAACTGAAGATAGTGTTATTTTTTTTCATAGATATTAATAAGGTTCAATAGTTGAAGTTTTATGGCTAGGTCAGTTAATGTTCGATATTTTGAAAAATCCATTGTTTTTTTTTCGAGACTACTATTTGAACTGAAGTCTGAGAAGGCTTGATGTACGGTACAGTTCTACATTAATCCTTCGCTATTTTTTATTTATCGCGAAGACTTACAATAGCACAAATAGTCAAAACAACAATACTAATGAGTTTATGTAGATTGTGTCTTTTTAATTCCCTTCTGAATCTTCAAGGGATAAAAGGAGGCAAAAGATTCAGCTAAACTGTAGTGTCATAAATAAAGGGCTATAGACATTGACTGGTATAAGTTATTTTCTGTAGATTATTTATATAAGATTGCAAAGGTTAGGTAGAGAGGGGCATAAATAAAAAAATGCACTACCAAGCTATGAATGCGGTATAAGAAGTCCCTCTCCACCGACCAAGGGATTCCCCCCAGAAATCGACCAGAGGAATTTTAAGCAAAAAAAAGGCCCGAAGAGAATAATCTCATCAGGCCTTTATTTGTTTGGCTTTAGCATGGTGCCCAGGGGCGGAATCGAACCGTCGACACGAGGATTTTCAGTCCTCTGCTCTACCGACTGAGCTACCTGGGCTTGCTAAAGAAACGCTATTATGTCAATGAAGC
>Ga0209826_1002052_pt1 | contig 13548 bp, 7 predicted proteins | sample GOMGulsemesocosm_5_FD_184637 | JGI IMG/M metagenome (GOLD analysis project Ga0209826, IMG submission 184637) | Methane-oxidizing microbial communities from mesocosms in the Gulf of Mexico - GOM15C Gulf of Mexico (SPAdes) (version 2) | ecosystem: Environmental > Aquatic > Marine > Cold seeps... | reverse complement strand
GATTTATTCAGCCTTTTTTTATGCCTAAAATTTGGCTTGAGCTAATGTGCTTTGAATATTCGCTATCTATTGCTAATGAGCTCCTCTTGCTCATACCAAGCGCAATGCCCGCACCCCTACACCCCTACACCCCTCGCAACCCACAGCCTGAACGAATTTGCTTGGCTAAACATTCATTGTAAACGATGAAAAGCTTTCGTTAACGAATTCCCGCTCTTCAGTCCTGCAAGACGATTGGGCCTCTTGGCCTGTCAACACTTTGTCCTAGATGGTCATTCTGTTCGAAGTAAATGCCTGTGATAGTGCGTACAGAGCCAAGCAATAATGGTTTTTGTTGATTCGCATAATAAATCTAGTGCCAGTTTTAACTGGCCAATTTCAAGGAGAGGCTATTTATAAGCCTGTTAGGCCTATGTTTTTAAACCAAGAAAAATCGCCAAATTTTGTTGTGAATATCCTGGCCGCAGCTCTTGCTGTCAGTAACGCTAGCGCAGGTGCATTTGAACTTGAAGAGATTGTGGTTACAGCGCAAAAGCACGCTCAGGGTGTTAATGATATTGGTATTACCGTTAATGCATTTACTGGGGACCAACTAAAGGATATGGGCGTATCCAGCGCTGAGGACATTGCGTTGTTTACCCCGGGTTTAACGGTGAATGAAACGGCGGCAACAGGCGTGCCTCTATACACTATTAGGGGGGTAGGCTTTCAGGACTATTCGACGGCCGCGTCTTCGACTGTAGGCTTGTATTTCGATGAGGTGGCAATGCCTTATACAGTGATGACCCGCGGTGTGGTCTTTGATGTTGAGCGTGTAGAAGTATTGAAAGGCCCACAAGGTGATTTATATGGCCGCAATACAACCGCAGGTCAAATAAATTTCATTAGTAACAAACCCACGGAAGATTTTGAAGCCGGAATAAACTTAGCGTATGACAGCCTGGATATAGCGAATTTAGAAGGCTTTGTCAGCGGACCTCTAATGGACGCTGTTAATGCAAGGCTGGCCATAAAAACGAACAAATCCAGCGAGGGTTGGCAAAAAAGCTTAACCCGTTCTGATGAGTTGGGCGAAGTAGACAAGCTAGCCATGCGAAGCCTTTTTGATATAAGTATTAGCGAAGGCGCTAGTGTTTTACTGAATGTGCATTACGTACAAGATAAATCGGATAACAAAGCGAATACCGCTTATGACGGTCGTGTAGTCGGATTAAATGAATTTTCTGCACCTTACAGCGGGTTGGCAGATTATTTGATTCCTGGTGCGGCAAGTTTTGGCGAAACACCGCCGTGGTACTCTACTGGTGATAGTGAAGCTGCCGACTGGACCAATACCTATACCAGTGCCTTAACTGGCAAAACCTGGAACGTCCGCCCACGCCGAGATAGCGAGTTGAAGGGTATATCGGCGAAGTTAGAATGGGAATTCGATTCTTTTACTCTTTCAAATATTGTTTCTTACGATGGATTTAAGCGTGAAGAAGCGAATGATTGGGACGGAAGCCCATCGGTGGACTCTAGTAACATAAATACCACTGACCTAAAGGTTTTTTCCGAAGAGCTCCGGCTGAGTGGTGAAACGGAAACTGTTTTGTGGATTGCGGGGCTGTACTATTCCAGTGACGAAATGGACGAGCAATACCATTACTTTATGGCAGATTCCGTTTTTGGTAATGGTTCGATTCCCTTTGGCGTTGCGCCGTTTAATGGCGCTCCTATTTTGGAATTGGATACCAAATACAAGCAAGAGACCGAATCGGTGGCTGTTTTTGGTCATGTTGAATGGCAGGCTACGGACTCAATGCGCCTAACGGCTGGGCTTCGATATACCGAAGAAGAGAGGGATTGGTCAGGGTGTACCTTCGATGCAGGCGACGGTAGCTTAGCGAACTTTCTGAATACCAGTTTCGGTTCAAGTTTAGAGGCAGGTGCTTGTGGAACGATCGACGATGATCCCCAATCTCCCAGCTATATTTTTGCCTTGATTGGCGGGCCTGATGTTAACAATGCTTTTCACATATTCGAAGATAGTATCAACACTCGTCGTTGGATGGGCAAGCTAGGCGCTGACTACTCTCTTGATGAAGATGTTCTGCTTTATGCCACTTTATCGCAGGGCTTTAAGTCTGGAGGTTTTAACGGTGCCAATTCGAACGCAACCCAACAACTGAAGCCTTACGATGAGGAAACCCTCACCTCCTTTGAGTTTGGTATGAAAGCCACTTTATTGGACAATTCCATGCAGCTGAATTTGGCGGCATTCATGTATGACTACAAGGACAAGCAAGAGCAGGATCTTGCTGTAGCTTTTGTCGGCAATATATCTGGCTTGACCAACGTTCCCGAGTCACAAATTAATGGCTTTGAAATGGACATGCAATGGTTGCCGGCCGAGGGCTTCACGGTGAACCTGGGCGTTGCTTATTTGGATACAAATATTGAAAAGTGGAATGCGGTTGATCCTGATGCTAGTTCATGGCCTGTGGTCGTGCGTCGCGACGCATCCGGCATTAATTTAGCTCAATCACCCGAATGGACTTATAACGGTCTGTTGAAGTATGAGTGGAACGTCGCGGGCAATATGGTAATGGACGTAGCGGCAGACTTTGCTTTCCAAGATACTACCACGGGAGGCGTAGAGCCTGCAGATGCTACAGATGACTATGCCATTGTAAACGGGCGTGTAGGTTTAAGCGCTGACGATGCTAAATGGCGAGTGCTGCTGTGGGGGCGGAATCTTACCGACGAATATTATTACCCCGCGGCGTATCAAGGAGGCAACGGTCCCTATGTACGTAGCGTAGGTATGCCTAGAACCTACGGTGTTGATGTTAGTTACAATTTTTAATACCCGCGAATAAAAACCTTTCTTCTTAGCCCAGGCATACTGGGCTAATTTTTTCTTTTGTAGAATCCATTATGAAAAGCGTAGTTATGAATATAGTGAGGAATGTTGTTGTAGCCATAGGGTATCGTGGTATAGGAATTGTTTTGACGATGGCTGGAGCAGTCATTTTGCAAGCATGCGTAAGCTTGTCAGAAGCGCCTCTTACCGCCGATCTAGTAGTGAATAACGGTAAGATTTATACCCTAAATAATCAGGAACCCTGGGCTGAAGCCGCCGCTGTTCGCAATGGAAAATTTATATTTGTTGGCACGAATAAAAAGGTCATGGCGTATATTGGAAGCGACACCCATGTTGAGAATTTGTTGGGTGGAATGTTAATGCCTGGTCTAATTGACGCGCATCTTCACCCTACGACCGGAGCGGTTAAAGAACTGTTTGAATGCAATTTTCCATTCAGCTCCGGACCGAATGAAATCTCCTTGGCAATAGAAAGCTGTGTGGAGAAAAACCCCACAGCCGAATGGGTGCGTGGCGGACAATGGAGCAGCAATTTCTTTGTTGATCATCCAATGGATTCGCCACGGGCGTTTCTGGATAAAGCTGCAGGCGCTACAGCTGTTGTGCTTGTGGACGATGCTTACCACAACGCTTGGTTGAACACGCGGGCACTTGAAAAGCTAGGATTGTTCAATACAAGCTCTAGTATCAATGGCGCGGAGATAGTAAAAGACAAAGTATCCGGCTTGCCGAGTGGGCTGATTATTGAGGCCTTTGGCTTCCTGAAAGAGAACCTACATTGGACCAGTGAACAATATCTACAGGCCGCCTCACACTCGATTAAAACTGCAAACCAATATGGTATTACAGGCATGAAAGGTACGGCAATGAGCGCTCCTGAGGTTCAGGGTTACCAAGATTACGCAGAACAAAACTCACCTTCTATTCATATGACGGCTGCATTAATGACGCCATATGGCCATCGAGATGGTACGCTGGATCTCGAAGCTCTGAAAATAATTAGGCAGCGCTATGAAGGCACATATGTGGATGCCAATTTCGTTAAAATATTTATGGACGGTGTGCCTACGGTAGCGCGGACGGCTGCGATGTTGGCACCGTATACCTCGGAGAACCCAGAAGGTGACAGCAATGAACCCGAAAACTATGGAGCGCTCCACGTAGATCCAGAAATACTCAAGCAAGATATTATTTCCTTAGATCGGGCGGGTTTCACAGTGAAAATCCATACCGCGGGCGATCGCTCCGTTCGTGTTGCCCTGAACGCCATTGAAGCGGCAAGAATAGCCAACGGCCCAAGTGGATTACGTCATGAGTTGGCACACGCTGGTTTCATTGACAGCAAGGACATGAATCGTTTTGAAGCGCTTAACGTGGTTGCTGATCTGAGTCCTTACATTTGGAGCCCTTCACCAATTATAGATTCGGTTATCACTGCAGTTGGTAAGGAGCGCGGAGAAGAGTACTGGCCAATCAAAACGGTGCTAGCATCGGGCGCAGCAGTTTTATCTGGCTCTGATTGGCCGGCGGCTGTTGCAACTATGAATCCATGGCCGGGTATTGAGTCGATGGTTACACGTCAGGACCCTAGCGCTCAGTACCCCGGAAAATTGTGGCCAGAGCAGGCAATAAGTATTGATCAGGCCCTGCGTATATTTACCCGTGGAAATGCCCTAGCCCTGAAGAAGGGAAATTTAACGGGTGCCATTGAAGTAGGTAAGTCGGCTGACATGATAGTGCTTAATCAAAACTTATTTGAAGTTCCCGCCAAAGATATCAGCGAGACTCGAGTGCTAAAAACGTGGTTCTCAGGCCGAGTTGTCTATAGCGCCCATTAGTTTAAATTGTAGGTAGAAATCTATGAAGAATAAGAGATTGAGTGTGCTTATATTTTTGCTACTAGTCATTACTGCTTGTGCTGCCGTAAAACCGCTGGCCGATAATGCAGATATTGTATTTCGCAATGGCAAAATCTATACCGTTAACTCTGATCAGGCCTGGGTAGATACCGTCGCGATTAAAAATGGGCGATACCGGTATATTGGTGATGAAGATGGCGCCGAACAGTGGATCGGTTCCAAAACACGGGTAATCGATTTGCAGGGTAGGATGGTGATGCCTGGAATCAATGATGCCCATAGTCACCCTTTTCAGGGAGGCTCTAGTTTAGTTTTCAATTGTGATTTTCCATTCAGCTCGACACCCGATCAAGTAAAATCAATTCTAGTCGCTTGTTTAGAAAAAAATCCGGATCTAAGTTGGTTAGAAGGCGGGCAATGGACGAGTAACTTCTTTAAAATTTATGATGTTGGAGAACCAATCGATTTCCTGGATAGTATATCCACGGATGTTGCAATTTATCTTGAAGATGATTCAGGCCATAACGCATGGGTAAATAGTAAGGCTTTAACGCTGGCTGGTATTGACCGCTCAACCGTAGATCCGAAGGGAGGAACGATTTCGCGTAATGCCGCAGGTAAACCTAACGGTGTGTTATTGGAGATGGCGGCGCAAAGTGTGGCGGCGATTATTCCAGAGCGTTCGATAGAGGAGTACACGGTAATATTGCGTTCTGCGTTAAAACTAGCGAATAGTTTTGGCTTAACCGCGACTAATGAAGCGCGCACCCCAACACGTGTTTTACAGGCTTATCATCAGTTAGAGAAAAACCAAGAGCTCACTGCGCATGTCACCACTAGTTTGCAAACGCCCTTTGGATTAAAGAATCAAGATTTTGACCTGCAGAGCCTAGTCGACCTGCGAGAACGTTATCAGTCTGAGCATGTTAACCCAGGGTTTGTAAAAATATTTTCCGATGGTGTTCCAACCGCTTCTCGATCTGCATTTATGCTAGAAAATTATACAATGGACGAAGACCATCCCCATCCCACTCGAGGGAGTACGCACTTAAGCCCAGAAGAACTTTACAATACTCTAGTGAGTCTTGATGAAGAAGGGTTTGTTGTGAAAATCCATACAGCCGGTGATGGTTCGGTAAGGATGGCTTTGGATGCGATTGAGCGGGTGCGTGCTAATAATGGAAATTTGGAAAACGCACACCGTCTAGCCCATGCGGGTTATATCCATAAAGATGATTATCATCGTTTCAAAGCTTTGAATGTGATCGCTGATTTTTCTCCGTATATATGGTTTCCCTCGCCAATTATCGATTCCTTAATGGGTGCGGTGCCGAGTCCTAGAGCGGAGCAATACTTTCCCACTCGATCCTTGCTGGATGTTGGTGCCCCTATTCTTACTGGTTCAGATTGGCCTTCGGCCGTAGAAACGCCGAACCCTTGGCCGGCGATTGAGGCAATCATCAGTCGTAAAAACCCTTTTTCAACGCCGGGTTATGAAGGTAGTAGTTTGTGGCCGGAGCAAGCAATAACATTGAAGGAAGCACTTAAACTATTTACCTTGAGTAACGCTAAAGCAATGAAGTTAGACAAGGTCAGTGGTTCCATTGAGTTGGGGAAGTCTGCAGATTTTATTGTGTTGGATAATAACCTTTTTGAGATTAGCGTTGATGAGATCAGCGAAACCAAAGTACTAAGCACTTGGTTTGAAGGTCGTGAAGTCTATGTCACGCGGCAGTGGATACCCTGACTAAACTCCTTATGTGAAAACTTGTTAGTCTGGACACCTATCCTTATACTCCAGTGGGTAGCAAACGCTCATTGGGTGTATTTTATGAACTTCGAACTCTCTCTTTCCTCCTATTTCATCAATTATATTCGTGATTACTTGTTGGACAGGTCGCTAGACTTTAGTTTGCTTGACGGCTTTGAAGACTTGTTAGGTCAGACGGGGGATGACTTCCACGTGCCTGTCTCGACCATTGCGGAATTCTATAACAAGCTAGTGACCATCACTGGCAACGAAAATCTGGGTATGGACACCGCCCGTGGTTTTCATTTTGAGTCTTCAGGACTAATTGTTCTTTTGATGCTGTCAGCTCCCACGGTTGAGCAAAGTATTAAGGCGCTGGTTCAACACGATCGTCATTTTGATAGCGCGATTGATGTGGGCTGGGATATTCAAACCGCCCAAACGACAGTTTCAACTTCCTTGATTAATCCGACTAATATAAAAATTGATCAAATCAATGAATATTTGATGGCTTTTTTACACGCTGCTTTTACGAAATCAACGCGTAAGCCAACACCCCTAAAAGAGGTTTGGTTTGAGCATGCGGCTTATAAAGACGCCGGCCCATTGGAGGAGTTTTTTGCTTGCCCGGTACTTTTCGGTCAGACAACGAATTGCATCATTTTTGATAGTCAGTATTTGCGAGAAAAACTTTACTCGGCGAACCCGTCTCTTTTTGAATTGTTGAGTCAAATGATGCGAGGTTTTAGTATTGGTGACAGTGGTGACAGTAAGTTTATGGCGGCCATTTGCCGAGAGATAATACGCCAGAGTAAATCTGAAACACCCAATATAGATTCGGTTGCATCGAGCATGGCTTTGTCAGGAAGAACACTACGGCGGCGCTTGGCCGATCATGGTTATACCTTTCAGGAAGTTAAGAATCTCGCGAGGGAAAAAAAAGCCAAATATTTTCTGGAGCATACCAACATGACTTTGTTGGAAATTGCCTATGAGTTGGGGTATTCCGAATTGAGTGCCTTCAGCCGTGCATATCGATCTTGGACAGGCGAACCTCCGCAGGTGTTTCGGGATTCATAAACTAAGGGCCGTGAATAGAAACAAAACTCATGCCCTATCCAGATTGCACTTCCCTGTGCTCTTCCTTAGCGCCTATATCAGTCCAGTAGGCTTAAGTCTCTTACCGCACCCTTGTCCGCACTCGTCACCAGCATGGCATAGGCCTTCAGTGACGCTGTTACTTTGCGTGGACGCGGTGCCTCAGGCTTCCAGCCCATTGCATCACGTTTTACCCTACGCTCTGCCAGCTCGGCATCTGATACATTGACGTTAATGGTTCGATTAGGAATGTCGATTTTAATAATATCGCCATGTTCGACAAGACCAATGGCACCACCCGCTGCAGCTTCTGGTGATACATGACCGATCGATAAGCCAGACGTGCCTCCAGAGAAACGACCATCGGTTAGCAGTGCGCAGGCCTTACCTAAACCCTTAGATTTGAGGTAGCTTGTTGGGTACAGCATTTCTTGCATACCCGGGCCACCGCGCGGACCTTCATAGCGAATCACTACTACATCGCCTTCTTTAACTTTGCCGTCTAGAATATCTTTAACGGCATCATCTTGGCTTTCCACAACATAAGCTTTACCTTCGAAGTTCCAGATGCTTTCGTCAACGCCGGAAGTTTTAACAACACAACCATCAAGGGCAATATTGCCCCTTAGTACGGCTAGGCCTCCTTCCAAGCTAAAGGCATTCTCTAAACTGCGGATACAGCCGTCCTCACGGTCGGCGTCCAAGCTAGGCCAGCGGGTTGCCTGACTGAATGCTGTTTGCGTGGGAATACCCGCTGGGCCCGCTTTGTAGAAGGTTTTAACCTCTTCATCCGCCGTGCTCATGATGTCCCACTTATTGAGCGCGTCTTGCATAGTGGGGCTGTGAACAGTGGGCAGATCGTTGTGCAATAGGCCCGCACGGTTGAGCTCGCCCAGTATGGCAAATACACCACCCGCTCTGTGTACATCTTCCATATGGTATTTTGGGGTATTGGGTGCAACTTTACACAGTTGAGGCACTTTTCTAGATAGGGCATCAATGTCGCTGAGGTCGAAGTCTACTTCACCTTCCTGAGCCGCGGCCAAGAGGTGCAAAATTGTGTTTGTTGAGCCACCCATGGCAATGTCTAGGGTCATGGCATTTTCAAAGGCTTTTACGTTGGCGATACTTCGTGGCAAGAGGCTGTAATCATCTTGCTCATAGTGGCGGCGAGTGATGTCCACGATGCGACGGCCAGCTTCCAAAAATAGGTTTTCGCGATCGGCGTGAGTGGCCAACAAAGAACCGTTGCCCGGTAGTGACAGACCCAGAGCTTCGGTTAAGCAGTTCATGGAGTTTGCCGTGAACATACCGGAACAAGAGCCGCAGGTAGGGCAAGCGCTGCGCTCGTATTCAGCTACCTTCTCATCCGATGCAGTGTCGTCTACGGCAATGACCATGGCGTCAACCAGGTCTAATTTGTGCTCTGACAGTTTGGTTTTACCCGCTTCCATCGGGCCGCCAGAAACAAAAATTACGGGTATGTTTAGGCGCATCGCGGCGTTGAGCATGCCCGGTGTGATTTTGTCGCAATTTGAGATACACACCAAGGCGTCTGCGCAGTGTGCATTCACCATATATTCTACGGAGTCAGCAATGATGTCTCTTGAGGGTAAGCTGTAAAGCATGCCGTCGTGACCCATGGCAATGCCATCATCTACGGCGATGGTGTTGAATTCCTTCGCGACACCGCCGGCCTTTTCAATTTCGCGCGCCACCAATTGGCCCATATCTTTCAGGTGTACATGGCCTGGCACAAACTGCGTGAACGAGTTGGAAATGGCAATAATAGGCTTTTGAAAGTCGTCGTCCTTCATGCCTGTGGCACGCCAAAGTGCTCGAGCACCGGCCATATTGCGGCCACCAGTGGAAGTTTTTGAACGATAGACAGGCATAGCGTTATCTCGGTGGTGTATGGAATAAAATTTGGGGGCAAATCATACCAGATATGGGGTATGCAGGGTATTGTCGAGCGGCCAGCGCGTCAGCTGGCACGCCACTTGTGCTCTATTGTGAGCAATAAAGAACCTAACTCACTGATAATGATTTAAAAAATATCTTTGATTTACGCTGGTAGTTATAAAGGTCTTGGCGCTGATTGGGCAGTTGTTCCAGTTTACCCTCTGTGAAGCCTTGTTCAACAAACCAGTGAGCGGTTTGGGTGGTTAGTACAAATAAATCTGTAAAGCCTTGCTGCTGCGCATTGGCTTCTACTTGTATCAATAGCTTAGCCGCTCTGCCGCCGTTTCTATAATCGGGGTGAGTGGCCACACAGGCGAGTTCTGCAACGGTGTTGCCGTAGGGATAAAGGCCTGCGCAGGCAATGACGGTGTTGTCTTTTTCCATGACCTGAAAACGGTCAATTTCGGTTTCCAAGACCTCGCGCGAGCGCCGTACTAATACACCTTCCGCTTCTAGGGGAGCCAAAAGCTCAAGTATACCGCCCACATCATCAATGGTGGCAGCACGGGTTTGTTCGTAATTGTCGGCGTAAACCAGCGTGCCCACACCGTCTCGGGTAAAGAGTTCTTTTATGAGTGCGCCATCTTGAACAAATGAGACAATTTGTGCCCGCGGAATGCCGTGTTGACAGGCTTGCAGGCAGGCGTTCAATGCCAATCGTGTGCCATGGGAGGGCTTGTCTTCCAGTTTAGCAATTTGCTGTGCGCAAGTTTCGGGGGTCAGCTGCCGCCTTAGTATTTGATTCTCATCAATGACGCCATCGCTTTCAATAAAGCAGATGAGCTTTTCAGCTTGAAGACTAATGGCAATTTGTGTGGCCACATCGGCGTAAGAAACATTGAATACTTCGCCGGTTGGAGAATAGCCAATGGGAGAAACCAGCACGATGTCGCCATTTTCAAGGGAAGTACTCAAACCTTTGGTGTCAATTCTGCGAACTTTGCCGGTGTGTTGTAAGTCAACGCCCGCAATCACACCCTGTGGTTTAGCAATGACATAGTTGCCGCTACTTACCCGTAGGTGAGCACCGTGCATAGGGGAGTTTGGCAAACCGGTAGACAATGCAGCTTCAATCTCTATGCGAGCTTCCCCTATCGCCTGAGCGACCAGCGGCATGTGTGCTGCTTCAGTGATACGCAAGCTTTGCGAGAATTCGCTGTTAATACCCTGTTGTTGTAAGCGGGATTCAATTTGTGGGCGAGCACCATGCACCAGCACTAGGCGGACACCCAAGCTGTTGAGTAGAGCCAAATCGTGGATAATGTTGGCAAAATTCTCATGGCCAATAGCATCGCCCGGCAGCATCAAAACAAAGGTTTTACCTCTGAATGCGTTGATGTAGGGCGATGATTGCCGAAACCATTTTACGTAATCTTGGGTACTCTGACTCACGTGTTTACTCGTCGGGTGTCTAAAAACTCAAGCTTACCCATAAACGTCTACAAACAAAACTGTCTTATGAGTGACTTTAACAGATCGATGGCGGGTTCAATTTGGTCCATGGGAATGAATTCGTCCGCCTGATGAGCTTGATCGATAGAGCCTGGACCCATCACTACGGTTTCCATTCCTAGGGATTGTAAGAACGGAGCCTCAGTGGCAAAAGCGACGCTGCCAGCAATGTGACCGGTTAGGCGCTCACAGGCTTCTATTAATGGAGAGGTGGCTGCCTGCTCAAAGGCTGGCGCGCCGCCAAATAGCGTAGACAGGGTAATATCACACCCGCTGCTTTCGGCCAAAGGCTGCAAACGCTTGGCTATAGCTTGATGTAGCTCTTCATTGTTCATGCCTGGCAGGGCGCGCAAGTCAAAGTGCAGTTCACATTGGCCGCAGATTCGGTTAGCGCTGTCGCCCCCGTGGATACAGCCTAGGTTCATGGTGGGTACGTTCACCTCGAAACCCGGGTTCTGGTAGCGTTCCTGTAGTTCATTGCGAAAACCCATTAGTTCGCTCATCACTGAGTGCATTGCTTCGGCGGCGTTGTTCCCTAAGGCGGGGTTCGAGGAGTGGCCGGCGCTGCCGATGACCTTAACAGCTTCCATCATAATGCCTTTATGCATACGAATGGGTCGCAGGCCTGTCGGCTCGCCAATAATGGCATAGCGTGCTTTAGGTGCTCCCATCTCGGCAAGCGCTCGAGCGCCGCTCATGGAGCTTTCTTCATCGGCTGTGGCCAGAATAATGAGCGGCTGTTGCAGTTCCTGGTCGCTAAAGGCAGCGGCAGCGGCAATGGCCGCTGGAAAGAATCCCTTCATGTCGGTTGAGCCTAAACCGTAGAGCCGGTTGTCGCGCTCTGTAAGCACCAAAGGGTCTTGGGCCCAGCGCTCGGCATTGTAGGGCACTGTGTCGGCGTGACCTGAAAGTACTAGCCCGCCTGGTCCGGAGCCCCGCGTGGCAATGAGGTTGGCTTTGTTTTTCTTACCTTCGATAGGAATGATTTCGATCTCAAACTGTAAGTCGCGCAGCCACTCCGCCAGTTGATTGATCACTTCTATATTGCCCATGTCATACTCGGGAGAAGCACAGCTAACTGAGGGCAGCGCCACGAGCTGTTGTAACTGATTGATGTAATTAGGCAATTGCATGTGAGTTTTCCGGCCGCAGGAGAAACTAGATTGTGCCGAAATAAAAGGAGAAAGTCTTTACTTGAGGGGCGGCTTAATTTTCACATTGTAGCCTCATATTAGGCCGGAACAATACTCCGGCTAGAGCCGGAGTATTGAATCACATCGAAGAACTGTGTTTATTGATCTTTATTTACTTCAATCCAATCGTTAATGACCCGCTCCAGAATGGGTAATGGCAGAGCGCCGCCACCCAAAACCGCGTCGTGAAAAGCGCGAATATCGAACTTATCCCCTAGTTCATTCCGTGCTTTTTCTCGCAACTCAAGTATTTTTAGCATGCCAATTTTATAGCTAGTGGCCTGACCGGGCAGAATAAAGTAACGGCGAACCTCAGAGACAATCTGCCCTTCTGCAATAGGTGAGTTGTCTTTAAAGTATTGAATAGCTTGCTCTTCAGTCCAGCCTTGCGCGTGAATGCCTGTGTCCACCACAAGGCGAATGGCTCGCCATATCTCAGTGACTATGCGCCCAAAATCGGTATAGATATTTTCGTAAGCGCCCATTTCTTTGGCGAGTATCTCAGAGTAGAGCGCCCAGCCTTCAGAGTAAGCGGTGAAGCCCGCTTGGGTGCGAAATACCGGGATGCCAGTGAGCTCTTGGGCAATGGATATTTGCATGTGGTGCCCTGGGTTGCCTTCATGATAAGCAATGGCTTCCATCTCATTTTTCGGCATGGAATTCATATCGGATAAGTGTGCGTAGTAAATTCCAGGGCGAGAGCCGTCAGGCGTACCGCTGTAGTAATGCTGGGCGGCGCCATCTCGCTCGCGAAAGGCTTCGACGCGCTTAACGACTAGGTCGGCCTTGGGCAGCAAACCAAAGTACTCAGGCAACTTGGATGCGATGTAATCTAAGTAAGCTGTGGAATCGTCTAAATACCCTTGTCGGCCTTCATCCGTATTTGCATAGAAAAACTGTGGATCAGTTTTAATGAAGTGGAAGAAATCCTGCAGGCTACCTTCAAATTTTGCGCGGCTTTGTAAAGCAAGCATGTCGGCCCGCAGGCGAGCAACTTCTTTCAAGCCTAGCTCGTGAATATCGTCTGAACTAAGCTTAAGTGTCGTATTTCGGAGAAGCTGCGCGTCGTAATAAGCTTTGCCTTGAGGCAGTGAGCTAACACCTAGAGCCTCGGCTGAAGCCTTGTTTACGTCTTCTTTTAGCCAAGCCACAAGATTTTTATAAGAGGGTTCAAACTCCTTCAGTAGTGCCATCTTGGCGTTTGCTTTCAAATTCTCGGCCGTTTTACTGCTAATTAACTCGGCTTCAAGCAGTGCATCAACCTTCTTTTTAGCGTCTTGCCACAGGGGTGAATCGACGGTGCTTTTTTTGTCGAAAGGTTGGCCCGTAATCAGATTAGTTGACTGAGTGATAGCGCCCTCATAAGCA
>Ga0209826_1002051_pt1 | contig 13548 bp, 11 predicted proteins | sample GOMGulsemesocosm_5_FD_184637 | JGI IMG/M metagenome (GOLD analysis project Ga0209826, IMG submission 184637) | Methane-oxidizing microbial communities from mesocosms in the Gulf of Mexico - GOM15C Gulf of Mexico (SPAdes) (version 2) | ecosystem: Environmental > Aquatic > Marine > Cold seeps... | reverse complement strand
GCTGGCTGATCCTGCGTCGGCGATTTTGGATATCGATCGCAAAGTCTCTGCCTTTATTAATAGCGAGGCCATGCCGACGGACAATTTCGGTTTCCCGCTGGCGGGTAGTTTATTGCCGTGGATCGATACTGAGCTGGACAATGGCCAAAGCCGTGAAGAGTGGAAGGGGCAGGCCGAGACCAACAAAATCCTCGGTCGAGAAAGTCAGCCCATTCCCCTCGATGGCCTGTGTGTGCGGGTCGGTGCGATGCGCAGCCATAGTCAGGCGCTCACCATTAAGCTGAAAAATGATTTGCCGATGGCAGAGATTGAAGGCATTTTGGCGAATGCTAATGATTGGGTGAAAGTGGTTCCCAACCATCGCGATGACAGCTTGAGTGAATTATCGCCAGCGGCGGTCAGTGGCAAGTTACATGTGCCCGTGGGCCGTTTACGCAAGATGAATATGGGCGGCGAATACCTGTCAGCCTTCACCGTTGGTGATCAGTTGCTCTGGGGTGCGGCCGAGCCGTTGCGTCGTATGTTGCGAATCCTGTTAGAACATTAGTTAATCGATGGTGTTTTTCGAATCTTGAATAATTGATCTCGTTAGTGGAGTACTAAATGTCTGAATTTGTTGATATTGCTGTTATTGGTGCCACGGGAGCTGTTGGCGAAGCCATTATTGAGCAGCTCGGTAATGTCGAGTTTGCCATTGGGCAGATCTTCCCCGTGGCTAGTGCTGACTCAAGGGGTGAAACCACGATGATCGCCAGGCGGCCGGCGAATATTACTGATTTGGCCGACTTTGATTTCTCCACCGTGCGCCTGGCCTTGTTTGCAGTGCCCGCTGAGATTGCCGCCGAATATGTGCCCCAGGCTGTCGATGCCGGGTGTATGGCGATTGATTGCTCCTCGGCCTTTCGCACTGACAGCAGCGTACCCTTAGTGATTGCCGCGAGTTTACAGGGTGAAGAACTCGCCAGCCTGGGCGGCCAAAACATTATCGCTACGCCGGGAAGCCTGGCCGCAGAGCTGGCCTTACTGCTTAAGCCGGTCAATGCGGAAGTAGAAATCACCAACGTGAGTGTCGTTGCTTGCATTTCTGCATCCAATGCTGGCAAGGCTGGTGTCAGTGAGCTGGCCACACAGTCGGCAGGCTTGCTTGGTGGTAAACCGGCAGAAGCCGAGGTTTTCGCGCAACAGTCCGCTTTTAACCTGATTCCCGAAGTTGGGACTATGGGTGACGATGGGTACACGGTGATTGAAGCGAGTACGGCGACTGAGCTGCAGCGTTTGCTCGAAGCCGACGCCATGGCCGTCGATGTGAGCTGTATTCAGGTGCCGGTTTTTTACGGTAATAGCATGTCGGTGACTATTGAGACTCGCTACCCCTTTGGTGTTGATGAGCTGACACAGGTGCTAAGTGGTATTGACGGCGTGAGCCTCTTTTCAGGGGCTGAGCAAAGCGGGCAGCCGACCCCGGTTACTGATTTGCAAAACTCCGATAAAACCTGCGTTGGACGTATCCGCGAGAGCAGATCTGGACAAAATGCGCTGAATTTGTGGATTACGTCAGATAATGTACGCAAAAGTGCCGCAAATAATGCAATCGCTATTACCCAGCTCTTGCTAGAATCCTATTTATAATAAATGCTTACAACCTTCTACTGTTGTAACTTATACATTTGTTAGTGGTGGGAACCAGGAGGGCTGTTTTTGGCCTGGCCTAAGATAGGCCGATAACGGTTTCGCACCAGCGATTAGTTAATAAAGCCAAAGGACATATAAGGGTAAAGGATCATGGCGTTGCGTAAATCATCTGTACTGACCGGGCTTGTTGCCCTGGGTTTTTCTTGCTGGGTTTCTGCATTGGGACTAGGCGAGCTGACATTGCACTCGGCACTCGACGAACCCTTCGATGCGGAGATTGAGCTGGTTAATATTGGCGAAGCAGATGAAAACCAGATTCTTGTTGGCCTGGCATCTAAATCAGATTTTGAAAGGGCAGGTGTAGCCTGGGAGTTCCACCTTTTAAGTCTGAATTTTAAAACTGATTTATCTGATGCCGATCACCCGATTATTAAAGTGACGTCCAAAGACTCAATCAGGGAGCCCTATCTCGATTTTGTTGCTCAACTGCAGTGGCCATCGGGTCTTCTATTACGTGAATACACGCTATTCCTGGATTTACCGGTTTTTGATACACAAAAAGCTTCTTCTAAGGTTGAGGCGGCCGTTGCAACACCGGTAGCTAAGAGTTCTGCGGCCCAAACGAAGAAAGCGCCTGCTGTGAAAAAGAGTGCTGTAGCTTCAGGTTCGCCGACTTCTTCAGCTGCAGGTTCTACTAATTATCGTGTTAAAGGGGGCGACACTCTGTGGACTATTGCTTCCCGCTCCGAGCTTGGGGATACAACAGTTCAACAGCGTATGGTCGCAATCCAGGCGGCTAACGAAAATGCTTTCAGTAATGGCAATGCAAACCTGCTGAAAAAAGGTGCGGTGTTACGCATTCCTGATTTGGCGAGTATTGAGTCCATCAATTCGCTCGAAGCCAATCAAGTTGTTGCCAAACAAGCTCGCGCATGGAATGAGCAACATAAAAAAAGCGCGGCACGTGAACTCATTGGTGATGTACCTGGTGCAGATAAAAACAAAGCCCCCGATGGAAAGGATGGTTTGTTGCGCTTGTCGACGCCGACTGAAAGCAGTTCGGCTAATGGGCAACAGCTTGGGCAGGCTCCCAACGGTGAAGGTAGTTCTGGCTCTTCTGAGGTCTTACAAAATGAATTGGGTATCGCCCATGAAGAGCTTGAGCGGTCGAAGCGAGAGAATCTGGAGTTAAAAGAAAAGCTGGCCAGTCTCGAAGCACAGTTGAATACAACAGAACTAATTAAACTGGAAAGTGATGAATTAAAAGCTGTTCAACTGTCTGTCGCGGCTGAGCAAGCGGCAAGTGAAGCGTCTGCTAAGCTGGGTGCGGCTATTGAAGAGAATAATATTGATGAGGCAGATGCCGCTGTTATTGATGCGGTGGCTGTTAGTGGTAGTAAGGAAGATGAGGGCCTGGAAAGCCAGGTTACAGAAGAGGGGCCGCTTGACGGACTTTTTGCGTTTTTAGAATCTAACTGGATTCCTCTACTTGGTTTTATAGCTGTTCTTCTGGGTGTTTTATTCCTGGTCGCTAAAAGTAAAAAGGATGACGAGCCTGAGCCCATTGAGCCTTTTTTAAAGGCCGATGCTGATACCACAAAGAATAAAAAAGAGACTGATACCCGTGTTGATACGGTTGAAGAGGAAGCTCTTGTTCCGGTTGAACCTGCTATACCTGAATCTACAGTGGAGACAGAGCCTGAGGCCGAAATAGTAGATTTGGTAGATCCGATTGCTGAGGCGGATATTTATTTATCGTTGGGCAATTTCAGCGAGGCCGAAAGTGTTATTGAAAAAGCAATTGAAGCTTCGCCGACCGATAGTCGTCTGCACCTGAAACGACTGGATCTCTTTGTTGCACAGGAAGATGCAGCAGGTTTTGATGCTTATTATCCAGCCCTGGTCGCGCTTGGTGATAGTGATGCAACAGCAACTGCTGATCGCTTGCGGGGGAATATTCCTGAGCAAGAGGTAATTGAAGAACCCGGTGAGCTGACCCTGGAGCAACAGGTAGCCGAAGAGCTGGGCATTGCCGATCTGGAGCTTGATCTTTCTAGTTCAGACGAACCCCAAAATGAGCCGGCTGTTGAGCTTGACGAAGTATTTGATGAAGACCTTCTCAGTGCTGAGCTGGAGACTGGTCTTGATGACAGCTTTATCGACAGCAGTGATGATGAGCTAGATCTGAGTGACATTGAGCTGGATCTTAAGCCTTCTACGAGTCCTGCAGAAAGCACTAGCGAAGAATCCGATGATGAGCTTGAAGAGTCAATGTTTGGCAATATTGCCTTACCTGACGAATTAGATGACTTATCCGCTGATCTTGGCAATGAAGAAACAATTGCTGATCTTGAAATAGAGCTTCCCGATACTGCGGATGATGGGCTTGATTTACAGAATGCTGAGCTTGAAAGTGTTGACGAAGGTTTGGAGTTGAGTCTGGATAGTCTTGATTTCGATAGTGATGATTTTGAAGTCGCAGAACAGGATGAGAGCACTACGCAGCTCGAATTGGCACAGGCCTATATTGACATGGGCGACGAATCGGGCGCCAAAGATATTCTTGCCGAGGTGCTGAGTAATGGCAGCGATGAGCAAAAGCAGCAGGCCAATGAACTACTTGCAAAGCTAAGCTGATTAAAAGGACAATTGCAGTCTTGTTGAGTTAATAGCGTAAGGGTTTATGCCAGCAGATAATAACTGGAACTATTTACCTAATTGCAAAGTGCCCGAGGGAGAAAAGCTGCCCTCGGGCACTTTGCGTTATGGTGCCGTAGTTGAATATGACGGCAGTCAGTTTTGTGGCTGGCAGCGCCAATTACATTGCGATGCTGTACAGGCCGCGGTTGAAAAAGCGTTGTCGAGTGTTGCAGCTCAACCCCTTGGCATCGCCTGTGCGGGCAGAACGGATACGGGCGTTCACGCCTGGCATCAGGTTATCCATTTTGACACGACAACGGTACGTGAGCCTAGAAACTGGATGCTGGGTGCCAATGCGAACCTACCAGCAAGCGTTCGCCTGCATTGGGTTGATGAAATGCCTGCGCAGTTTCATGCGCGTTTTAGCGCCATTTCGCGCACCTATCGCTATTTAATATTGAACCGCCAGGTGAAGGCTGCCGTTATGCATAGTGGTCTGTCGTGGTGTCGCCACCCCTTATCGGCGCAGGCTATGGCCGAAGCGGCACAGGCATTACTTGGTGAGCAGGACTTTTCTGCATTTCGAGGCGCAGGTTGTCAATCCAATACCCCAATGCGCAATGTTAAATCTATCGAGGTTTTCCAGCAGGGCGATATTATTGCCATAGAAATATGTGCCAATGCTTTTTTACTGCACATGGTACGCAATATAGCGGGTGCGTTGATGGAGGTTGGCAAGGGCAAGCAAAAGGCAGGCTGGATTGAGAGCTTGCTAGCCGGACGGGACCGGACCAAATCCGCTGCTACAGCACCCGCTGCGGGTTTGTACTTGATTGATGTTGGCTACCCTGAACAATACGCAATACCTTATAGGCAGCCACCGCCGTATTTATTGGGTGCGGGTGCTGTTCAATAAGTCTTGTGTAACGTATCGTGATCGCTGTGGTGGCACCGATAGTTGATCTATTGATCGCAAAGAACGTCCCTGGCCACTAGAATAGCCTCTATTCATTTTCGAGACGCTGATTTGACGTCCTCTGTGTTAAAAACCAAAGTAAAAATTTGTGGTATTACCTGCCTGGAAGATGCTCAGGCTGCCGTCGCAGCGGGTGCCGATGCCATTGGCCTGGTGTTTTATCCTCCCAGCTCCCGTTATGTGACGCCAGCCGTGGCAGCGCAGATTGTTGCCGGACTCGGCCCCTTTGTGACGACGGTCGGCTTGTTCGTCAATGAGGACGCAGTCGTTGTAAAAGAAACCTTAGCGCTCACGGATATACAATTACTGCAATTTCATGGTGATGAGTCAGAGCAATATTGCCGACAGTTTGAGCGGCCCTATATTAAAGCTTTGAGAATGTCGCCGGACCTCGACCCCGGCAAAGCAATGGCCGCTTATCCCCGGGCCTGTGGTTATCTTTTTGATGCCTGGCAGCCCGATAAGTTTGGCGGCACAGGCGCAACCTTTGACTGGCAGCGTATTGTTGGCCTGGCGGGTGACAATTTAATTTTGGCGGGTGGTTTAACTCCCGATAATGTCGATACCGCTGTTGAGGCAGTGAAGCCCTACGCCGTTGATGTCAGCGGCGGGGTGGAGTTATCACCGGGTAAAAAAGACCATCGTGCATTAAAAGCATTCATCACCGCTGCAAAGCGCAGTAAATTACTGTGATTACAGGTTATAATTTGCCAGGTCACACGGGTGTCATTAACTTGCCTGTGTGTTGTGAATAGCCATGATAGAAACCCCTTATTTGGATTAGATTGATGAGCTGGTTAGATAAGATAAGGCCCAGTGGTCTGGGCACCAAGAAAAATGAACGGAGCACCAGTGTTCCTGAAGGTTTATGGAAGAAATGCCCCCGCTGTGGCGCGTTGCTTTATCGGCCTGAATTAGAGCGGAACTTTGATGTTTGCCCCAAGTGCGATCATCACCACCGTATTGGTGCTCGACGGCGCCTCGATATCTTTCTCGACGATGAGAATCGACTTGAGCTCGGTGTCGACATCGAACCTGTCGACAGGCTCAAGTTTAAAGATGTTAAAAAATACAAAGATCGTCTCACTGCGGCGCAAAAAGCGACTGGTGAAAAAGATGCATTGATTGCCATGCGTGGGGCTCTTTATCAACAGCCAGTGGTTGCTGTTGCCTTTGAATTTGCCTTTCACGGTGGTTCTATGGGTTACGCAGTTGGTGAGAAGTTTACTCAGGCCGCGCAGCTATGCTTGAAAGAAGGTCTGCCGCTAGTGTGTTTTTCCGCCACCGGTGGAGCACGCATGCAGGAGGCTCTGATCTCCCTCATGCAAATGGCCAAGACCAGTGCCATTATTGAGCGTCTCAAGCAGGCAGGTATTCCTTACATTTCAGTCATGACAGACCCCGTTTACGGTGGTGTCTCAGCCAGTTTGGCAATGTTGGGTGATATCAATATTGCCGAGCCTGGAGCACGAGCTGGCTTTGCTGGCCCCAATATCATTGAACAGACCATTCGCCAGAAATTACCACCGGGCTTTCAGCGCAGTGAGTTTTTACTCGATCATGGCTCCATCGATATGATCGTTTCTCGTCTTGAAATGCGTAACACCGTGGCGAGTTTGTTGAGTAAGTTTACTAACGTTCCGGAACCTGAAATAGAGGCAGCTGCTGCTGAGCTTGAAGACAAGCCGGAAGTGGATGAGGCTGAAACTGAAGCCCCTTCCGAGGAATAAGGTTTTGGCGGGGCAGGGCGAGTGCGCTCCAACCGGGCGCTCGCTTAAAGAGTGGCTGAGTCTGCTTGAGGCTCGCCACCCCTGCGAAATTGAGCTGGGGCTGGAGCGAATAGCAAAAGTTGGGATAGCTCTCAAGCTCACCCACCCTGCGAGTAAAACAATCACCGTTGCCGGTACCAATGGCAAGGGTTCGACCGTCGCTATTATGGAAGCGCTATTGTTGCGCAAGGGCCGTCATGTCGGTGCCTATACCTCGCCTCATTTACTGCGCTATAACGAGCGTGTGCGTATTGACGGCAAGCCCGTTTCCGATGAGGCTCTGTGTAATGCCTTTGCACAGATAGAAGTAGCCCGTGGAGCCATTAGCCTGAGCTACTTTGAGTTTGGCACCCTGGCGGCTCTGTTGTTGTTTCAGCAAGCAAAGCTGGATGTTGCTCTGCTTGAAGTGGGGCTAGGTGGTCGCCTTGATGCCGTTAATATCATCGATGCTGATGTCAGTATTATTACCAGTATCGCGCTGGATCATGAGAGCTGGCTGGGTGATAGTCGTGAGCAAATAGCTTTGGAAAAAGCCGGTATTGCCCGTGCCAATAAGCCGCTGATTTGCGCCGAAAGCGATATACCTGCAACACTTTTACCTCAGCTAAAGAAGCTTGGTGCTCGACCCTGTTTATTGGGTAGTACTGAGTTTTGTTACCGCAGTGAAGACCAAACGCTGACCTTACATTGCCTTGATTCTAGCGGCGAGCAACATGCCTTTTCGAGCCTGCCACAGCCTCACGTCCCCTTGCCCAGTGCCCTCTGTGCTGTGCAGGCATTGTTGGCCCTTGGCGAATCAATTACAGAACAGACTGTGCAGGAGGTGTTTAGTTGTACACGGCTTCCCGGTCGCTTGCAGGAATTGAGTTATCAGGAAAAAAGCATTGTCCTTGATGTGGCCCATAATCCGGCGGCGGCCCAACTGTTGGCACAGAACCTGGCAGCCCATAAATCAGGTGTAATACACGCAGTATTTTCAGTGATGGCGGATAAAGACATTGCCGGTATTGTTACTCCCTTGTGCGACCTCATTAGCCATTGGCACATTGCTGAATTGCCGAATACACCGAGAGCCGCCGGGGCGGCCAATGTTATTAATGTTTTGCAAAGCTGCACGCCTGACGGCACTGAGTTAATCGCTTACCCTGATATTGAATCGGCTATGAAGAGCGCTTTGCAGCAGATGCAGCCAGAAGATATTCTTCTCGGGTTTGGTTCCTTTTTTACCGTTGCCGATATACTGTCATTTATTGAATCAAAGGCTCAACTAAAGGGTATAGCCAGAAGATGAGAACGATGAATGAAGGTATGAAGCAACGCCTGGTAGGAGCCCTTGTGCTACTGGCCTTGGGTACAGTGATATTACCGATATTGTTCGATTTTGACGGCTCCTACAGTGTTGATACTCGCTCTACCATTCCAGCTTCTCCCGATATTCAGGCCGTTAGAATTGAGAAAGCAGGCCCGGTTAAAGGTGCGACAGCGGTAGCATCCCATGCCGATATGTTTCGTTTTGACGAGAGTCGGGAAGTGGCTGAACGCAGTGGCGGTGATGGCAGCGACCTACAAGATAAGACTTCCGGTCTCAATGCGGAGGGCATACCCCGTTCCTGGATACTACAAGTGGCCAGCCTTTCCGATGTTGATAAAGCCCAGGCGTTGACTCAGAAACTGCTGGCTGATGGCTATAAAGCCTATAAGCGCAGAGTCGTTATTGGCGGTGAGGTGAACTATCGTATCTACGTTGGCCCGAAGATTTCAAAGAAGACAATGCTCGAACAAAAAAGGGTGATTGAGAAAAAATACAAACTTAATACCCTTTTGTTGGCATTTGAACCCTGACCCTTATCGCGGTTTTTGTTAAACTGTAAATCCCTACCGAGAGCCATTAAAACCTGTGAATTGGGCTGACTGGGCGATTATCGCCATCCTTTGTTTATCCATGTCGATTGGTCTCGTTAGAGGCCTTATTAAAGAGGCCATGTCTCTGGCCGTCTGGTTTGCAGCCGGGGCGCTCGCCATGCTGCTCTATCAGCCTCTGGCCTCTTATTTAGTTGAATTTATCAGCACCGCTTCACTGCGTTTTCTGGCGGCATGGGCGGGGATTTTTGTTTCTGTATTATTGGTTGGCGGCCTGTTGAATTACCTGCTTGGCAAGTTGGTTGATGCTACGGGTCTGAGTGGCACCGACCGCTTGCTGGGTCTGCTTTTTGGTGCAGCCCGAGGCGGTATTATTGTCATGGCCATTTTAGTGATTTTGCCGGGTGTGTTACCTGTCGAGCAGGATTCCTGGTGGCGCCAGTCTATACTCATTCCTCAATTCTTACGTTTTGAAGATTGGGCGCGAGAGGCTGCAGCCGCAGTTTCTACTTTGATTAAACAGCTTTTTTAGAGGAAGCCTACGATGTGTGGCGTGGTTGGAATTGTCGGTAAAAGTGATGTAAATGTGCAGCTCTACGATGCATTGATTATGCTGCAACATCGTGGCCAGGATGCAGCAGGTATTATGACCTGCTTCGATGGGCAGTTGCATCAGCGCAAAAACATTGGTCAGGTGAGCGATGTTTTCAAAGGCAGCCACATGAAAGAATTGCGCGGCCCTATGGGTGTTGGGCATGTGCGCTATCCTACAGCGGGCAGCTCGGGCCCCTCTCTGGCACAGCCATTTTATGTCAACTCACCCTATGGCATTTGCATGGCTCATAACGGCAATTTAACGAACTCCACCGAGTTGTCAGAGCACGTGTTTAAAACAGATTTGCGCCACGTAAATACTGATTCCGATTCGGAAATTCTACTTAACGTCTTCGCTCACGAATTACAGTTACAGGGTAAATTACAGCCTGAACCCGCTGATGTTTTTGCTGCCGTGTCACGCGTTCATCGACGCTGCAGAGGAGCCTATGCTGTTGTGGGCATGGTCGCCAGTTACGGCCTGTTTGCCTTTCGCGATCCCTATGGCATTCGTCCCCTGGTGTTTGGCAAGCGTCGTACCGATTCTGGTTATGAATACATGGTTGCCTCCGAAAGTGTTGCTCTCGATGTACTGGGTTTTGAGCTAGAGCGCGATGTTGCCCCCGGCGAGGCTATTTATATCGATACGGATGGCAATTTTCATGCGCAACAATGCGCAGACAAACCTGAACTCGCCCCCTGTATTTTTGAGCAGGTTTATTTCGCACGCCCTGATTCGTTGATGGATAATGTTTCCGTCTACAAAGCACGTTTACGCATGGGTGAAAAACTGGCGGCAAAATTGTTGCGAGAAAAACCCAACCACGATATCGATGTGGTAATACCCGTACCCGATACTAGCCGCGTGTCAGCACAGGCTATGGCCGAAGTCATGGGCGTTAAGTTTCGCGAAGGCCTTATGAAAAACCGCTACATCGGCCGTACTTTTATTATGCCGGGGCAGAAGCAGCGTAAGAAATCGGTCCAACAAAAGCTCAACCCGGTTAAATTGGAGTTTCAGGGAAAAAACGTACTGCTGGTCGATGACTCCATCGTGCGTGGCACCACCTCGGGTGAAATTATTCAGATGGCGCGGGATGCCGGTGCTAACAAAGTCTACATGGCCTCTGCCGCGCCGCCGGTGCGTTACCCCAATGTCTATGGCATTGATATGCCCACGGCCAGCGAGCTTATTGCCCACGGGCGTAGTGTCGACGAAGTGGCTGAGCTTATCGGTGCCGACTGGCTGATCTATCAAGATATTGAAGACCTTATTGCCAGCGGCATGGAGGGTAACCCCAATATCAAGCAATTTGATTGTGCGGTGTTTACCGGCGAATACATCACCAACGATGTCGATGACGAGTATTTAAACCAACTGGCAGTCGCTCGCAGTGAAAATGCCAAACAGGAAAAGGCAGCCGGTGCTTCACCGGAAGTGATTGGACTACACAACTCTTCGGCGGGAATACACTAAATGAACGAGCTGACAGGTGATTATTTAGACGATCCATTAGCAGGTGCCATGCTCGACACCTTGGCTGTCAGGGCAGGGCAGCGACGTTCGATGGAAGGCGAGCACAGCGAGGCCATCTATACGACTTCGAGCTATGTTTTTGCCAATGCGGCAGAGGCAGCAGCGCGCTTTAGCGGCGAGCAGCCAGGCAACGTTTACTCTCGTTACACTAATCCCACGGTTCGTACTTTTGAGGACCGCATCGCCGCACTTGAAGGCGCCGAGCAGGCAGTAGCCACATCGTCGGGCATGGCTGCGATTCTCAGTACTTGCCTGGCTCTGCTGAAAAGCGGCGATCATATTGTTTGCTCGCGTAGCGTGTTTGGCACGACTACTGTATTACTGAACAAGTTTCTCGGTAAGTTTGGCGTTGAGACCAGCGTTGTCCCTCTAACAGATATATCTGCATGGGAAGCGGCGATTCGCCCGGAAACAAAAATGCTGTTTCTCGAAACGCCCTCTAACCCCCTGTGTGAAGTCGGTGATCTGACGGCTTTGTCAGCACTGGCAAAACGCCGCAATGTGTTACTGGTGGTCGATAATTGTTTTTGCACCCCCGCACTGCAACGGCCTCTGGAAATGGGTGCCGATATTGTTATTCACTCCGCGACAAAATACCTCGATGGTCAGGGTCGTTGCCTGGGCGGTGTTGCCCTGGGACGCAGTGAATTGATGGACGAAGTACTGGGTTTTGTACGTTCGGCCGGGCCGACAATGAGCCCCTTTAATGCATGGGTTTTTCTCAAGGGACTGGAAACTTTGCGTCTGCGCATGGAGGCTCACAGTGCCAGTGCGATGAAACTGGCTCGCTGGCTTGATGAGCAGCCTGTAGTCGAAAAAGTTTTTTACACCGGGCTAGAAAATCACACCGGCCATGAATTAGCGGCCCAACAGCAAAGTGGTTTTGGTGGTGTATTGTCTTTTCGCGTCGTTGGTGGGCGTGAGCAAGCCTGGCAAGTTATCGACAGCACGCGCATTCTTTCACTTACGGCCAATCTTGGCGATGCCAAAACCACCATCGTTCACCCGGCCACGACCACTCATGGTCGACTCAGCGCTGAAGATAAAGCAGCATCGGGCATTACTGAAAATTTGATTCGTGTTGCCGTTGGTCTTGAAGCGATTGAAGATATTAAAGCGGATCTACAACGGGGTCTGGCGCTTATTTGAAAGGGCGCTGAATTTAAGCAAGTTAATTTGGATCAACTAATTTGACGAAGCAAAGTCAACAAATAACCGAAGCCATTGTCGAGCGTGTTGAAAGCGTACTGGTCGGCAAACAACATTCAGTGCGTTTGGCGCTTGCCTGCCTGTACGCCGGTGGCCACTTATTAATTGAAGATCTACCGGGCATGGGTAAAACCACGCTGGCTCAGGCACTCGCCGCCGCCATCGGACTGAGTTATACCCGCGTGCAGTTCACCAGTGATTTATTACCTGCCGATATTATCGGCGTTTCTGTTTACGACAGAAATAAAGCAGCCTTCGAATTCCACCCCGGCCCTTTGTTTAATCAGTTAGTACTGGCGGATGAAATTAACCGCACCACGCCAAAAACCCAAAGTGCATTACTTGAAGCCATGGCGGAAGGGCAGGTGAGTGTTGAAGGTGAAACCCGACAATTGCCCCACCCTTTTTATGTCATTGCCACGCAAAACCCGCTTTCCCAGTCAGGCACTTTCCCATTACCAGAATCACAGCTTGATCGCTTTTTAATGCGCCTGCGCCTGGGTTATCCCGACCCAGACGCTGAGCGTCAATTACTGTCTGGCTCCGACCCTCGATTAAAACTTGGGGAATTAAGCAGGGCAATTACGCCTGCTCAGTTAGAGGCGATTCAAGCCGCAGTCAACCAGGTTAAGGTGTCGGATAGTTTGGTCGACTATTTACAGCGCTTGTTGCAATTTACTCGCAGCAGTGCCGAAATTGATTACGGTATTTCCCCTCGTGGTGGCATGGCCGTACTGAAAAGTGCTCGGGCCTGGGCTTTAATGGCGGGCCGAGACTATGTGATACCGGAAGACATTCAAGCCGTCTTTGCCCCGGTGTGTTCTCATCGTTTGCCAATTAATGGCGGTGAGCATATGGCTGAGAACTTTATACAACAGACATTAAATTCAGTCGACATTATTTAGTCCCATTTGAATTTACGTGATGATTAAGCGCTGGCGACAGGTCTTCAATAAACGTTACCAGCAGTGGATCACGCGGCGCCTGCCACCGGTAAAAAAAATAAGGCTCGATAATCGCAAGCTCTTTATCTTTCCCACCCGTGCGGGTTTTGTCTTTTTTGCGTTGTTAGTTTTACTCTGGTTAATTGCCACTAACTTCGAAAACAATCTTATTTTTGCGTTTACCTTTCTGTTGACCTCTTTATTTATTATCGGCGTATTTCATACCTTCCTTAATTTGTTGGGTTTAGAGATTGAAGGGGGAAGGGCGACACCGGGCTTCGCTGGGCAAAGTGCTGAGTTTGAATATTTATTGAGCCAGGCGGGTAAGCGCCAGCGTTATAGCATCGAGTTTTCACATCCCGGGGTTGATCCCACTGTGGTGTCATT
>Ga0209826_1002049_pt1 | contig 13553 bp, 14 predicted proteins | sample GOMGulsemesocosm_5_FD_184637 | JGI IMG/M metagenome (GOLD analysis project Ga0209826, IMG submission 184637) | Methane-oxidizing microbial communities from mesocosms in the Gulf of Mexico - GOM15C Gulf of Mexico (SPAdes) (version 2) | ecosystem: Environmental > Aquatic > Marine > Cold seeps... | reverse complement strand
GTAATTGTTGTTTCCCTGACATAAGCTTGCATATTTCATTCTACATAGCGTTATAATGACATGATAAATAGCCACTATGGAACCTCTAAATGCTTAATTGGTCAGAAATTTCTACTGTTTTACTCGACATGGACGGTACTATCTTAGATTTACACTTTGATAGCCATTTTTGGTTAGAGCATTTTCCTGTACGTTACGCAGAGAAGCATGGCGTAACCGTAGCAGAAGCTAAGCAAAAACTGATCGGCCATTATCAAGAGCTCACCGGAACTATTGAATGGTATTGTTTAGACTATTGGACTGAGTTCACCCAAATGCCCATTGCACTGATGAAGCGCGAAGTGCAACATTTAATTCAATTACGTCAAGATGCCGATGAATTTTTAACCGCCCTTAAACAAAGTGGCCGAGAAGTTATTTTAGTCACTAATGCTCACCCTGATGCCTTATCACTAAAAATTGAGCGCACTCAATTAGATAAATATTTTGATGTTCTATACTCAACCCATGAGTTTGGCGTGGTGAAAGAGTCGCAATTACTCTGGCAAAAACTACAAGCGAAACAAGGCTTTGCACTAGAGAGCACCTTATTTGTTGATGACAGCTTACCGGTATTACAATCGGCTAAAAAATACGGCATTAAACATATCTTAGCGGTAGAAAATCCTGATAGTAAAAAGCCAGCAAACACCTTTACTGACTTTACATCTATCTCTGACTATCGCCTGTTAACTAAAGATATTTTGGCTAACCCGGTGAATAGTAATTAACCTAAAATAACTAGCCTAAAAAATTAAATTAAAAACGCTAAAACTTAACATTGGTCCATAGCCATATTTTATCGGTATCGACTTTACCGGCGCCGACATCACCAGCAGAGTATGAAGCGAATTTAATGCCTGCTGAGTAGTTTTTAGTAAAGCTTTTTGTATATAGCGCATTTATTTCTGAGCCTAAATCATCAACCGTTAATGATGCTTCATCTGCGTCAAACTTATGATAAATCAATGCCCATTTTCCGCCAGCGAGTTTACCCCCAACACTGGCATATAAATCAGCTAAGCCTTCTTTCGGCGTTGCTAAGAATTGATCTGACCAACCATTGAATTTATGTAATGTTGCCAGCGGCGTAGCAAAACCATACATACCGTCATCAGAGCCTAATAATTCGTAGCCTACTTTAACGCCAACACCAGAAAAAGCAGTACTGATTTCAGCAGAAATATAATCAGCTGAATAAGATGTTGTTAGACTATCCGCGTCTTGCTGTGCGTACTCTAAGTTATACTTTATTTTCTGCTTACCAAATTCAGTTGCACCATTAAAACGGAGACCGAAAGTGTCTAGACCATTGTCAGTATGATTATCAACCTCTAATATATATCCGTAAGCGGTAATAGTGCCCGCAGAGGTTTTATAAGCCGCATTAATTAAGTGATCATTTGAGTCTATATCTTTGGCCTCGGCAAAAATTCTATTGCGTTTAGTAATATAGCCGTATTGTAAATTTAAGTTTTTAATCGGCTGATACGCAAGCGTGACACCATCAAATGTTTGCCTGTCTTGACGCCAGCCAACGTGTCCGACAAAGCGGTGATTATCCATAGTGATCACTTGACGACCCATTTTTAGCAAAAATGATTGTTGTTTATACTGCAGTAATAATTGATCGAGCTCGGTCGTTTCAGGATCGGCTATCACTGAATAATCGGTATTTTTACCGACGGTATTATTATAATCATCAGCCCCAAGTACCGTGCGCGAGTCTTCAAATTCAGCTAACGCCGAAAAGCCATCTACGCTACCCGTAGCATAAGTTAAACGAGTCCGTACTGTCAGCGCATCAGAATCTTTAAGCGCATTGTCTTGATCGACACTTTCGTATCGCAAGTTGACATTAACCTTAGTTTTACCCTTGACCAGTGCCTCAGTGATTGAATCAGCAAAGGCCAGCGATGAACAATTTCCTGCCAAGGCGATAGCTAGACATAAAGTAATTTTCTTAACTCTCATAGATTTATTTCCCTTTCATGTTTTAGTTTTAGTTTTAGTTTTGTAACTGTTCACCACCGAGCCGCGATGCTCACAGAGGGCTCTTCGAGCCTACACAGAGACTTTGTAATTCCCGGTGTAGTGCGTTCTCTCTGTGGTACATATTTCTAAGCTGAATAAATACTTAATTTTTAACTCTTTTAACTCTTTTAACTCTTTTAACTCTTTTAACTCTTTTAACTCTTTTAATAAAAGTAGGCTAAATAGATGAAATAACTAATATTTTACCCCGCTATTTTTCATTGACCGACTTTTTAAGTGTCGACGGAGCAACGTTGGCTTTAGTGCTTATGTTTTCTACCTTTCTCTGTTTTTCATATAAAAAGGTCAATACGTCAGAGCGAAGACGGTTATATTCAAGATCTTTAGCAAGGGATAAGCGATTACGAGGCCGCTCTAGTTCTACCTCAAGAATTTCGCCAATAGTGGCTTCGGGGCCATTGGTCATCATAACGATGCGATCAGATAACAGTACCGCTTCATCAACATCATGAGTGATCATGATCACGGTATTATTCAACTCATTTTGAATTTCCATTAATGAGTCTTGCATGTGGGCACGCGTTAATGCATCAAGAGCGCCAAAGGGTTCATCCATTAATAAAACTTCTGGCTGCATCGCTAGAGCTCGCGCAATACCAACACGCTGTTTCATACCACCCGATATTTCATCGGGACGTTTGTGCATGGCATGATCCATGTGAACAAGCTTTAAATTATATTCAATCCACTCTTTCATTTCGCCTTTTGACATGGTGTTGTTGAACACTTGCTTTACCGCTAATTCAACATTTTGATATGACGTTAACCAAGGTAATAACGAATGATTTTGAAAAACCACCGCACGCTCTGGACCTGGTTCATTGACCTCTTTATTCTTAAGTAGAATGCCGCCTTTGGTTGCTTGATAAAGACCGGCAACAATATTGAGCACCGTTGATTTACCACAACCTGAATGACCAATAAGTGAAATAAACTCCCCTTTTTCAATTTGTAAATCCACTTCTTTTAACGCGGTAAACCCGCCAGTAGGCGTAGGAAAAACCATATCGATATGACTAATATCTAAAAATGCTTTTTTAGCATTATTCGTTGCTGCGGTTACTGTACTAGTTAAATTCATTGTAATGTCCTTAAACGCTAACGCTTGATTTGTTCCAAGATACTTTTCGTTGCAATTGCAGCATGCCACGGTCTAATAAAAATCCGATGAAACCAATAACAACCACCGCAGCCATTATTCTGGCAAGCGAGTCTGAGCTACCATTTTGGAATTCATCCCAAACGAACTTACCTAAACCGGGGTTTTGCGCCAGCATTTCAGCGGCAATAAGCACCATCCACGCAACACTGAACGATAAGCGCATGCCGGTAAAAATCATCGGGATTGACGCCGGTAAGACGATTTTTTTAATATGTGTGAATGTTGATAGTCGCAACACTTTACTGACATTGAGTAAATCGCTGTCGATTGACGACACGCCAATAGAAGTATTGATAACCATGGGCCACAAGCTACAAAGACTCACGGTGATCATTGAAGTTAAAAAAGATTTTGACACCATAGGATCATCAGAAACATAAAGCGCACTCACCACCATAGTCACCAGTGGTAACCAAGCTAAAGGGGAAACCGGCTTAAATATTTGCACAATGGGATTAAATGAGGCATTCAAGCGTTTATTTAATCCCATCCAAATACCCAAAGGAATCGCTATCATTGCCGCCACTAAGAAACCACAAGTAACAGTAATTAAACTGGTAATTATTTGATCTAAAAACGTTTCCTTACCTGTATAAGCTCTGATTTTAGTTACATATTGTGGATTTTTTGCCAATTTAGCGGCATTGCGTTTATCTTGGCGCTGATAAAAAGCCTCCGCTTTGTCTCGCTCGGCCACATGCTCGCTGTACAGTGAAGAAAATTGTTTAACAACAGCATTCGGCCCAGGAAATTCTCCTAACGAGGTATGAATACTCTGCGCGGCAATTGACCACAAAAATACAAATATTGTTATGCCGATCACAGGAAGCAACATGGCGTTAGTGATTTTACTTAAGGTACTTTTAAAAACTTTCAACATTTTTTCAGTCACCGTTGAACGATTCATATTTACTGCTGTTGAACTCATTTTTTATTCCTTCTTAGTGCAAGCTTTTGGCTATAAAGCTTAAAGCTTATCGCCCTGTTTAAGACCAATTTCAAATTTTTCTAAATAGGCATTAGGGTGGTTTCCGTCGTAAACAATGTCATCAATAAAATGCTGTTGCGGCGCCTTAAAGCCTGTTTCTTTAGCAAAATCAGGAAATTCATTGGCCGGAATTAATTTATCGGCAATCAATGACTGTGCCGCTTTAACATAAATGTCTGGACGATATACTTTCGCAGCCAAATCTTTGTACCATTGATCGCTTTTATCGTCTGATATTTGTCCCCAACGGCGCATTTGTGTTAAATACCAAATAGCATCTGAGTAGTAAGGATAGGTGGCGTTATATCTGAAAAACACGTTAAAGTCTGGCACAGCACGTTTATCACCCTTTTCATACTCAAAAGTTCCGGTCATTGAGTTAGCAATAACGTCATAATCTGCACCGACATAGTTAGATTGAGATAATATTTTTACGGCAGCTGGGCGATTGGCGTTATTGTTATCGTCTAACCATTTAGCGGCGCGAATCAATGCCCGAGTTAAACGTATGGTTGTATTAGGATACTGCTTGGCAAATTTAGCAGTGATACCAAAAACTTTTTCAGGATTGTCTTTCCAAATTTCATAGTCAGTGACAACAGGGACACCAATATTTTTAAATACTGCCTGTTGGTTCCACGGTTCACCAACACAATAACCGTGAATAGTGCCCGCTTCCATCGTTGATGGCATTTGCGGTGGCGGTGTTACCGAAAGCAGTGCCTCGGCATCAATTTGCCCTGACGTGTCTCCTTTGTGTGGCGCATAATACCCAGGATGAATACCGCCAGCGGCTAACCAATAACGTAATTCATAGTTATGCGTTGACACTGGAAATACCATGCCCATTTTAAAAGGTTTACCATCGGAATTTAGTTTTTCAATCACAGGCTTTAGTGAATCGGCTTTTATCGGGTGAACGGGTCGACCATCTGTCATTTTAGGAATGTTAGGCTTCATTTTCTGCCAAATATCATTCGATACGGTGATAGCGTTACCGTTTAAGTCCATTGAAAATGGCGTAATAATATCGGCTTTAGTACCATAACCCATGGTAGCCGCAATAGGTTGCCCCGCTAGCATGTGAGCACCATCTAAGCTGCCATCAATAACGCCATTGAGCAGAACTTTCCAGTTAGCCTGAGCTTCAATGGTGACATACAAACCTTCATCTTCGAAGTAACCATTTTCATAAGCAATGGCAATAGGTGCCATGTCCGTCAATTTAATAAAGCCAAACTTTAGCTCTTCTTTTTCAGGTTCGCCAAGCGCTTCACTATGAGCAGCATTGGTGACTGACAGTGTCATAGCCACAGTCAGTGAAACATTCTTCAAAGTTGAGGTTATTGATTTTTTCCAATTCATTATTAAATCCTTCAGTTAATCTATAAAAAATTCCAAAAAAAAACGCTCACTAATAAATAACCATTAGGTTATTTATTAGTGAGCGCCATTGCTCATATAATTCAAGGCCTAAGCCTGTCACTATGCTGTAGCTTCGTTGCTACAGATTTTATTTAACTACTTTTATCGCCGTTGATAAAAATATAAAGTCTTTTAACTATAATTACATTATACAAATAACATGCCAATACTTAAAGCACTGATTTAAATGAAATTTTATTAAAATATAAGTCTGTATTTTTATTTCATTTGCACGAGTAAAACAGTAATGCACCAAAATAACTCAAGCTCGCTACTAAGATAATAGCTCACAAACATCAATAATATTTTTAGCTACTTCCGCCAAAGGAGCACCCTGATCCATCGCCATTTTCCTGAGCGTGCCATAAGCCTCATTTTCATCTACTTTCTTCTGTTGCATTATGTAGCCTTTTGCTCTTTCAATTAACTTCCTTGCTTCTAATTGTGTTTTAGCTTGTTTCAATTCATTGCGTAACCTTTGTACTTCTTTAAAACGTTCATTAGCTACTGAAATAATGCTATTGATCCGCTGAGGTAGAATTTCATGAACGACATAGGCACTAACACCTGCTTTTATTGCGTTTTGAATAACATTAGGAGAGTCGTGCTCGGCAAAAATGATAATAGGCAAAGGCAACATTTGATTTATTTCTGCAAGATCTTTGAGTATTTTATCACTCGGTAAGTCTGTCGCTAATATTAAAATATCAGGATTACACAATTCAATTTGAGTGATAATGTTGTCATCGAATGACAGGTGTTTACTGACTTGATAGCTGAAATCAATCAGGGCTTTTTTTAACGGTGATCTGTTTACTTTTTTATCTTCAATTAACAGCACCGAAAGATTGCTACTTTTAGCTGAACCGCCCTGCTCATAATTCAAGCGTGATTTTTTAATAGATTTATTGATCGCACCCATTGCTTTATTAACCTATTTAGTGTGTTTTTTAATTATTCTTTAATTAAAAAGCAAAATACAAGCCAACATTTTTAAGTAGCAATTTCAACACCTTAAACTTTAATTTTATATTTTATTGCACCAGAGAAAATATATTAAAATAAAAGAGCACTAAAGTAGCGCGAGGAAGCTAACTAAAGGCAGTTGAGTGATACAGCTTACAAATAATAAAAAAGCACCAAACTTAATGAGTGGTGCTTTTTATAATTTATAGTATGCTAAAGTGATTAAGAGTGTTTCTTAAGTCGACGAGATGTTAAAGCAATCATTCCGAACGCGAAAATAGCAAGTGTTGATGGCTCTGGTATATCCTTAGGCGCTGTTGATGAAATGTCTAACAAATACGCACCATTCGAAGTACCATCATATTCCCAAGTAGTTAACGCGCTAGCACCACCAGGCCCTGTTGGTGATAATTGCCCACTCCAGTCAGTTGGAAAAATAGCACCACCGCTCGATAAAGGATCATTTGAAAAAGAAGATATACCCACAAAGTATTCTCCTGCGGCTAATGTTGTTTGAATAATAGAGTTTGGAAATGGGGCATCATCGTTGTGAAATAAACCAAATCCCAAGCTGTCAAACAAAAATACTTGAGTATCTAAAGCACTATTATCTTGAGTAACTGATAAATCAAGTAGACCACCTGCCCAATTAAAAGCAAACAAATCAACATCAGAATCGGCATCAATAACACCCGATACTTGAGTAGTACCGCCAGCCAATAATTGCGCAGTATTCAAGCTATCACCTGTGTCACCTGCTTCAACCATCAATGTGGCATTGGCAATGTTCATCAAGTTGAAAGCGGTAATGATGAAACTAGTAAATATCACCTTTGTTAGTTTATATTTCATTGTAATAATCCTTTTTAGTTGTTGCCAATGAATGACTGAAAATGGTTAAACATCTTAGCTGCCAACATTAAGCAAAAAGCAAGCCAAAAATAAAACACCCAACAATTTCAACAAGATAAGAATTTAGCTAACTTATAATCGCTTTCTTATGTAAAAAATTAAGACACTCAACAACACTTGTTATAAAGTTTAAACTTATAGCGGAGTCTCCACTTACGTATAACAAACGCAATAAAGGTTTAGATTAAAACTAAAAAGACAAACGATATCTTCCTTGGTTATCTTTTCGGCCTAAAAATGGCAAGGCATCGTTAAGCGCTTTAGGGAATTTAGCACCCGGTTGTAAATAGCCCGTGCCCGAGATTTTGCCTCCTTGGCGTACATAAGCACTAAAAGTTAGTCCTAAGTCATTTTTAGGCGATACCAGTAAGGCTAACGCGCCATCTTCACAGCTAATAACAGCACTAAAGCGACCGAGCTTAATATTTTGCTCTAAGGCCACCACCCCTGCTTTTGACCAGTTAACCTCGCCTTTTGCCGTTAAGCATTGGTTATTCTGCAAGTTAAAACTCGCTTCGCTTATCTCTAGTGCCACTTCACCTTGTGCTGACAGTGGCAAAGGTAAGGTTAGTTGTTGGGCAACTTCATTAGCTCTAACAAATATGGCTAAATCGGTAACAACAGCTTCCTCACTAGAAATTGATAACACTAACTGTCCTTCTGCGCCAGACAATAAAGGATCACCAAAAGTAATATTAAGCTTGGGAGTTAAGGTAAATAATGACCAAAAGCTTAACTGCACATCAATCTGTTCAACCAGCAGTTCACCAACAACAAGCTGGCTAATACGAGTTTGCCACAGCGTACCTTGCACTCCTGATAAGGCAATTTGCTTAGGTAAGGTTATTTGCTTTAACACCACGGCACTAGGCAGAGTGACGATTAAAAACACTAAATAGCTTAGTAAAAAAATTGCTGCGATAGCAAACTTCTTTTTCATTTATTTCTCTATGTTATTTCATTAATTAAAAAGGACAGGTAATATTCATTTAAACGTTATTGTTTAGTTAGTTGTAAGCGACGCACACGTACTTCGCCAGCTTTATCACTACTTGCTAAATCTATCGCTTGCACTTGCAAACCTTCGTTATTGGCTAAGTGTTCTAACCAAAACAGCAATTGTGTAAAGGGCGCAGTATCAAGCCACACTTGCAAGCTTTCACCTTGAGGCTGCATTCGAGTAATGTTGAGTTGATATTGATTAGCGGTACGATTAATAATACTTGATAAGCTAGCCGAGGTTTTTTTACCTGAACCATTTGGTTTAATTGCTTGATAACGTGCAACATTTTCATCAACCCAAGTTAATAGCGCTTGCCTACTGACGAGTTTTTTTTCGGTGTTAGCTAAGTTGGTATTGAGTGGCTGCCATAGCAAGGTATAAAGTAGCAACACCATGACTGCAGAGCCCAAAGCCAGCACTAGTCGTTGTTCGCGAACATTAAGTTGCTGCCACCATTGTTTAATTGATGATTGATCCATTATGAGCGCCCCTTGCTACTTTTTTGATCTTTTCGGCTGTCGACACTGCTAATACTATACGAACCCGTGATTTGCTCACCCTGATTGTTTTGTGCCCCTTGCTTTACTTTAAAATTAGCGTTATTTAAGGCATTTTTAAAACGCTCAAAGTGTTGATAATCACTGGCGATTGCCTGTAAACGTAACTCTTGACGCTTACCATCAAACTTTAATGATTCTGGTTTTAATTCGGGTACTTTAGCAAAAGCAGGTTGCACTTTAGCGAGCATTGCCAAGAAACCGCCACTATCATTCGCGCCACCCAGTTGAGTAATTTTTCTATTTAGCTGAGATTTTATCGTGCCAAGACGTACTTTTTTAGCTTGCGGAAAGGCTTTTTTATAGCGAGCGATAATTTGTGCTTCTACTTGCGCTTGTTGCGCCGTTAATTGCCATAATTGCGCACTTTTATAACCGACATTTAACAATAAAGCACACGCGGCAATACTTGCAGCCCATAGCCAATACGTTAACGCCTTTGAATGTTGATCTTTTATTTTGTACTGCCCTTGCAACAAATTAAATTTACTTTCATGACAATGCTGCGCCAATAAGGCTAAAGGTAATTCTTCATCGACTCGTTGCAGGGTTAACTGACTACTGTCAGGTAATGCTGAGTAAGCGGTGATTATCGGTTGCTCATTTTGATCACCACTACCAAACATAACAGACTGGTTTTGAGCGACAAATTGCCAAGCGTCTGCATCTAGCACAAACCCTTGCCATTTATCTTGGCGAACAATGATTTGTGATTGCCCTGAAGACTTGCTTGCAGAGTGCACCGCTATTGCGCTCCATTGATCTGAAATGAGTGGCATAGCCAAGATATCAACTTGCAGTGTTGTGGCCTTGATATTGGCATCACTCAGGCAAGCCAACCAAAACTGCATTTGTGCGTGAGCGACAACGGCAACAAAGCAATTATTACCGGCAGCATCATCACCAAAGTTAGCATAAGCAAAAAATAGCTGTTCAACATCGGTCGCCAACTCATCTTCTAGCATGTAAGGTACTGCTGAATGCATAGCGCGAGGTGACTTAGTAGGCACCACTAGCTGCTTTAAGATAACATCACAACCGGGCACGAACACTTTAACCACTCGTTGGGCTGTTTTTTCAGTTAAATCGGTTAATTGCTCGGCATTAGCGAGTACGCCACTGGCAATAATTTCTTGCTCGGCAGCACTAAATATCAGCCAAGATATTTCATCTTCTGCTTGGCTGCCTAGGCGTATATATAAAGTTTCGGCCATTAATTGCGTCCTATGGTGCGACTGATCACATCAATATATTTATTATTCGTGATTTTCATCACTGAGTTAAAAGCAAAATAGCTACTGTTAAAACTGGCACTTGCTTTTAGTGTAAAGTATTCACTATCAACGACAAATTGATCTTTTTTATCATCACTAATCGCTAATTTAGTGACTTCGGGGAGACTATAAAATTCTGCGATGGTTTCAAAACCTTCTTCACCACGAGCACTCAATATTTGTTGCGCTTCGTCTAACGTTGACCCCAATAACGCCTGCAATAATTCAGGTTGCTCGACATTAAGGGTATTTATATTTATTTTATGCACATCGCTGGCAGGAAGTACACAAACATAAGGCTTTAGCGCATTAATCACCGCAGGCGTAAAATGCTCAATAATACGCAGTTCATTAACACTAGCAAGGTAATTATTGGCCGCTAAATAAGGAAACTCGCGCGAGGCATAATCATCATCTTCTGCGCCACCAGCACTACTAATGCGACCATCTTCATCAAGCCAGTCCGTTAATGCATCTGCCATCGACTCGGCTTCAAATTGTGCAATACCTTCAAGCTGTAAATTAATAAGTAACGTTTCTAAGGCTAATCTGGCAGGTACTTTGGTATTGCTGGTGCTGGCACTATTGTTATTATTACTGCCACTGCCACTGCCAGAGTTATTATTTCCTAGCGGCGCGCGCAAAGCATTTAAATTTAAACAGCTTTGTAAATCGGTAATTTCACCGGTTATTTCGCCAAAATCTACCGGATAAGTTGTTTCACCTTGTGCCCAAATTTGCCCTAGATGAGTAACCTCTTCATCTTCTTTAAAAGCGGTAATAAGCACTCTTTTGGTAAAGGCTTCTGCCCCCATGGCATACCAATAGGCTTGCTGATTAAAGCTAATGTTAGTGCTACGCTGCATTTGCATTTGCAAACGATTCGTCATTTGGCTGGCTATGACCACGCACAAAGCCACAATGAGCATAACCGTGATCAACGCGACACCTTGTTGCTTTTTATAATGTGAATATGGCGTTATCATACTATGATTTTCACTCTTTTCTCTTAGGTACTTTTCTTAGTATTTATATCAATACCCGGCACTAGAAATTGGCGGCGAATAAGGCCGTAATCATTGGTTTCTATCTCAATCGCAATGGCGAGTGGTAACCCCTCTGACTCCCATGTTTCTTGCCATTTTTTACCGTCGTAATACTCAAAGCTAACACTCATAACATCAGTGATTAACGGGCGGATTTTTGGCTCTTCACCCACTACCGCATCAACAAAATTAAAATGCAGTCGCTGTAAGGTTTCTTCACTTAACTGATAAGCAACCGCCTGCATATCGCTACGGGGCAACAATAACCCTGGATTTGTCCAACCGTGTCTAACAAACGCCAGCGCTTGCTCACCATCAATCACGTCAGTAACGGTTTGTAAAAATCGTGTTTGTGGTGCTTCACCATTTAGCCGAGCACTGCGACGTGCTATTTGGGTGAGGTCTCGCTCAATAATTAAAAATGCTCGTTGTAATTCATTTTGACGTTTACTACGAATTTGTGAGGTTTCATCCCCTTTAAGCACAGAGTCAAAAATAGTAAAGCTTGATAAACTGATCACTGAAAAAATGGCGATAGCAATTAATACTTCTAATAAAGTAAAACCTTTATTGTTAGGCTGCTGAAAATAGTGGCATTGATAAATACTCACTATTGTTCAACCTTAGACACATAAGTAGTCAAGCTGGTTAAAGGCAATTTTCCCTCTTCATCTAAACGCACCTCCATGACGATGGCGCGCATGTCTTTATCTGTGGTTTTAATCACTTTTTGATGCCAAAACCATTGCCTACCCGCTAACTCGACCTCACCTTTGGCATTATTTTTCGGTGGCCATGTTTGCGTTAAATTAGCCGTAACTAACTGATTAGCGGCAACCCAGTTAGCAAACATTTTATCTTCCAAATAGCCCATATTACGGGCATTGTTACTTGCGGCACTGAGTAAAGCTAAACCCGCAATAGCAAATACTGCCATGGCAAGCATCACTTCAATCAGGGTAAAACCACGAGTGATGGCTGAATTAGTCATTAGCTAACACTGGACCTTCAATGGTTAGCGGTGTGCTATATATGCCAGTAACGCGATAAGCCAAATCGGCTAAATCGTCAGACAGAGCGGTTTGTTCATTAAAATGAAAGGTTAAACTAAAGGGCGTAATGTCTCCGCCTGATAAGATATAGACTTGCGGGGTTATTTGTTGCTCTTTTTTCGCTTCGATATCATCAAAAGAAAGGTATTCATTAGACTGTTCAGTAAACACCGCAGAGTCAAATAATATCGGTTCTTCAATGGGTAAGTCGTCTAGCGTCAAGGTCAACTCAACACCCTCAGGCAATTCTTGCACTGACAACCACTCTTGTTGAGCAATTTCACTCCACTTCACCCCATCGTAGCCGAGAAATTGATAACTATTATCTTTAATAAATAAACCCAGTTCAACATTGTTGAGCAAGCCATAGTTAGCCGCATTTTCAAAAACACCGGCAAAACGAAAGCTGACGTCTTTAAGTGTGTCTTCAGGGCGTTTGCCAGAAAAACTAAACTGTACAACGGACACAATCAAACCTATTAACGCAATAACCACCAAGACTTCAAGCAAAGTGAAGCCTTTAGTTTTTGTTGCTGGTGTTGAATAAAAAGTTTGACTGTAGTTCATTTCTTAAATTTTATCTTACGTGTGAGTTCAACCTAAAAGTAAGGCTCGCCTTTAAGCTGTATGGTTCAATTTAAAGAAAAAAGCACGGAGTTGACGCCAGTCAATGAGTACTTTTGCCGCCTAAATTGGGCTTTACAGTAACAAGGTGAATCTTACTACTGGTAGTCACCCAGATTCCAATTACCAATATCATCTTCTGTGCCTACTTCCCCATCAGGACCAGCGGTAAAGACATCCATTTTTCCTTGTTCACCCGGATTTAATAAAAGATATTCATTACCCCAAGGGTCTTTAGGAAGGCGTTTTACATAACCACCATCGGGAAAGCGACGTGGTAGCGGCTCTATATCGGTTTGATCCGTTAATGCCTCTAACCCTTGCTCGGTACTTGGGTAATCATAATTATCCAATTTGTACATACTTAACGAGTTTTCTAATGCCGTTATGTCTTGCACTGATTTTTGCAATTTAGCCGTGTCTTGACTACCGATTAAATTCGGCACTACC
>Ga0209826_1002048_pt1 | contig 13560 bp, 10 predicted proteins | sample GOMGulsemesocosm_5_FD_184637 | JGI IMG/M metagenome (GOLD analysis project Ga0209826, IMG submission 184637) | Methane-oxidizing microbial communities from mesocosms in the Gulf of Mexico - GOM15C Gulf of Mexico (SPAdes) (version 2) | ecosystem: Environmental > Aquatic > Marine > Cold seeps... | reverse complement strand
TCGTCAACGTGAGAAACAAGGCTCGGGGTTAGGTTTAGCTATCGTTAAATCTATTATGGATCTACACGGTGGACAGGTATTAATATCTAGTCAATTACAACAAGGTACTCAAGTAGAACTTATTTTCCCACCAAAACCCGAGTATTCCTCTTAAATAGCAAAAATGACAAAATTGTAATCTTGCTGTCATCTTCCTGTTTCCGTGTATTTATTAGAATAACCCTCTAATATTTTGCCCGGGTTCTTTCAATGACATCTCATCAGTTAATTCATCGACATATCATTAGCAGCATTAGCTTTTCTTTAATTAGCTTATTTTCTTCTGCCAATATTTCAGCACATCCTCAAGATGAATCAACCCCTGTTTCTGAACTTGGAGTAATTGAAGTCACGGGGCGTGCATCAGATTTGTTAGGTAGAACTGATTCCGCATCGTCTGGCGTTATCGGCCAACCAGAATTTGAATTTCGCCCCCTGTCCCGCCCAGGCGAGCTGGTCGAATTAGTCCCTGGAATGATGGCAACTCAGCACAGTGGCAGTGGCAAGGCCAATCAATATTTTTTACGAGGCTTTAATTTAGATCATGGGACTGATTTCTCAGGCATGGTCGATGGCGTCCCTTTAAACCTCCCCTCTCATGGACATGGTCAAGGTTATTTAGACCTTAATAGCATCATTCCCGAACTGGTAGATATTGTTGAATTCGGTAAAGGCCCTTACCATGCCGAAATGGGGGACTTCTCTTCCGCAGGTTATGTTCGCTTCCATACCAAGCACCGGTTGGATAAAGGTTTGTTAAAATTTGGTTATGGTGAAGATGACTATTACCGAGGAGTCGTCGCTAACTCTCATCAACTGGGAGACGGTGATTTATTATACGGTGCTGAAGTTAATTTTTACGAGGGTCCTTGGGATAAAGAAGAAAGCCTGAATAAATTTAATGGTTTATTGCGTTATACCGTCGATGAGGGTTACAAAGGCTATGCCATTATTGGAACGGCTTACCATAGCAACTGGGATTCCACTGAACAAATCCCCTCACGTGCTGTTGAACAACAAGGTTATTCTAAATTTGACACCATTGACCCAACGGCAGGTGGTGATATGGAACGTTATAGCCTCTCTGGCAATTGGTGGCTACAATCTGAATACGGTGAGACAGAAGTCTCTGCTTATGCTGTATATTCCGACTTCAATTTATACTCTAATTTCACCTATTTTCTAAACGACCCCGTTAATGGTGACCAAATTACCCAGAGAGACCGTCGTTATATTTTTGGTGGGGAAGGCAAGCATACTAAATATGATGATTGGTTTGGTTTTGATATTAAAAACACGGCGGGCCTACAAATCAGGCATGACTACATTCCCAATGTAGGTTTATATAAAAGCAAAGCAAGAGAGGTTCTAAGTACAGTAACTGAGCATGAAGTAAGTCAAACCAGTATCGGAATCTATCTTGAAAATGAAATTCAGTGGGCTGATAAGTTTAAGTCTATCCTAGGATTACGAGGCGACTTTTATCTATATGATGTAGAAAGCCATCGTATTTCTGCTAATTCAGGTCAAACCGATGATGCACAATTTAGTCCAAAGTTAAGCTTTATTGCTGGTCCTTGGTATGACACAGAATATTATTTTAATATGGGCTACGGCTTTCATAGTAATGATGCCAGAGGCTCAACTATTCAGCAAGACCCGGAAACAGGCGACCCTGCAAACCAGGTTGACCCTATTGTCTCAAGCCGAGGCGCTGAGATAGGCATGAGAAACCAATATATTCCAGGTTTGGTCTCAACGATCTCGCTTTGGTGGCTAGAACTAGACTCTGAATTAGTTTTCGTAGGCGATGGAGGAAGTACTGAAGCCACGGGGAAAAGTCAGCGTTATGGTATAGAAATATCAAATTACTATAAACCTTTTAACTGGCTAACCTTGGATTTTGATGTGGCGCTTAGCCAATCAAAATATACAGATGCCGCATCTAATGCCAAAGAAGTCCCTAATTCGGTTGGCAGAACCATTTCAGGCGGAGCAACGGTTGATTTTCCTAATGGACTATTTGGCAGCTTACGCGCTCGACATTTTGGGGATATGCCTTTAACTGAAGATGGCAGTGTTTATGCCGCCTCAACCACTATTGTTAACCTGGGGTCTGGCTATCGCTATAAAGATTACCGCATTGAACTGCCTTTTTGACTCAGGTGATACAGACATTGCTTATTATTATGAGTCTCGTCTTGCTGGGGAGGCGGCAGGGGTAAACGATGTAGTTTCTCATCCCGTCGAACCAAGAACAGTCAGGGTTCAGATGAGTGTCTCATTTTAAATATAAATTAAGGAAGTTCTGATTAAGTTGATTAGAATTTAGCGCAGAAAAAACGGTCGCTATTTTTCATGAAGTGAGGGGTGATAGTCATTCTATTGCGCCGATCTTCGTGGAAAATATCGGCCGTTTTAACAAGCTAAAAATAACTGGACTTGATCAGAGATTCCTTAAGTATTAATTTAACAAAGAGGGCTTCTGCCACGCAAAGTATAGCTCGCGGCAGAAGCCCTCTTACCAATTAAAACTATAATTTATCTACATTAAGAATAGTCAGTCTATCAGCAACCAAATGCTCAGAAAAATCTAAAGAGACATAGTTAGTTCCCACCCAGCGAGTAAAAACCTGCTGCGCTTTAATTTCCCCTCCAATCACTTTTAATTGAGCCGCTCCGTTGGCACTAATTTCTGCTATTTCAACAGTAACTGTATATTTATGGTCTAAAAACTGGCCCCGTTCAGAAGCTCTATAATAAATATCTAATTTATCACCCACCTCAAACTCAACAGCAATAGAAAAGAAACTAGACTTGGGCTTTACCTTACCGGTAAATTTACTAATTGCTTTAAAAGGCACAAGAAAAGCACTATCCCAAGCAAAGGGCGTGCAATGCGCAGGTCGAGCATCTTTATAAAAATGAATAACATACTTTTCTTTATAAGGCTGCTTAACTTTTCCCTTGGTAAAGAAGTTATGACAATTTGCTAAAACATCACTCCCAACAATAAAATGCTCAGCCTGCGCACTGATTGAAAAAAAACAAAAAATAACACTTAATATAATCTTTTTTTGTTGACTCATAAATCCCCCCTCCTCATTTATTAATACGACGATGAACTAACCCCGGGTTGAGTTTGGAAATGATGAGGCAATTCATATTTTTCTTCCCCCTTTAGAAAAGGAGGATTGAGGGGGATTTTATAAAAACAACAATACCTTGAATTAAAATCACCCCTAACCCTCTTTACTAAAGAGGGGATCAAAATTTTAGGGCTCAATTATTTACCTATATTTTGTTAATAGCCCATTGTTATACCAATCCCAATATATTTACACCTGAACTGAGAAACCATCATTCCTGCAGGTTCTTAGCAGGAATCTATGTGCATGCATGGATTCCCGATTAAAGATTTCAGGAATGACGGTTATTAGCGTGATTATTTATTGGGATTGGTATTATTCTTCTATTATTGTTTTTAATCTGGCCACATTTTTATGCATTATACTCAAAAAATCTCCCACTTCAGGTAAATTAGCAATGGGGGTAAAAACAATACTTTTTATCCCTAGCTCTTCCAATTTTGAGACCGTTTCCATTGCTGGCACCCCTTCCCATAACATCCATTTGGCAGGATGCTTAGCAATAAGTTCTTTTAACTGCCCCCATTGCTCTTCAGTTGGTGCTTCTTCTGGCTCCCAATGAACACTTTCCAAGTTCAGCTGATAGCGCTTTCTCATATACTGATAGACAGGATGTGAACCCAAAAGTGCCTTTCCATTAAGCACTTTACCTATCTCACTTAATTCAGCATCCAACCCCAACAATGCCTCTTGCAACGGTATAAAATTTTGCACAAACTTCGCATTTAATTTAGGCTGTTTTCTAGATAATGCTTTAAAAATTGATTTCGCCTGTTTTTCAGCGAGTGATAAATCAAGCCATGTCGTAAAAGCAGTTCCTGTATGTGAGTGCTTACCCCCTGTCCCATGATTATGAGTAACGCCTTCATTTAAAGAGATATAAGCCTCTCTAAATTCAGAAGAAGTATTCACTAGTTTAAATAAAGGCAAAGATACTTTTGGCAACCATTTTGCGTAATTAGCGCCATTTAACAAGATCATATCTGCTGTTTGTAAGCGGGCAATATCATCAGCCTTTGGAGACCAAAAAGCAGGATCAATATCAGCTGCCATAGGTAACGTCACCTTGGCATATTGACCGGCAATACTCTCAGCAAAAAATTTGACTGGATAATTAACCGTATATACATTTAAAGGCGTGACCTCCTCAGCCTGTACCGGATTGAATGCTAATAATAAGCCCGAAAATACCATGATTTTCTGCATAAAAGGAATTTTTGATTGTTTCATTATGTTAGTAATTGATTGTCTTTACGAAATAAAAAGTTTGTGAACAATTTCGCCTTGAAAGTGCTGCAAGACTAAAAGGGCAGAAAGGCATAAAGCGCCACTAAATATTGTAATGATTAAAATTTCAGCACCTATTAACTGAATGACCGTACTGCGGCTACAACCTAGATGAAGAATAGTACTTATTTCTTTTTGGCGTAATCGAAATGATAAACTAAACACCAGAAAAATAGCGAGTACCATAGCAATTGCAACGATCAACACTACAGCATCAATAAATTCTTTTATTTGAAAAATATTCCCCAATAAATCTTCAATCACCTGCTTTGGTCTGACTATCTGTTGGTTCTTTTGTTCCGACAAATAACGGCCTCTCAAAATAGTGGCTGACTTTTCATCCTGAGGTACTGCGATAATAGCGGTTAACGGATAAATAGATGAGTCACCATGAAAATGGAACGATTCAAGGTTATCCAGATTAATTTCCGTATATTGTTTAATTTTTGCCGAGGTAGTCACCGAATTTTCCGAGCTACTTAACACATCAGCAGGATCCTTAAGCGTCTTAACATCTTGATGCCCATGTCCCAAGCCTTGAATTACCCAAGTCGTTTTCAAGTCAACAAAAACAGCTTTATCATCAACAGAATTTGTCTTCTGCAATATACCCGTCACTGTCATTTTTAAAGGATAGACACCAGCTAAATCGAATAGGTTCTCAGGGGATGATAAAATGCTATCACCCACCGTTAAATTTAATCGAGTGGCAACATCAGCCCCGACCACACTTTCCCCAATCATGGCAAAAGCACGCCCTTCTGTAATGACGTGCTGTCGAAACTGAAAATAATCGACTGTCGTTCCAACAATGGGATATTCTCTAGCATGAAAACGTGTATAAAGCGGAATTGGCATAGCAAGGTATGAATCCATTATTTTTTCAATGGCTTTCATACTAATAAAATCGGGTTTCTCTTTAGAAAAGTACAACGAATTCATCACTAGATCTAATGAATTACCTTTTGCACCAACAAGTAATGGCGTTGTTGTTGCTCTTGATAACAACTGATGCTCACTTTCCTTAAGCAAAATTTTTAATGCAAAAGGGAGAAAGGATACAAGGCTAATACACAGAACCAGTGTAATCGTTTTTACCCTGTTATAAACAACATATCGCCAAGCGAGGTAGAGACTATCAATCATATCGCCTCCACATCACAAAACTGTTTAAAATCAATCACTCGGTCAAACCTGTCTAATAATTCATGATCATGAGTTACGGCTATTAATGTCGCCTTACTTTTATCCGTACTACGGAAAAGCGTATCAAGAATTTTAGTTTTGTTACGAGGATCAAGGTTACCTGTTGCCTCATCAGCAAGAATAAGTTTTGGTGTCGTTATCATTGCTCTGCATATGGCAGTTCGTTGTTTTTCACCTTGAGACAAGGTATCTGTATACCGCTTCATTTTATTTCCAATCCCCAATTCATCAGCCAGATCGAGTGCCTGATCACGCACCAGGTCATTTAACTTTAATGCTTGAGTAATTCGGAAGGGATGAAGAATATTATCTTGTACATTAAGGTAATCTAATAATTCAAAATCCTGAAAAATAAACCCTATATTGGTAATTCGGTAATCACGACGTTCCGCATCGGACAATTGATTAACCATCACGCCTTCAATTGAAATACCGCCTTGTTGTGGCAATATAAGCCCTGAAATCAACTTGAGTAATGATGTTTTACCAGAACCACTTGGACCTATTATGGCAACTTTTTCTGTCTTATCAATTTTCAGCTGAGGTATCGAAAGCTGAAACCCATCTGTTCCATACGACAATGCCAATGAATCTATATTAATCAATCAATTACCTCTTTCTCTAATATCAGCCCTTATAATTTCAAGGTATTTTTTATATTACTGCCAATAATTTGTTTCAAATTAAGAAAAATCATGTAAATAAGCCACACCTATACACTTCAATTCTTATTAGTCTATAGGGATTATAGCAAATGCTTAACAATACCTATAGAAGCAAAAAATAATAACCTATCGCTTATTCAATCACACTTTTATCTTGACTTTAGCGCTTTCTAAAGTAACATATGCAGTTCGGATGTCAGATAACTGGCACTTTATAATTATCACACAAAATAAAAAGGTAGGACACTCATGGGAGCGATCTTAGACGTAGTAGAAATGTTAAAAGAACCAGAAGGCATGGTCGTTGCAGTAATCGTTATTGCTGTTGGCTACTTTTTCGTAAAATGGGTTTTCGCAGAGCCAGAAGACGAAGATTAAGCTTTAACTAGTTTTTTCTACATTTAAGCCGTATCAGTTTACTGGTACGGCTTTTATCATTTATAGGGGTAGCAAAGTCTATCACTTCAGTCATTTTTCATACTCTAAACCTGCAAGCATGATGGAGTAGCACCAATATTTACCTTATAATTAGTAGTAATTCTTCACACAATTTTTACTACTCTATGTATAAGATACTGCACAATAAAATCTCATCTCTATACTACAGTCAAGTTCCTGCTACAGGAATAGGGCTTTTTCGCATACTCTTTGGCTTAGTAACCCTTCAAGAAGTCTGCTTCCTGCTCTATTTTAATCATTTAATCTTCGACCCCATCCCCTATCTGGACGTTGAATTTCCAATGATTCCCTTTTTTCTTTGTGTCTGGGCAGTTATTGCCTGCCTGATAACTGTAGGCTTACACTCTCAAAAAGCAATTATTTCTAATTATCTTTTTTGGATGGTATTCGTTTCTTTCACGCCAATGCAACGTGATTTTGATGGCGGCTTTGACCTATTTATGATTGGCGCTAATTTATTTATGATTTTTATGCCCATCAATAAATCTTTTTCAATTGACAGCTTAAAACTTAAACTACAAAATCCTTATAAACATTATTCTCTCTATTCTGAGCAAAAGGTCTCTATTCTCACTTACTATATCCCTGTCATTATTTGCCTAGGCTTCCTCTATTTTGATTCCGCTATACATAAGATGTTTGCGGAACATTGGAGAAATGGTTTGGGGGCATGGCTTCCATCATCAATGCCTTACTACATTTCTTCCGTTGACATGTCCTGGCTGTTAAATAATGAGTTAATTCAAAAGACCATGGGCTACTTAATTCTTGTTTTTCAATTTACTTTTGTTTTTCTATTTCACTTTCGTAAACTTAGACCGTTTTTTTTTATCGTTGGCGCAGGGTTGCATCTCGGCATAACATTAACCTTCAATATCTATCCCTTTGGAATGGGAATGCTTATTTTTTATACCTTGGTCACTCCCTTTTCATGGTACAAAAAAATAGGCTCTCTTTTATCAGCAAAAAAACCTACTTTTGTTGTTTTCTATGATGAGCAATGCCCTCTTTGCTGTAAGACCATCCTAACGATCAATCATTTTGATATTTTTAACTGTATTGATTTCAAAAGCGCCCAATCTCACGCGCATAAATACCCAGCCCTCAATAGCATAAGCCCCTCAATACTTCTTACCGATCTATTTTCATTAGACATGCATAACAAGCTTTATTCAGGCGTTGCCACCTACAGTCAGATTTTAATAAAAATGCGCTACACTATCATTCTGGGCTACCTTCTTAAAACACCGGGCATTTACCACTTTGCCTGCCATATTTACAGAAAGATTGCCGATTCTCGTACTCGTATTAGCTGTGACCAACACTGCTCACCCCCCTCAACTCTTATCAATTCACCGTCTCTTTATGATCAGCTTTTTAACCCAGCCACTAAAAAAATAGAAAAATACAATATTCATAAACTTTCTAAAATTTTATTTATTTTATTTTTGTTACAACTCAATAGTAGTATTCATTACGGCATTTTCTACCGCATTAAACTAGACTACCAGCCTACGGCTATTTCCAGCTTAATATCCAGCATTAGTAACTCTATTGTTAATTATTCCAGTGTTTTTCTTGGCATAACCCCTCACGCACTTTATTTACACGACCATTTTGAGGGGTACAACCACCTTATTGCCATCACCTATACTGATGAACACGGAGCCGAAAAATGGCTTCCTTTCGTGACACCCGAAGGAAAATTACAATCGCCTAATTGGGGAAGAGTTCATTCTATGTGGGCAAATATTGCAGTCACGCCCAATATTGACAACCATCGACTCTCAAAATTTATTATGAAAACGACTGCTTTCTGGGGCATAAACTCGGGGCTTAACTTAAATCAAACGACTTTTCATATTAAATTAAAAAAAATATCCTCTCCAAACTATTGGGTTCATGACTTACTTAAATCCAATTTATCTGGGACATGGCAGACTATTGGACACGCAACTTGGAATAATAAAGACATTGCTATATCAATTCCTTCAGATATCAATCGACTTTAATGCTATGTGTTTTTAAGAAACTTATAATTTATTATTGCGAAACAATGATAGTCATGATATAAATATAACTGTGCTCAACAAGAGTGCATTTATAATTATAAAAAAACATCTTGGAGAAAATAATGAAAAAAGTACTATCTGTTTTAGCTATCACTTTAATGCTTATTGGTGTAACTGGTTGTATGGATGATCCTGATGGCGTTAACCAGCACCTCACAAAAAACAACTAAGTTGTGATAAGCTTATAACTATTGCAAATAGATTAGAAAAACACTTTCTATTCCTTTATAGTTATAACTCAAAAGAAGAGATCCTAACGGGTCTCTTCTTTTAAATTATTACTCTATTCAATTTTGTATCATTATTTTCCACAAGTAAATTCCATAATCTACGTATTGTGAGCAAAGGTTTTTTTGCATTCCTGCAATTAAATTGCCTAACCACACCAAACTCTTCCCGCTTTTATCTTTTTAGCTCCCCCTCTTTTTCAGCTTATCCCATCAATCTTGATAAAACTACTTTCAACCGCACACCCCATTAATAAAATTAAGCCCGCCCATAAAAGTCATTTAATCAAAAGTTGACCTAATTACATTTCACGCGACCACGGATGAGGAATTTATAGCCAGCTGGCTTCTGTCGATAGCAAGGCGCTGAAATGGGCGCATAACAAGCCAAGAAACTCTTTTAGCAACGCAGTCTATCGGCAAAAAAACGACCCGCTGCCGTGACCGTGTAAAGTATATGTAAGCGCTTAGGTAGACTTAATTTAACTAATTTCTTATTCAGGGGTTTTCTCATATTCGAGGCGTATAAATAGGCGCATAGTGAGCTATGGAGCTATGGAGCTATGGAGCTATGGAGCTATGGAGCTATGGAGCTATGGAGCTATTTATACGATGCTGAAGGCGGCAAGTAAAAATGTTAAATTAATTATATCTAGGGAACCTCTAATTAAGCTAGTTAGCATTTAGCGCAGAAAAAACTGTCGCTATTGCTTACGGAGCGAGCCGTAATAGTCATTCTATTGCACCGATCTTCGTGGAAAATATCAGCAGTTTTAGTAAGCTAAAAATAATTGGACTTGATCAGAGCTTCCCTAGGCACCTCTCAGTTTACGCCTCTGTATTTGCCTTTAATTTGAATGAGAAACAGGTAGGAGCACCCGCCCTCAGCCCGAGGATAATCCGTAGTTTTTAGAGCAAAGCATCTATTTATATCGCGCCGATGGCGGACGCTCCTACATTAATAGCTGTCCTGAGACTTACGCCTTTACTAACAAATACTGCCTTTAAAAATTGGCTAAAGCTTGCGTGAAATCGGGGAAATCTAAATATCTATTCTTGTGACGACTTCTAGTTTAGCTATAAATCCCGCAACCGTAATCGCGTAAAGCACACACTTAAATAAGTAACTTATAGAGCCAGTAATGAAAGCCCTTTATCACATGAGGTCTTAGATAGCTTATCAAACAAGTGAGTTATCGCCATTTAATGATACAACCCCCCTCGCTCTAAATAAAAAAATAAATTCGAACTAATGACAATATGCATACCCCAGAAGGTGGGCGATATTTATCCTTTGTGATTATTATTTTTTTCACACACGACAGCCATCTATAACTCAAGCATAATCATCATTAAAGGCCTTATTAACGGGCTTTTGACAGCGAAAACCACAGAAAGACTTAATTTGATAGTTAGAGGAAGTCAGCATGCATTCATGCTACTTTGGAGGAACATTAAATTATTCACCCCTTTATTCGAAAAGGAAGTTACTGAGTTAATGCTGTATTAAAAACCGTACGACTCATCAGCTTCAACTTAAGACTTAAAATGAAGATTACTAGGCAATATTTCAATATATTTAGTTGCCTTATAATCTAGAGTGAGAATTATTCTACAACTATTTTTTACCTGCTATAGATCATTAAGCTCAGCAAAAAGCTGTGCAATTCCCCTCCTAATAAGCGCTTAAGCTTACCAGAAAAAAAATATATAAAATAAGCAGACATAAAAAAACCCCCACCACCAAAAGGTGATGAGGGTTTCTTTTAACTCCTAACTTAAAACCGAAGTTCCAAGTTATTTTTCATTAGATGAAAGATGGAATTAATGGAGCATCTACCATAGTCATTTGACGGTTACCATCTTCGTCGAAGAAGAATAGTAAGCCAGCAAAACGACTATCTGGATCGTAGATTAAATCAGCTAGACGGTAAACTTCCCATGCAGCGTCAGAAGCTGTTACGCTAACTGTTCTTGTCTCACCTGGAGCCCAAGGACTGTTATCAGAAACAGTTAAACCTTCTTCAGCTAGAAGGTCATCTGGGTAACCAGATTCGTCTTCTAATACATCAGCGTCTAAGAAACGAACTGAAGCAGTATTGAACTCACCTAAACGGATTGGTGAATCACCGTTGTTAGTGATAGTCAAAGTCATTTGCATAGCACGACCAGGAACACGGTACGTTGCATCTTCAACTTTAACATCAATAGTTGCAGCAGGCATTTCAATCCACTTAATACCACGCATTAAACCAGCTTGAAGCGGTGTAGTTACAGGGTATTTATCGTTAGTTGCACCCATAGAGCCGCCTAACAATAATACTGTACCTAATGCAAAAGCCATACCGACTTTCTTATCAGTTGCAGAAATTAATGAAGCTGCTTTACCAGAGCTAACTGCGATGTGACGTGGGATGAACATTGGACGTTTAGCCCAGAATACCAACCATGCTACACCAATGGCATACCAGATGCCATGCCAGAAAAGAATTGAATCCAATGCCCAATGTTCTAGGTCAATTGTCAATCCTGTTAATGTAGTCAAAGGGTTTGTGAATTCGCCCATAGTACCAGTAATAGTTACCCATTTACCTGGTCCAATGATTGGTCCACCGCCTTCTACGTTCATCATTGAATGTACATGCCATTCACCTGGACGACGAGCTCTTAATAACACTTTAAAAGTGTAAGTCTCACCTAATTCCAAAGATACTGAACGTGGAACTAATTGTCCGCCGATCCATGATCCAGCACGAATAAATACTGGTCCAGGAATACCAACGTTTAAGAATGATACTTCAGGCTTATCAACAGTTTCAGGCCATCCAGAAAAAACGTGGAATTTACCAGAAATTGACATAGTATCGTTAATTGCTACTTCTTCTTTTGACCAGTTAAGATCAAACCAGTGAATAGTACGCATACGCATAAACGCTGCTTGTGACTTTTCGCCGTGAGCTGAAGCTGTAGGTGTGTAAAAAATCGCTGCTGTCATAGTTACCAGCAGTGCGACAAAGGATAGTTTAGCTACCTTGTCTTTTATAAGTTTCATATACCCTCCTCTATTTACTAGAGAATCTGTAATTAAGACTTCCTGACGAGTAAATCCGTCAGATTCATTTGTTTTTCTTGTTTTATTACTAAATCTTATAGATCTTCGTCAGAAATAAAGTCTGTTTTAGCAAACCATTTTCCGAAGAAATGCCACAAGAAGTAAATAATAATACATACGAAACCAGAGAAGAACGCTGATACTGGAGCAACGTCTTTACCGAAAGTTCTTAATGTACCTTTCTCAACCATTCTGATGTACTCAGGAGTACCAGTACGTACGTAGTGGTAACCTTGTAAATCAGCCAATGTAAACATCATACCGTTATACTCAACAGGCACGTGTAATGGAGCAATAACAGGCCAGTTACCAGGATAGAATACTAATCCCCATGCCAAACCACCAACAACAGCAGTTAATGTCATAGAACCACCCATTAATAGGATAGTATCAAGTAAAATAGCACCAGGCATCAAGTTTGATGGAAAACACATGTTTAGTGGGAAGTAAGTCCATCCCCAGAAGTTCATGTAACGGTTAATCCACTCACCTAATAATAGAGCAACAACACAAATTGTTGCACCAACTGGTAGACGGTAACGCCACCATAGACATGCTTGAACAGCAGCAGGGAAAGTGATTGAAACGATTGGCGCTACGGTTACCCATAAACGTCTATCTTTCCAGTCAGACCAGAAATCCCAGTCACCGCCAGTTAACATATAATGAATGTGATATCCACCTAGTACAACAGTGAATAAAGTAAAAAGAATCATCCAGTCGAATGTGCGTGAAACGGCTACCGCTTCAGCGCGAGATCGTACAGCTGATTGAGATGCGCTCATTAGCTTACCTCCTAAAAATTAAAATTATATTTTTTATTTACTTTCTTCCGAAGCCAGCTTCATACCAGGTACAAAGCAAGCCAGGAGATAGTATTGTATTACTTGAATCAAACGTTCGCTTATTAAGCTAAGTCTTTTTTCAGTAATTTAGTGATTGCCATAACTTCAGTGTTAACAACACCCATTACAGCTAATGTAGCCCAACCAAAGAATACGAAACCGTAATGCAATGGAGCTACAAATAACTCTTCCATGAACCAGAAAGTGTGTCCCCACTCATTCAAGCCAACGTTTGGAAGAATCATGAAAGGACCAATTACTGAGATCAAGTACATTAAATGTAGACCTTCGTTGTAAGTAGGCAATCTAGTTTTAGCATATAAGAACGAAGATACACCAGTGATGATGTAAATTGGGTATGCTAAGTAGAACTCGATGATGTGACTTGGTGTAAAGTCAGTATCACGAACGATTGTTTGATGCCAAGTACCGTCTTGCTCTGTGAAGTACGAAGCTCCCCAGTATACAGCCCAACCGTACATCATCAACCAAACCCAGT
>Ga0209826_1002046_pt1 | contig 13578 bp, 13 predicted proteins | sample GOMGulsemesocosm_5_FD_184637 | JGI IMG/M metagenome (GOLD analysis project Ga0209826, IMG submission 184637) | Methane-oxidizing microbial communities from mesocosms in the Gulf of Mexico - GOM15C Gulf of Mexico (SPAdes) (version 2) | ecosystem: Environmental > Aquatic > Marine > Cold seeps... | reverse complement strand
TTACACCGCAGGCAATGAGCATGACTCACTTTCGATGGAAAAGCTGTTGACTCTGAAAGAAAAAGAACTTTATGCAGATAAAGCTTATGCCAGTAAAAAACACGATCAACTGCTAAAAGAAAAAGGCATCGTTAATCGTATTCTCCATAAAGGAAAGAGAAATCACCCTCTGAGTGAAAAACAAAAAGACCAAAATAAGCAATGGTCAAGTATACGAAGTACCGTTGAGCGTGTTTTTGGCGTATTAAAACTGCATCATGGCATCAGAAAAGCGCGTTATTTAGGTCTGGAGAGAAACAAAACCAGTTTCATGCTGACGGCAATGGCTCACAACATCAAACGTGGAGCCAATATTAAGTCAGGAATTTATGTATAGGCAGGATAAATCCATCCAATGAGCAGGAAATAGCTCATCGATAGCAAAAAAATGAGAAAAACAGATGAATAACCGTGTTTTTTCAGAACATATGGCTCCTTTAAAGAGCTATAAATTTAAAAAAATAGACTCTGGGTTCAACGGGGAGTATTTACCTCTTTGTGCAAAGGTCTCAAGATAAACACCGATTATTCAGCAAGTGCTGGATGAGCCTGAAAAAGGTGCTGAATATAAGGTTGAAAGACGTTTTTGATCGTGAATAAAAATAACCCACAATTTAAGGCTTTACTTTTATGTGAATGATGATTGTTTTGTTAAGTAAGCAAAATTTTAGTAACTTTATTGGTTATTTCTTGTCCATTCATTAAGTTTGTGTTAAAAATAAATTTATACCTGTGATCACTGCATTCTCAGTGGTACCTTTTGTCATTGCGAGTCTGAGTTTCCAGTGACCTGTTCTTGCGAGAGCAGATTCGGACGTAAGCCAGGAAAATACACCCTGGTGGATGGATTGTATTTTACTGTTTTTTTTAATTTAAAGAGAATAGGCACTTTACTGGGTCTTATTTTACAAAAGGCAGATGTTGTGCCTGGCATTTTTTTGTTACTTTTTGGTTTAACGCTATGGTATTTAGGGTTAACCACGAGAAGCGAGAATGAGTAATCAATATATTGTGGTGTTTATTGTTTTTATATTTACGATGATAGCGATCAAAGTCGTTAAAGATATAGAAAAAAGAAACCATAAGTAAGTTTTAAATCAGAACACTTGTTCTGATTCCATATTCAATTATTAACCCACCGGGAAAACCTTTTCCCTGTCGGGTGATCAGTGTTTTTCCGGTTTTTTTATTTACATTTCGGAGAAGCATCATGAGTACTTCAACAGAAAACAATCAAACCAACTATTACGACTTGCATACAGCAGGTGTTGGCTATGTCAACAGAGTACGTCAAGTGCCTGTTAAACGTGGTGAACCTTTTTGGGCTTGTTCAATCTCAGCATTACATGGAGCAGAAGATGCGATTGAATATACTAATTTTGATTGTCGTGTCAGTGGCACAGAAGCGGCCAGAATCATTAAAAAATTAGATGATGCTTGTCAGAAGGATAAAAAAATTCTGATGGGCTTTAAAATAGGTGATCTTTATCCTGAAACCTTTACTTACAAAAATGGAAAGCGAAAAGGTGAAATAGGCATAAGTTTAAAAGCTCGCTTATTGTATATTGGTTGGGTAAAAGTCGATGGTGAATCAGTGTATAAAGCACCGGTTAAACAGGAGACGGTTGAACAAAAACAGCCAGAACCTGAACTTGTTGATTAAATGAGCCTTGGTTGGTTTTTTTGAGTTAATAAAGACTGCTTTGCAGTCTTTATTAACATTTTTACTTAGTCACGTTTAGCGTTGGTTTTCGCAGAATGTCTTGTGATACAGGGCATTCTGGGAAAACGTCAGTGGCGATATCCCTTCTTACTACACCGGCTGCCATCGTCGGAAAATGATGGAACCCTTTGTGCGGTAGACCGTGCATGATTATTGTGACTTTTGATCACTCACCAGACAAGTCAGACAGGAAAACAGCCAGTTTAGTTAACGGGAAACGGGCTTTATTTTGTAAAGAGTGGAAAGGTTTAATACCTTTAACAAACAATGACAAACACTATCAGTGATTATCATAAATTTATTATTTAACGATGATTGACATGTAATTAACAACAAATGGTGTGTATTGAGCCATTTTGGACGATACACACTCTATTTTTTCAGAGCATCTTGGCGAACAAGGTGATGTGAAAAAATGGTTGTTTTAGTTTTTGACCGTGGTGACTGCGTATTCAGTCACACCTTTTGCCATTGCGAGTCTGCAATTTCTATCCAGTGGCCGTTTCCTGTGGGAAGCGTAGCAGATGTATGTTTTTTATTTAACCCACCGGGGAATCACATTCCTCGCGTTGCGGTGATGTGTTCTTCGGTTTTTTTACTTAATCAGGAAAAAACGATGACACCATTAAATTTAGCCATTGGTTCGCCAATGCACCCCCATTTTCATCCATTAACACCGCCCCTGGATGCAAGTCCATTTTTTTCATTTAAAGACTTTATCTATCGAAAAGAGGCGATTGCTGAAGGATACTTGGTTGATTTATCAGCATTATCAAGTACTTTTAAAGCCAGCGTTTGTATGACCCGTGAGGTTTGGGAATTATATGTGGTAGTGAATGATGTCGATCTTTTTAGACATAGATTCAGAGCTGTATCACTTTTATCTCAGGCAAGAATAGCCATTAAACAAGCGTCCGCTCATTCAACAGAAGCTTTTTTTGAAGTTAAACGTTATCCGAGACGCTCTCAATCCTTTCTTAACAAAATAAGACTATGGATTGTTGTAAGTTCTGGTGATAGCGATGAACCTGTTTTGACTATTATGCTGGATACCCAGCATGGGAAGGCTTTATGATCAGTTTACCTGGACGTTTGGTCGTTAAAATTATTAACGGACGAAATGGCGCTTTTCGGGTGGGTAATTTACAAACTGATATTGGTGATTTTTCCGTCAAGGACAAGATACTGGATCAGTACGATGAAGGCAGTTATGAAGGCTTGTTTGACATTAGTAAAATATCTTCAGCGAGCTACTCAATCGGAAGCCGTCTGGTTGTTGAGGTCAGGGCTATTCTGGAGAATGTTGCACTGGCAAATGCTGAAAAAATTAAGCCCGATCAATTTACCTCTCTGGAACAAGATCCTTTGGATGAAGATGTTAAAAACAGTCCTATTCCTGAGACTTCGACCTCTGCTGTTTTAAACGAAGAAGATGAGCAGGTATCGGTTAATAGTGATCAGATTGATCACTCTGAAAGCGACCCAGACAAGCAATTGTTTGGTTTACTTTGGCCATTAAAGGATACCTTTAAACTTGATCCTACTGTGGATAGAGCGGCTTTTCGTTTACAGCGTGAAAGATTGAAAGCATTAGGCTATCAATTTAAGCCGATTGGTCAATGCTGGGTAAAACCTTAACTTATATTTTACAAAACAACCACTCAATGAGAACGACAATTCTCATTGAGAGTTGTCTTTTTTATTGAGATTAAGGAGAAGACAATGTTAACAATGAATGAAGTCAATGATGTATTTTGTGATGCACTAGTTTGTGATGACGGGTATTTGGTTTTTGCATCGTGCTGGGGTAGAGATACAGCTATTCAGGAACTTTTGGCACGTATCACATTACCAGCAAGTGAAGGTGGCATCAGTCAATTATCATTTGGTGGTCATGTGAGCAGATCATCGGCTGTAAAATTTGAAAATTATCCTGTGAAAATAGGCTCTCCTGATCGACTGGATAAAATGACAGGCAGAATGCCTAAGTCTAATTTGTTTGGCGATCTGGTTCATGTCTGGTTATTTGATAAAAAGGTGAACATGCCTGATTTTGTTAATCGTGAAGCATATTTACTTTTGTTACCTGGTCAGGGTAGCCAAGATGAAATGGCCTGGGAATTAGTTAAACAGGTTTGCCATTTGCCGTTGTTATCACACTGGCAAGACAACATGATGAATTTGATGCGTGAAAAAGGCTGGTTAAAACAGTGTCCGGGTCATGGCATTAATCTTATTTCTATTCACATAGAAGAAGATGAATTGGATGTTGAAATGACACGCATGGTGCAACAAGGCCAGCTAAAAACTGAATCACGGTCTGAATAGACATTTAATTATTATTTTACGACGGGAAACCTTTTCCCGTCGGGGCAGGGTTTCTTTTTTTTTACTTTTTAGGGGAAGCCCATGGCTTTAATGTTTCAACAATTAGCACATAATTTTATTAAAAATGGCTATTATCCAACCGATTCGGCCACCATTGAATCGATTTTAACTCACTTACAACCTTGTCAAACAGGTACTATGCGGCTGATTGACCCTTGTGCTGGTGAGGGTAGTGCGTTGGCAGAATGTCAGCATCTACTCCATCATCCGCTTCAACAGCAGCTGGTCGAAACCTTTGCTGTGGAATATAACAAGGAGCGGTCTGTCCAGGCCAAGCAATTATTAAAACGGTGTTTAACGGGTGACTTTCAAGACACCATTATTACACCCAGAAGCTTTGGTTTGTTATGGTTAAATCCTCCGTATGGTGATCTGGTAACCGATAAAGCTCAAACAGGAATTGAGGTGTTCAATAAAGGTAAAAAACGCTTAGAGAAGGTTTTTTATCAGCGTTCCGTCAGGCTTTTACAATACGGTGGCGTGATGGTTTTAATTGTGCCGTACTACACACTGGATGATGAATTCAGAAAGTGGATTGCAGCGGGGTTTGAAAAGATCACGGTGTATCAGGCACCTGAGCAACGCTTTAAACAAGTGGTTGTGATGGGTGTCAGGCGACGGACTTCAACCCATGATGAAAAGTATAAGCAGATTCTGAACACGCTCAACCTGTTTTGTGATGCAGATAAACAATCGTTACCTAAAGAGGTTGTTCAGGCGTATAGGATTCCGCCAGCGACTGCAGGTGACATTCGTTTTAATGCCATGCGGATAGATGAGGAGCAACTACAGGATGAAATTGATCAATATCCTTGTCTCTGGCCTCAGTTCAGTCTGCATATGCTGAATGTCTCTCAAGGGCATCGACGGCCTTTAATGGCACTGACCGACTGGCATCTAGCTTTAGCATTGGCTGCAGGTCAGGTATCGGGTGTAGTGCATTCAAATAATGGGCAAAAGACCTATGTTATTAAAGGTGATACTTTTAAGGATAAAAAACAATTGTCAAAAGTGGTGCCGCAAGGTGATGGTGAGTTTCTGGAAACAAGAAGTTCACTGGATGTGTTTGTCCCTCAAATTAAAGCGATTGATTTTACGCACGGTAGTGATACATACGGTGAAATTTTAACCATCAAATAAGAACCGAAAAAACTAGAACGCCCGATTGATCGGGGGTTCTTTCGAGTGACCTGGTAGCAGGTTATTGGAAAGAACTTGGCGCTAAACAGCTAAATCAAATTTACACCGTGGTCACTGCGTATTCAGTGACACCTTTTGCTATTGCGAGTCTGTTATTTTTATCCAATAGCCGTTTCCTGTGGGAAGCGTTGCAGACGATTATTTTTATTTAACCCACCGGGGAATACCATTCCTCGCGTTGCGGTGGTTTGTGTTCTTCGGTTTTTTAATCAAGAGGAAACAACCATGTTATATGTTCAAGATTCTAGTGGCGTTTACCATGTGGCCGATGAATGTGATGTCATTTGTGAGGCGACAGAAATTTATGATCGTTACTTTACAAAAGGCAGTGTCATTTCAAAGCCTGAAGACTCAGAGGAGTATTTAAAATTGAAATTGGCAAAGTACGAATATGAAGTATTTGTCTGTCTGTTTTTAACCAACCAACACCAGGTTATTGCCTGTGATGAAATGTTTAGAGGCACGATTGATGCGGCCAGTGTGTATCCCAGAGAAGTAGTGAGGGCAGCGATGCAACACAATGCAGCAGCTGTCATATTTTCTCATAATCATCCTTCTGGATTAGCTGAACCCAGTCAGGCTGATAAAACTATTACACAAAAACTAAAATCTGCTTTGGATTTAGTCGATGTAAGGGTTTTAGATCACATTATTGTGGGGAAGGGGACTTATTCCTTTGCTAAACATGGATTATTGTGACAGCTGACTAACAGGCTTAACACTAGCTTTGCTGTATTAAGCAAATATTATTTAACCTTCGGGAAAACACTTCCTGAAGGGATAGGTGTTTTTCCTTTTTATTAAAGAGAGACAACCATGAGTGAAACCGATCAAATAAACAATTGTGAAAGGAGTGATGTGGATGAATCAATATCAGATCCATCATTAATAGAAGAATTGGAGCAGGATTCAGAGCATGTGATCGAGCTGAATCAATTTTTAACCGAGTTTGGAATGGGACTAATGGATGCTGTCTCAAAACAGCATCCACCCATCTATGATGGCACACCGAATCCTCATTGGAACCAGGTGATGGATCATTTAAAACGGCAACCCTTTGATGCTCAAAGGGAGCGTGTTCAGGCAGTCTGTCAATTATTGGCTGAAGAAGGTGAATCAGCAGCCGTTCTAAACGGAGAAATGGGTTGTGGAAAAACCATGATGGGGATTGCTGTCTCAGCGTGTTTGTTTGCAGAAGGCTATCGCAGAACTTTAGTCATCTCACCTCCACATCTGGTCTATAAATGGCGAAGAGAAATTCTTGAAACCATTGAAGATGCTAAAGTGTGGGTGCTAAATGGACCTGATACCTTGCGTCAATTACTTAAAATAAGGGCGAGTCAAAAAGATAAACCCACAGTGCCAGAATTTTATATTTTGGGGCGTGTAAGAATGCGTATGGGGTTTGACTGGAGACCTGTAACGATGACTCGGCGAGTTTATGAACGGGTTATTGTGGCAGAAACGCAGACACAAGCGAGACGCTCTTATGTTGTCACGCATGAATATGCAGGCTGTCCAGATTGCGGTGAATATATTGTTAATGAAGAAGGAGAGCGTATCAGTGTTGCCAGTTTTCATCAGGGTGATAGTCGTGAATCCCGAAAGCATTGCCAACAATGTCAGGCTCCATTATGGACCTTAAAACGTAATAAACAGCCTAAAGACTATAGGGGACTGGTGCATGGTTCAATGTGTCAGATTCCAACGATAGGGCCTAAAACAGCGGATAAACTGCTCAATGGTTTTGGTGCTGAGGTGCTTTCAACCATGCTGTCTGATAATGTTTATGAGTTTATTAATCTCATGAATGAAGAGGGTGAGCTGGTCTTTTCAGATAAGCAGGCAAAACGGATGGAACGCTCAATGGCCGGACAAGCGTTTGGTTTTGGTCAGGGGGGATATCAGCCTTCTGAATTTATCAAGCGTTATTTACCCGATGGTTTTTTCGATTTATTGCTTGTTGATGAAGGACATGAATATAAAAATTCAGGTTCGGCTCAAGGTCAGGCAATGGGCGTTTTATCGACTAAAGCAAAAAAAACGGTATTGCTGACTGGGACATTAATGGGCGGTTATGCTGATGATATTTTTTACTTGTTATGGCGAGTGTTATCTTCCAGAATGATTGAAGATGGTTATCAATATAATGCCCAGAATAGTCTGGGAACTGCTGCCATGAGTTTTATGCGTGAACACGGTGTTTTAAAAGATGTGTTTAAAGAGACCAGAGACGCGAATCATAGAACGGCCAAAGGTAAAAAAATAGTTGTTCATACTTCAAAGGCACCGGGGTTTGGCCCTAAAGGGGTGGCTCGTTATGTTTTACCCTATACCGCCTTTTTAAAGCTGAAAGATATTGGCGGGAATATATTGCCTCCTTATCTGGAGACTTTTAGAGAAGTGTGTATGAGTGAGGCGCAAGCTGAGGCTTATACTCATTTATCAAGTCATTTGACGGATGAGCTTAGAAAAGCGTTGGCGAGGGGTGATAAAACCTTAATGGGATTGGTGATGACTGTTTTATTAGCCTGGCCAGACACCTGTTTTCGTGATGAAGAGGTGATTCACCCTAGAACTAGGAAACCCCTGTCTTTTGTACCTGCTGTATTTGAAGAAGATGAAATTAGTCCAAAAGAAAAGGAACTGATTGATCTTTGTAAAGCAAATAAGAAAGCAGGAAGAAAGGTGTTGGTTTATACGGTCTATACGGGAAAACGCGATACCGCATCCAGGCTTAAGAAGGTGCTCGAGATCAGTGGTTTTAAAGTGGCTGTTTTACGTTCCAGTATAGGGACGGATAAACGGGAAGACTGGATCATGGATCAGGTTGATCGAGGTATTGATGTGCTGGTGTGCAATCCTGAACTGGTAAAAACAGGGCTGGATTTGCTAGACTTTCCAACCATTTGTTTTATGCAATCTGGTTATAACGTGTATACGGTACAGCAAGCTTCAAGACGTTCATGGCGCATTGGTCAAAAACAAGCCGTTGAGGTGTTTTTTTTGGGCTATGAAAAGACTGCACAAATTAGCTGTCTGGAATTGATGGCTAAAAAAATAGCTGTCAGCCAATCTACGTCGGGTGAAATGCCTGAGACGGGGCTGGATGTCTTGAATTCTGATGGCGATAGCATTGAAGTTGCTTTGGCGAAACAACTGATAGCAGCTTGATTTTTTAACTTATCGTCCCCTTTAAAAAGGGGGCTTTTTCCAGTATTTGAATGCGCCTAATCCAATGCTGGAAAAAGTTTGATAAATGCGGTATAAAAGAAACTGATTTAAAGTGTTGACTGCTTTCTCAGTCATACCCTTAGTCGTTGCGAGTCTGTATTCACTAACCAACGACCTGTTTTTGCGGAAACAGTCACAGACGTTTTTATTTTTTAACCCAACCAGGGAACCATTCCCTGTGGGTCAATGTGTTTCTTTGGTTTTTTTTTGGAGAAACATCATGTCACTAAGTTCACGTTTTGCAGCACGTAGCCACGTTACTCGTGCGAATCATCCTTTGGATGATCAACAATTAAGATCATTTGTCCCCTCAATTTATGCGAATACAGCGCATGAATCACGGTCAGACAAGTATGCTCATATTCCTACCATTACAGTGCTTGATGCACTCAGAAAAGAAGGTTTTGAACCTTTTATGGCTTGCCAGGCTCGTGTACGAGATGAATCCAAGCTTGGGTTTGCTAAACACATGCTTCGATTACGACATGCTTCACAAATCGGACAGGAGAATAAAGAGGGCACCAATGAGATTATTTTATTGAATTCTCATGATGGCTCATCTTCCTATCAAATGTTGGCCGGTTGTTTTAGGTTTGTCTGCCAAAACGGTATGGTCTGTGGTGATACCTTTCAAGATGTCAGAGTCCAGCACCGAGGTCATGTTGTTGATAATGTGATTGAAGGGGCTTATGAAGTATTGAATAACTTTGATCGTGTTTCTGATTCAAGAGAAGCGATGACAGCTATCACTTTGTCAGAAGATGAGCAAATGGCTTTTGCCGAGGCGAGTTTGCCACTGAGATTTAACGAGACTGATGATATACCAAGAGCTGATATGGTTTTAAAGCCAAGACGCTCAGTCGATAAAGCCAGGGATTTATGGACAACATTCAATGTAGTTCAAGAAAATTTAATCAAAGGCGGTATTCCTCGTGTGACACGCAAGGGAACAATATCAAAAACAAGGAAAATTAATGGTATTGATGGCAATGTGCGCTTGAATAAGGCTTTATGGACATTAGCGGAAGCCATGACAGAGATTAAAGTAAGTCAGGCTGCATAATCAAAAATTAACTTCACTTTCTGGGGAATATCATTCCCTATAAGGTCATGGTATTTCCCCTAATATTCTGGGAAATATGATGACCATACTAAGTAATACTCAACAGGCCATAGAAGACTACTGGCAAGACAAACCTTTTAAATCATGGGTCGTCAAGCTGGAATCTGGCCGTAAAAGCAGTTTCGATTCTGAAACCAAATATATCAGAGCAAAAACCCAAAGCAGTGCAATACGCACAGCAAAGCAGGTTTGCTTCCTTAAAGGCAAAATAAGCTGTAGGTCAATCCGGCTTATGGGGCCATCAGATCTACGTTAATTTACATTTACTATTACTTTAATCCACCATGGAATTCATTCTCTTGTGGGTATGATTTTATTCGTTTTTCTATTTGGAGGAATTTATGAAAATTTTAACAGACAGTCAAGCCCCGGATCAGTTTCAAAAAAATGAAACACCCAGGACCTTCGAGACACTTGAAGAGAAATATTTCGCAGAGGAAATAGAGCTTCATGATCCGAGGAGTTCAGAAGGAGGCTACTATTCAGGATTTGGCCGTCACTCAGAATATGATATTTAACCATTAAATTCAGCATTAAAGCTGTAGCGGTAAATTTAGAACACCCGAGCAATCGGGAGTTCTTTCGAGCGACTTGGTAACAGGTTGCTGGAAAGAACTTAGCACAACAGCATTTACACCGTGGTCACTGCGTATTCAGTGACACCTTTTGCTATTGCGAGTCTGTTATTTTTATCCAATAGCCGTTTCCTGTGGGAAGCGTGACAGACGATTATTTTTATTTAACCTAACTGGGGAGATTGTCCCTGGTGGATGATTTTTCCGATATATCTGGAGAAAACTTATGAACTCAACTTTAACCGATGCTATTGACTACGCAAAAGAAATGGCCGAAAAACATCCATTCCTTAAGGGATTCATAATGGACAGTTTAGATTTATGTAAATCTGAGATTGAATCAGGTGAATCAGAACCCAATGAGGTGGAACATTTTTATGATGCTGTGAATGAGATTATTGAAGTCTCTCAAGAATAGTAAGTTTTTTAATTTTAACCCACCGGGGAATATCATTCCTCGCGTTGCGGTGGTTTGTGTTCCTCAGTTTATTTATTGCCCGGAGAAATACACAATGACCGAAGTAATTAATCAGGAAAACACCAAAAAGCGCTTAACCCAAGATGAATTAACGGCTGAATTGGCCTATTTTACAGGTACTGAACAATGGTATATGCATTGGGCTAGAAGCATAATCTATACCGAGGGTGTTCAGTTTTTTGCAGAAAATGGAGGTGATCAGGGGGCTTACTGGTTTGTAGATAAAGTAGCTTGTGAAATTGCACCTTTATTGAAATCTAAAAAAGAGCGGTTCGGGTGTGTCACATTAAGCTCAAACGCTGAAAACCAGGCAGTCATATTGGTCACTGATGGCAATGATAATGAGTTAGTAAAATATCAAATTCGCTATACGGATATGCAACCAGGGAACTGGAAGTTTTATCTCATTGATGATTTGTCGCATTTAACATTGTTATTGCCCAGTGAATATTAAGGCCATATGATTTAGCTGTTATTTAACATTTCAACCCAACCGAGGAATATTATTCCTCGCGTTGCGGTGTGTTGATTTCCCTTGTTAATTAAAGAGGGGAGTTCATGCAAATTATTCAAATATAATTCCGGGCATTAAGCAACCATCGAGGCGGAAAACGTCTTTGTATGCAAGGATTATAGCTTGCTGATGCAGGATGTGCTGTGGGATCTAGCTATCAAACAACAGAAGATACTGAATCAAACAGTTTGATCTTAAACCAGAATGAAACAGGCAATTTAAAAGTCAGCCGTAAAAAAGTTGGGATAGTTGTAGCGGCTTGCAAACATAATCCATAGGACTTGAAAACAATACCATTTTGGGCTCAGATTATTTGCAAATATCCGATACCTCTGGCTCATATTAAATGACAAGGAGCCCGTATTACTTGCAAACATCCGTCAGGACTCACATTAACTGCAAATATAAAATTAGTCCGATAAAACGTTCGTTTTTGCGATCTTATGGAAACAATGAAAATCGGTATTAGTTTTTGGTCTACACTTGGACATGCTGAATCTTATCTTGGTCTACTTATTTTGTATTAATCCATACTAACTCGTTTAGTGTTACTGGATTTCATAGTATTTATTGCCCTAATGTAGAAGTTAGAGTTTATGATAATTAGCTCTGAGACAATGACTTGTTATAAGTAAAGGAAAATTATGAGACGTTACCAAAGAGATGGATTTTACGCATTTTCAGAATATGATGGCTACTCTTTGATTGAGCAACAAAGGGTATCTATTGGTAACTCCATGAACAACCAAAATGATGATTATATTCTGAATGTAAACAGGGAAGAATATATTCAACACTTAGTTATTGAATACACAATTGAACCTATTGAAATATATAAAGATCAATTAACCGTTTCAACCTATGAAGAGCAAATACCTGCTGAATTACACCCTCAATCTTATTTAATGGATTCAGGTAGCTCTTACAGTCGCGATGTTATTAAGTTTTATCTTCCATTTTCTGGAGACCCTAAGTTACTAAGAGTTCGAGCAAGTACGTTTTCAATGTCAGCACCCTTAATAACAATTGAAAATGAATGTATTTGTTTCACAATCATTAATTTTAATTTAACGCCTGAGAAAATAAAGCAGGAATCAGATAGTGCAATTAATAGCATAGAAAACCAAAATGGTTATCTTTCAAATGATCTTGCTAAATTTAACTCATCTGTTAAGACGATCATTTCTCAAGCATTTGATGCAAGAAAAGAAAAACTACTTAAGAAAAATAATTTAATGTCTTCTCTTGGAGTACCAGTTAGACAAAGCACTAATGCTTCTAGTACATTTTCTGTTCCAACAAGAAGAACTAAAGCTATTGCTTCAAGACCAAAGCCAAGTGTAACGGAGAAAGGATATACTCCAGAGCCAACTCTAGATAAAACTATATACAGTCAGATTTTAAAAATAATTCATGATGTTGGTAAACAGTTTGAGCGTCTTCCAAGTACCTATTCAGGTAAAGAGGAGGAGCATTTAAGAGATCATATGCTTTTAATATTAGAACCAAACTTTGAAGGTTCTGCTACTGGAGAAACCTTTAATAAGTCAGGAAAAACTGATATTTTATTACGTCATGAAGGTAATAATGTATTTATTGCAGAACTTAAATTCTGGCATGGTAAAAAAGGATATTTAGAAACTATTACTCAGTTACTTGGCTATCTCAATTGGAGAGACTCCAAAGCAGCTATTGTCATGTTTGTTAGAAATAAGAATTTTTCTTCTGTTTTGGAAGTAGCTAAAGAATCAATATCAAAGCATGAAAATTACCTTGGCTTTGTTAATGAACAAGAAGAAGGATGGTATAACTATCGTTTTCATATAAATGAAGATAAAAACAGAGAAGTATTTTTGTCAGTAATGCTTTTTCACCTTCCTGAATGAATTTACTTATAACAAAAAAATCAACAGCGACCACAAATAAGCACCGTGTTTTTGAAAGTTCATGTTTTTATTAAAAATTAATGCTACTCGGGTAATTCTTCTATTATCATTTGTGGATCGTTATTTTGGCGTTAAACCATCAGACCCAGACCCTCACGCCAGGGTGACCTATTATCCTAAGTCCCAATGATCAAACTCCATCAACTCATAAGGCAATTTCCATTACTCGTAAATCACCTATAATAGCCTCTATCGTTATACAAATAAGAAATGAGCAGACCAATGGTAAAACAAGGACATAAAATTGAATAAACAACAATTAGCAGCTAAAATTTGGGAATCTGCTAACCAGATGCGGTCTAAAATTGAAGCTAATGAGTATAAAGACTATATTTTAGGATTCATTTTTTATAAATAC
>Ga0209826_1002045_pt1 | contig 13584 bp, 13 predicted proteins | sample GOMGulsemesocosm_5_FD_184637 | JGI IMG/M metagenome (GOLD analysis project Ga0209826, IMG submission 184637) | Methane-oxidizing microbial communities from mesocosms in the Gulf of Mexico - GOM15C Gulf of Mexico (SPAdes) (version 2) | ecosystem: Environmental > Aquatic > Marine > Cold seeps... | reverse complement strand
TTGCTGCTCAATAAAAGCAGTCCATTTTTGTTGTGTAGCTAATTGCATATGCTGATCCCTAATTAATTTTAGGAAAGCTTACTGTTTGGCTGGTTTAAATGTTAGGTGCCTTTTGGCGGACGCTCACGATAGACAATTCATACTTAGGTTTATAAATTGATTGGCTATAAGCTTGATAAACCTGCTTCACTACTTTTTGAGGAAGATTACCTTTTGCAGTCGGTTTTAATCCGCCCTCTCCCATAGCTTTGAGTAAGGTAACAACACTGTTTATATTTTTTACCACTACCACAAGGGCAGGGTTCGTTACGTTTAGTCATTAGAGTTAACGCTTATTTGGTATTAACTGCATCATCAATAAGTTATTCATTATTAAAATTAGTGGCAATTAACGCTTCACCTGATGATTCTATTGAAAGATCAGCTAATAATTCAGCTTCAGTGAATTTTAAATACGCTTTTTTATTGATAGGTGTAATCTTAATCCCATTTTCACTTGCCTCAATATAAACTTCAGAGCATTTATGTAAGTGTGCAGCATTTGCCATAGCGCTCGTAATGCGAATAGCTAACGAACTTCCCCACATAGTAATTTTTGTTTGCATTTGCATTTGCATTTGCATTTGCATTTGCATGGTACTATCCTTTTTTAGGCACACAAAGTATATACGCCTGTCTATTACTTAGTGGTTATTGTTTTGTTGATTAATGCCCTACAATCGCAAAGTCACACCCTAAGGCTGTAACCACTTTACTAATGACTTCAAAACCTGCATTACCTTCAGGCGATAATGATTTATATAATCCCGCACGGGTAATGCCAACCTCTTCAGCTACGTGTGTCATGCCTTTTGCTTTGGCGGCAGTGCTTAGCGCATGAATAAAGTCAGCTGGGGTGCCCGTTGCTGCTTCTTCTAAAAACTCACGAATATCCTCATCAGTTTCAAGATTATCGGCGATATTAAATACTTTAGTTTTAATACTCATAATTTACTTACTCCTGTTAGTTTAGTTCGTTCATTATTTGGTTGGCTTTTTTAATGTCTTTACTCTGACTTGGCTTATCGCCACCGTTTAACAGTAAAACAATTTGATTACCGCGAATACTGTAGTAAATTCGAATACCTGCACCAAAGAAAAAACGTAGTTCAGCTAAGTCTTTATTTAGAGACTTTGAATCACCAAAATTACCATGTTCAATGCGATCTAATCGTGCAAGTATTTTATTTTTAGTGGTACGATTTTTTAGGCTATTAAACCACTTATCAAAATATTAGGTTGAGATAATTTCATAATTCACATATCAAGTGTATACTGTGGTATACATTTGGTCAATTATTACAACTCTCATAATAACCCCTAATTTTCTTCGCAATTTCAGTAGAAATATTTTTCAAATAATGCTTGTTTTCCAAAAATTCAGCATGACTTAAAGCCGTAGAATCAAAAGCTACTTGTTGAAGCTTCAAGACTTCACGTTTCAAGTTTTCAACATTTACCTTTCCATTTCCTTTGAAAGTTCTTGATAATATAACTATTGTCGAGCCAAGTCTTATATGTTCTTTTATAATTATTTCACCTTTAAGCATACCATCATCCATTCTTGCAACACCTCCTATACCAAAAGGTATATTCTTAGCTTTAATTTTTTTAGCTAAAAACTCAATTAAGTCACTCCCCATTAATTCAAACATAAAGTCCAAGCCTAAAGCTAAATGCAAATCATTTAAACCTATATGTATTTCATCAATGCCTTCAACGTCTAAAATATCATCAATACGACATAAAGCTTCCGACGTTTCTAACAACAAACAAACTATTGCCCTTTTATCAACGAATTTAACAAAAGCAGTAACCTCAGCAACAGTTTTGAACATTGGAAGCATTACAATATCGGCTCCATTGTTTATAGACTCCGAAATCTCTATAGCGCTATTTGAATGGATAGGATTAACACGGACTAGTAGCTCAGCATTATTAAGTACTGGTTTTATTTTTTTTATATCATCAAGGTTATGATTACTAATTACAGTATCCATACCGCCTTGTCTTTCAAGCTTTCCCTGAATTTCTAAATCAACAAATATTCTATCAATTCCAGCTTGGTCATATAACTTAATATTATCAATATTATTATCGAGTATCATTGTTTTCATGGTGTAGACTATCTCTTATAGATTGGTGTTAGCCAGCTTCTATGCTTTCCTGATATGCTTCTAACTATATCAAAATACAACTTTTCAATACTCGCCGTTATAATGCCTTTAACGGAGTTACCAACCTCCAATCTATCTACGCCAATTACAGGAACAATTTCAACTGCAGTACCACACAAGAACATTTCATCTGCAATATACAGTTCCGTTCTATCAATATCCCTTTCAACAACCACTAAGCCTAAATCATTGCGTGCGATGTCTAAAATTGTAGTTCTTGTAATGCTCTCAAGTATAGAAGCCGTGACAGGAGGAGTTATTAACTGCCCAGATCTAACAATAAAAATACATGATCCAGGTCCTTCGGAAACTTTACCTTGATCATTTAAAAAAATAGTAGAATCGTAACCATTTCGCATAGCTTCCATTTGCCCCATGCGGCTATTTATGTAGTTAGCACCCATCTTTATTTTAGGTGACATAGATTTATCATTAATCCGTTCCCATGAACTGACACAACATTCTATTCCTATATGTTCAGGCGGATATTGACGACCTTTCGCAATAGGAGCTATAAACATATCTATTGGACTAGTTGATGCCCAACTACCAAAACCATCTAAAAAAACAGTTTGTCTGATTGCTATATCTTCCTGATATTCATTTGCCTTAATAATTTCAATGACACTTCGCTTCAAAAAGTCAAAATCATATTCACACTCGAATCTCATCATTTTAATTGATTTGAGAAGCCTACTTATATGCTCTTCAAGTTTAAATACATATAGCTCTTTATCAGCATCGTTCCAGTATGCTCGCAAACCTTCAAAAACATTTGCACCAAATTGGCTAGTAGGTGACAAAACATTGATTTTTGCTTCATTTACAGGAATAATATCGCCCTTAAACCAAATTAGTCTTTTATCATTTGTCATTTTATATGAACACCTTTTTATATATGGAAAGTTTGAAAAATATCATCAACAGTTTCTTGTCTTTTTATAACGCTATATTGTTCATTAATATTGTCATATTCCAAAACAGGAACGTTTGGTAAAATAAATGGTGGTTTAAACACCACAGAATACGAACCCACATTACTAAAAACCAAATAATCATCTTCATTTAGATAACCAGTATAATTTTTGAAAAGATAATCACTCTCTATACATGTATAACCTGATATATCTATAGTTTCATAAGCAGTGCGATCTACTACACCACTAAAAACCGTTAGTGGCATATTAACAGAGGAAGAAAGCAAACCAATATTAAATTTACTTCCTGAAGTCATTGCGATGCTTGAACCTCGAATATTTTTAATATCGATAACTTTAGCTACAAACTCCATTGTATCCGCTACTAGAGCGCTTCCTGGCTCTAAAATAAGTGTAGGCTTTGATTTTTCATCAAAACTAGCATAAAAATCATTAAACCTAGTCGCTATTGCTTTTGCATAGTCACTATATTCATGTACAGATTTAAACTGCTTCTTTAATGAATCATCCATTTTTCCAAAATAACCACCACCAATATCAATATAACTTGGAGGTGATTCAAAGAGTTTATCAGCTAATGCTAAAATTTTATCCGCACGATAAGTATAAGATTGTATATTTCTATCAGGGAAATGGCAGTGAATCCCCATTATTTTTACATTTGGTAATTGCTTAAGCTTATTAAATACCTTAAAAAAATTATCACCCTCTACATCCAAACCAAACCTTGAAACATTATCGTTATTGATGTCAAAATTACACCTTAAACCTATAAGCATTGTTTCATCAGGATGTTCATTAGAAATCACCTTCAACAGCGCTACTTCTTTATATGAATCCAAATTTACAATACTACCATTTAACAAAAAGCGTTCTAATGCTTTTTTCGGTTTATATGGCCCATTAACAATTATATTTTCAGGGCTTACACCTATATTAATTGCTAAACTATATTCCATATCTGAAACTACTTCAGCATATCCACCTTTATCATCAATAATTTTACAAAGCTTAGGCGTATAATTTGTCTTATACGAATAACCAATAGTAGTTTTAGGATAAATATCTTGAAAAGCACCCAAAAAGTCATCATAGTTTTTGGCAAACCTTGCAGAATATAAGAGGTAAAATGAGTCTCCATGCTCAGCACTAATATTATTCAACAAATCAAAGTTAAGTTTCATTATTTTTCTCTTCTTTATTTGTTTTACTCTAGCCATATCTTGTTCTGAATTTTCAGATAACTCATGACTACCTTCATTTTTCAAAACTTTAAAGAGTGTCAAAATAATTAACTTAATGTCATAAATTACCCCCCACTTATAAAAGTTTTCAATATATTCGAGGTTAAATGTTATTTTTTCACTCCAACTTAATTCATTTCGTCCACTCACCTGTGCCAACCCTGTAACACCGGGCTTTACAGTGAAACATTTTTTAAGATTATCATCGAAGTCTTTATAATCACCTAACTCATAAGAAACTGGAGGCCTAGGGCCTACAAAACTCATATCACCTTTTATAATATTTATAAACTGTGGAAACTCATCAAGGCTTGTATTACGTAAAAAACCGCCTATTTTGGTAACCCTTGGATCATTTTCATAGTTAAAGAGCCCTGTACCCATATTTTCAGCATTTTCAACCATGGATCTAAATTTATAAATATTATACAGCTTTCCATTTAGGCCTAATCGAGCTTGCTTAAAAAATATTGAGCCTTTAGAAGTGAGTTTAATTGCAATAGCTATAACTATAAACAAAGGGGAAACAACAATAATACCTATAAGCCCAAAAAGGATATCAAACATTCTTTTTGTTAAATTGTGAATTTTACGCATCTACTTTGTCCTTTAAAATTTCTTTGTCAAAATAATTAATCATATTTTCATAGATAATACCTGATGAATATTTCGTTTCAAATAATGAAATCGCCTTACCCCCCATTTCTTCTAATTTACTTTTATTATCAATAAGTTCTTTTAAATTAAAGATAAAGCCCTTAATATCATCAGCCACATAAGTTAACCCAACATGCTCATTTTTAAGTAGCTCTTTAGTTTCCGTTTGTAACGAAGATAGAATAGGCAAACCTGCCGATAAATATTCAAACACCTTGTTCGGCAAACCCTGTGGTGCACCTTTTTTATAGGACATTAACCCGATAGTAGAAACACGTGATAAATAGGAAAGATCAAGTTTATCAACCCAGCCAGTAAAAATGACATTACCCAGATCTTTAGCTAACCTCGACCACTCTGCCATTTTCTCACCATCGCCAGTAAGAATGAATTGAATATCATCTCGTTCTTTTAATTCTCTTGCCGCATTTATAACAGTAGATAAATCATAAGTTTGTCCAAAGGTACCAACAAACCACACCAGGATTTTTGATTCAATCAGACCTAATTGTTCAAACTTCAATCGTGATGAATTAAGATCTAAGTCCTTATCAAGAGTTTTTTGATATCCTAAAGGGAAAACTCTATCATCCTGGTTCTTACCTCTATTAGAGTAACCTATTGCCCACTCTAAATACTTATCAGAAACAGCCGTAATTGCTGTACAATGATTAAATATGTATTTCGTTTGTCTAAAATATTTAGCTAATAGAAGTTTACCAAACGACTTTAAGAACTTAGGTAAAGGGTCCAGAAAAATATCTGGCCATAAGTCGCGTACATCAACTATTACAGGGACGTTATTTTTATTTCCGTATAAAGTAGCCTGGTAAGCTAAATCAATTGTAGGAAATGCACAAAATATTAAATCGGGTTTATCAAGCGAATTTGCAGTATTTACAAAACATTGTGCCACTTGCTCGTGATTAGAAATCCTAGCAAAAGAGATGTTTTTTTTATATTCAGTATCGGAATGTAAAAAATTCATTGTTAAATTTTTTTTCACATCTATTTGAGTATATTTATCATAAAAGTAACTTTTATTTTGATGATCAAATGTAGTTGTCCACCAAGTCACTTTATGCCCTTTAGCTAACAACATTTCAGATAAGACTCCAACCCGATGAGGGCGTTCGCCATATAAAGCGAGTGGTTCACCAGACATTACCAACCAAATATTCATTTATTCTATTTCCGATACAGTTTTTGATTTTACAGAATATAATTGGATAATTACAGCCAGCAAAATCGACATTTCACCAATAGCTAAAATAAAAGCAGGTGGGATACTAAAAGATATATACATAAGTACAAAAACGCTTAAAAAAGTAATGACTTGAATATAAGTAGAAACTCTAAAAACTTTAAACAAACCTAAAGGAAAAACTTTGAAATAAAGTAATATTGACGTTTGAACTGATAAGAAAGCAGCTACCATGTACACTTCTATATTTTCAATGTCATTAAAGCGTTTTACAAAAAGATTTAGTAAACCATTTTGTAAAGCCAAAAACATCAAAAATAAAACAAATAAATTCAATGCGCTAACAATAAATATAAAATCATACGGATGCTTTTGCTTGTTTTTCTTTTGGAGTTGCCACAAATATATTGTTTGAATAAAAGGTTGAAACAACGTCGAATACATAGATTTAAGCCTTTCCCCCAAGATATATATGGCCGAAATAGAGTTACCATATAATGCAGCAACAACTAAAGGTATTGAACTATAAATCACATAAGAAAAAGTTTTTGATAGAAAAACTTGTTTAAGTTTTCTAATAGCACTATAAATATCTGTGATACTAGGTACTGTGATTGTTTTTTTTCGACGATTCATAACCCCTAAGATCCATAAACTCGTTGCCAAATTAAGTACTGCAGCAACTAGCAATGTCGTAAGGTTAGGATTAAAATAAATAAATAATATCGTGATAACTCTACTAACAGATAAAACAATAATATTATCTAATTTTATCGTCCTAAACGTAACCCAAGAAGGCATAAACATTACAGGTAAAAAATAAAGCGCATAAGATAATACCCATGCCAGATCAAGAGGTTCTTGAGATAACAAATTCCACAGAAAAAAACCAACAAATATCGATAATGAATATAATAAAACACATACAAAAACAAAGGCACCAACCATAGCATCTCTGTTTTCATTTATTGCCGTTATTTCTTTGGGTGCAACAAAGGAAACACCTCCTTCTGCAACCGAATAAGCTAAAATACTTAAACCTACTGCTGTTGAAAAAAGAACAAAATCTGACATTGTAAGTAGACTAGTAAAAACTAAAAAAACAATAAAATTGGAAGCAGATAAAATTATTTGACCTGCGACAGCAAGTGCTGACTTCATGATTAATAATATCTTTTTAATAAGTATTGAATGCTTTCCAAATAGTAACCCCGTACCGTATTATTACTTAACAGATTTATAGACGCATGCCGTTCATCAATAACTTTTATTTTGGGCTTATATGTAATCGTAATGTTACCTTTTCTTGCCTCTTCTGCAATAAATAATTCTTCTCCAAAGAGAAAGCAATCAAACACAGGTAAGTTCAAATAGAAATCAATATCTAAAAATATAAAAATTGCACCATGAGGTGCGTATATATTTTGGCCTGCCATAGTGTTATTAGCTAAAGCTGATTTTTGTTTCGCACTAAAAATTTCCTTTACTCTAGCCAATAAAGTAAACATTGAAAATGTCAGCATATTTGAGTATATGAAATTCAGTCTTTTTAATTTTTTCAAGCTCAACTTTGATAAATATTTAGGGTTTTGATCAAAACCATCATCAGCCGATATTATAGCAGGTGCAATGATAGCACTGTTTTTTTCATCAGCTGCCTCTTTTAACTTTACAAAAAAGTCAGGCTCTAATTTTATATCTGGATTGCAATAAACAACTCCATCTGTATATTTTTTTACAAAACTTTTGGATAAAGATAAACCACCAAAGTAACCGCTATTAGTGCCATCTGAATGTAAAGTTATAGCCATATCAAATTCATTTAACCTTGCTCTAATATCATCTAACTCAGATTGCGTTTTGCCTGAATTATCTAAAATATGAAAATCGACATGGGTATCTGAGCAATGCTGACTAGCAATAATCACTGAACGAATAAATTTAAATAACTTATCATCCGCATTATAATTAACTGTAAAAATTAAAATATTCATTTAAGTACCGAAGTAAAATCAATGGTTAACAATGAGTGTTTTCCTGTATGAGCAGAATCTACACATGCAATTGAAGAATAAGGGTGGAGTCTTGGGTGTAAATCAACTTGTAGATGTCGTTTAAACAAAGAAGGTAGATGCGTTTTACATAAATCAATACGTTTACCGCTTTCAGTTAATCCTAAAACTAAAGATTGATTACGAAAACGATCTGGGTAAGTATCAGTTAAGACATACCCCCTTTTTTTATCCATTGTAGGGTGGCCATCAGAGTTAAGTACATCCTCAAAATACCTTTTGCATTTACCTGTTTTATCTTCAACAAGAAAGTAACCATCCCCCTGTTCAGGATACCTTAAATATGCAAAAATCTCATTTTTAGATGCCCAAGTAATATGAGAAACCATTTCGTCCATAGGAAAAAGGTACAGCTCAGATCCATCAACATTAACAGAAAACATTCTAGTCCAACGACGGCTTGTCTTATCAACCCATCTGTGTAAAAAGAAAAGGCGATTACTTGTCGGGTTAAATAGTGAGTGATGGAAGAAATGGAAAGCTCCAACCATTGAAGGGTGTGGCGAAATTTTCATAGTTTCAGTCAGAGTAATCTCAAATGATACAACCCCTGTATCACAACTAAACACCTTAAAAGCATCAGTTTCATTATCTTTTAAAGTAGGCTCATCCAAAATCATACCATAACCCGGCATAGCTTCTTCTGCACGGAAAAAATTATAACTAGAAGCATACTTTTGATCGGGTGAAATATGAACTATTGGTAAATCATACTCTTTCTCTATATTTCCATTTAAATTTTGTACTACAGCCCCCTGTTTCCCATCTTTTAATGTATTATAAACAACTAGCTCATTAGAGTTACCATGCCATTGTAACATAGATCCTAATTGCCAGTTCCAGCCTAAAGTGTTATTCAGTGGTGTATATGATTTCCAATTATCTCCGCTAAAAAAACCAATTTCAATTTCAGCTCCAGGCTTTATAGCTTTGTACTCTACTAAAGCTCTATGCGCTAACAGTAATTTACCATTTGGCGAAAATGGGGTTTTATCATGAAATCCATAAAAAAAGCCTTTACGCTCAGTATACGGTAAAGAAATATCTATCGATTTTTGCGGTATTAATCCTAAAAAACCTTGGTATATATCTACTACCTTCTGCTTTAAATCTGGATTATCTTTAACTACATTATAGATAATCAATTCTAATTTATTCAAATCTCATTCCTTTACAAATTTATATCATAAATATTATTTTTTTATGAAATACTTAACTACTATCAAAATTACAAAATTGTTATTACAATTTTTTAGGTTTAAAGCTTATTGTTGGCAAAATAAAGAATAAAATACTCAAAACAATTGCCAAAAACACTGAATTATGAACAAAAGTAGTTACATTTGCAGACATCAAGGCACTAAAAACAAGCCAAACTTTTGTGATATTAGCAAACGTATTATATTTAGCTTTGATTGCAATAATATAAAACATGGACAATACTACATTTAGCATAAAAACGCCAAACATAGAGAAGTCCTGAATTACATATCTAAATGCTGTATAAATGTTGGAAACATTGCCATACACATAGTAACTATTAGGATAAACGCCTGCTGGCCTGACATTATCCGATATATAACTTAACGGTCCAATAAATGTTAATGAGCCTAATGATAATTCAACCTCAGAGGCAAAAGACACCAACCAATACCCTAGGCCATAATATGATGCAAAGACATAATGAAACATAATTTGTAGAGAATGTAATGGTGAATCATCATTTGCACCACGCAAACTTAAGGAAATAAGCATCAATGCTAAGACTAAAAATATATACTTAACCTTACTTGAGACTAAGCGAATGCATGACTTGAAATCATGACTACTAAAAACACCTGAAAAATAAAAAACACCACTCAAGAAGGTAGGCCACTTTTCAGTTGTTAGTACCGTATATAGTAATACTGGTATGAAAGAAAAAAATATTATATATGCTTTAGTATCACTACTTTTTAAAGCAACTCTGAATATCAGCCACAATGAAACTGCAAGTAGAATAGGACTACCACTGTTTGCTGTGGTATTTTCAATATAACGAATTGCTGTTGATTTGGCTGCTATTGCAATAACCCCATCAAATGAAAAAATATCAATAAATTCATATCCCGTACTTTTTGCAATAACGTTTAAGTTCAAAACGCCTATAGCCATACAACTCCAATATATAATCAAATTAATCTGAGGGTAATTACGACAAGGTAATTCCCTATCATAATGCGATGCAATAAGTAATGGCAAACAAGAGATAAAAATAAAAGCGAAAGCTACAATCGAATACAAACCCGGAGCATACAAAACCCCCATACACGAATAAAGTATAATTATAAAAAATGCAATTTTCATTATTATCTTAAAAAAGTTGGATTAAAGACAAAAAATATTTATACATGTCAAAACTGACAGTGAGTTGATACATCATTATAATGGGGGTTGCTGTTTTGAGTGTTCATAATTACCTACTTCATCGATTTTATTGTTATTAAATTTGACATTGTAAAAACTTTTACCGAAATGTATACATGGTTTCTCAATGTATTTATAAGTTAGCATAGAAATAAGCACTACAAGCCCCCCCATTGGCACCATGAGCCCCATAAAAGATGCTCTATTAATATTGGAAAAACAATCAGGGAAAATTAAAGAAAAGACAACAAACAATACAACACCGTGTAACAAATATATGCTGTAGCTTATATCTCCTAACAATTTTGCTCCCTTGGAATCCAAAATTCCGAATAAAGTATTTCCAAACGCTACAGGAATAAAAAATACAACTAATAATAATGATTGAAAAAAACCAAATGATGTGGGAAATAAAAAAAGCACAAGACCTAATGCAAGCATTGCTATTACAGATGAAATCCTATTTCTTAAATAAGATATAATATTGTATTGCCCTAATATCGCAGTTAAAACTCCAAATATAAATAATATAAAAAATTGAGAATTAAAAAACCAAACAAACAGCTTTATATCTGCCGGAAAAATGGCACCTACAATAGTAATAAAAACAACTAACAGAACTAACCAACTATATTTTAGTGACACTAAGAGTAAAGGAAACACAATATAAAACAACCATTCATATTTTAGAGTCCAATCCACTCCTGCTAGAATTATTCTTGTATCCAAATATCCATTTATTATTTCTCCTTTAAAGAGCAACCATTTTGCTATTTCAACAATGAGTCCTTTAACACTTAATTGTAATGTAAATCCTGTTTTTAAAGCGACAATTAAAAAAACGATGGCAATTAAAAATGTATATAGAGGGACAATTCTAAAAAAACGATTTAAATAAAAATTTTTCCAATCTATTAAGTACCGAGACTCTATTGCTTTCTTTGTAAATAGAAAACCAGTGATCATAAAAAAAAGAGATACTGAGGATTGGCCTAAATTATTAAAAAAATCCTCTGGTGGTCTAATCCAATCACCTTCAACCTTCCAATAAAAAGTGATTACAAAATGATGAATAAAAACCCCTAGTGCAAGATAGCCTCTCAAACTGTCTATACGCCCATATCTATCACCTTGCTCTTTTTGCATTAGCGTAGGAAAATATCGACTTATGACATTACCAATCAAGGTCATGGAAAAAAAAGTCAACAAAACTAGTATAAATTCAAAGAAAAATGACATTAAATAACTTCGTCCCATTTAACTAAACAACCATAAAACATTAACTTACCTAATTAAATATCTATCGATAGCATTTCAAATCACTACCATATTCAAAGGTATCTAACTTCTTTAAATTTAATGCCAGCATTATCTTTTTCCGATAATATTGGCTCATTAGAATGCGGCCATTTAATATTAATATCTGGATCATCCCACTTAATTGAAACTTCTGCTCTTGGATTATAGTAATCAGTGCACTTATAAACAAACTCTACACTTTCACTTGTTACATAAAAGCCATGAGCAAAGCCCTCAGGCACCCATAATTGACGTTTGTTTCCTTCTGAAAGGCACTCGCCTACCCATTGACCAAAAGTAGGTGAGCCTTTGCGAATATCTACCGCTACATCAAAAACTTCACCTGATACAACCCTCACAAGTTTGCCTTGTGTATTTTCGGTTTGATAGTGTAAACCTCGTAAGATACCTTTTTTAGATTTAGAGTGATTATCTTGAACAAATAAAGTTGGCTTACCTGTCACTTTTTCTTCAAACTCTTTTTGGTTCCATGTTTCCATGAAAAAACCACGTTCGTCACCAAAAACATCTGGTTCTATGATTTTTACATCTGGTATTTTTGTATCTATTACTTTCATTTTATATGTACTTAATTAGTTCTATTGTCGGACTGAAGTCCAACCTACATGAGAAATCAACAATATCACAGCTAGTTATATTACAACCTATGTAGTCATATAGTTATTAATGTTATTTAATTCTTCTTTCCAATTTGAAGGCATAATACCAAATTCTTTTTCAATTGCTTCACAATTTAACTTTGAATTTATAGGTCTTTTGGCTGGCGTAGGGAACTCTTCTGTACTTATAGCTGTTAGTTTTGGAATGTTTTTTAACACTTCTTTTTGTTGAGCCTTAGCAAAGATATTTTCAGCAAACTCATACCAACTTACATGCGGTATACCAGAATAATGATATACTCCCCATTGAATTTCTTCACAAGTATCAATTTTATTAACTATTTCTATAATTGCTTTAGCAATATTACCAGCATAAGTTGGACCACCAAATTGATCACTTACAATACTTAAAGTATCTCTTTCTTTACCTAATTTGAGCATTGTTTTTACAAAATTATTACCATGTTCACCAAAAACCCAAGCAGTTCTCAAAATAATATGCTTTCGGCAGTTTTTACTCACAGCAACTTCACCAGCAAGTTTACTTTTACCATATACCCCTTGCGGGGTAACTGGATCTGTTTCTAAATATTGTCCTGATTTATTCCCTTCAAATACATAGTCTGTTGATATATGGATTATCGAGGCATTAACCTTACTTACTGCCTTAGCTAAATACTCAGGACCATTGCTATTTATTGCAAATGCTAGTTTTTCTTCAGTCTCAGCTTTATCTACAGCTGTATAAGCAGCAGCATTAATAATAATATTTGGCTTAAAGTTACTTACTGTATCATTTACTAAATTTTCATTAGTTATGTCTAATTCCTGTCGAGTAAGTGCAAGTAGCTCAACTTTATTGGTGAGCATTTCTTTCAATAAAAAGCCTACTTGCCCATTACAACCCGTAACTAAAATCCGCATCAAT
>Ga0209826_1002043_pt1 | contig 13590 bp, 10 predicted proteins | sample GOMGulsemesocosm_5_FD_184637 | JGI IMG/M metagenome (GOLD analysis project Ga0209826, IMG submission 184637) | Methane-oxidizing microbial communities from mesocosms in the Gulf of Mexico - GOM15C Gulf of Mexico (SPAdes) (version 2) | ecosystem: Environmental > Aquatic > Marine > Cold seeps... | reverse complement strand
TTGTCCTGAGTGTTCACATGAGTGGTCAAAAGAAGCAGCAGCACAAGAAGATGCTGAATTTACTGTAAAAGATTCCAATGGTGCGACTTTAAGAAGTGGGGATGATGTTACTGTTATCAAAGACTTAAAAGTAAAAGGAAGTTCTTCTGTTGTAAAAGTTGGTACAAAAATCAAAAACATCAGACTTGTTGAGAGTGCTGATGACCATAATATTGACTGTAAAATTACAGGTGTTGGAGCTATTAAAATTACTCCAAAATATGTTAAAAAATCTTAGCTCTTAGTCACGTTTAATCTAAATACATAACGAGATGAAAGAATCCTTATGTATTTTCTAATAAATATAATAAAAGGAAAGAATTATGAATATGGATGCAATGGGAATAATAGGAATGATATTTGGTATGGCTGCTTTGTATAGAGTATATAAATTAGAAAAGATTTTAAAACAAACGGGTGTACTTGATAAAGATTTTGATATTAATAAGTAATAAGCTTCTAACGCTGCGCTTTTAATCCCTAAACTGTAACTTTTATATTGTAAAATACAATATTAATATAAGGAAAGTAATGAATACATTTGTAATTGGTGATGTACATGGATGTTTCCATACCTTACAAAATTTAATAAAAAAACTACCTAAAGATTCTGATTTGATTTTCGTGGGTGATCTTTGTGATAGGGGAAAGTACAGTAAAGAGGTTATTGATTTTGTAATGACAAATAACTATCGGTGTATTAAAGGAAATCACGAAACATATATGGTTGATTTCCTTGAAGATGTTTTGTTTAACAACAAAGAAGATATCAACTGGCTAAAAAAAGGTTGGGGTGGGAAAGCTACTGTTAAAAGTTATAAAAAAGAAGACTTAAGTTATATAAAAAAACACTTATCTTGGATTAAAAGTTTACCTGCTTATTTTTATATTGATAAAACATATTTAATTTCACATGGATATGCACTGCCTTATTTTAAAAGAAGAGATAGTAGCGATGAAAAAGTAAAACATGCACTCATGTGTAATAGAATTAATGATAAAAAATATAAAGAATCTTGGGAAGATGTGAGTGAGTACAAGGTGATAAATATTTTTGGACATTGTAAATTTGATGAGGTTTTAGTGGGTAAAAACTATTATGGTATTGATACTGGATGTTCATATAACAATAAACTTACAGCAATACAATTAGGTTCGATGAAGATTGTACAAGAAGAAACAAGTAAATTAGATTTACCTAGATAAAGTTCGTAAACACTGTATGTGTGTTTATAATTTAGACTTTTTGTAGAACTTTACCCAATTTGATTGTAAAACAAGCGCCATCATCTTCATTTGATGCAATTAACTCTCCTCCCATGTCATCGACAATAATCATTTTAGACATATACAAACCTATTCCTGTTCCATTAGATTTTGTTTTTGTGGAATAGTAAGGGTCGAAAATTTTGCTAATAACACTATATGGCATTCCTCCTGCGTTATCATTAATTCTTATTACCCCATGTAAATCAATAACTTTAAGTTCTATTTCAATTTTTCCATTGATAACTTTATTTTCAATTAATGCTTCTTTTGCATTGTTTACTATATTTAATATTACTTGTTTTAGTTCATTTGCTAATCCCGAAATTATAAAATCATCACCCTTGACATTTAAATCAATCTTTAGAATGTCCAATTGAGGTTTTAATATATTTAAAGGCATCTCAATACACTCCAAAATATTTAAGTTTTTTTTCACTTTTTTAGATTTGAAAAATCCCTGAAAATCATCAATAGTTTTGGACATAAAATTCACCAAACCTTTTGTTGTATCAGACAATTTTTTAATATACTCCTTATCTATTAGTTCATCGTCATAATCAAATTCAATTATCTGGATTTTGCCCGATAATGCATTTAATGGCTGTTTCCATTGGTGTGCAATATTCTCAATCATTCCACCCATAAGTGCAAGTTTTGACTGTTGTTCAAAGAGTTCTTTTGCTAAGAAATTTGCTTTTATATTTTCCTCTAATACTTCAAATAATTTTATTTTCTCCACTGGTTTAAGTAAGTATCCATTAATGCCCACTTCAATTGACTCAATTAGAAAGTGAATATCTGTATGTGCTGAAGTGATAATAATAGGAATATTTTTATTGAGAATTTTTATCTTTTTAGCCATTTGTATGCCATCCATTTCTGGCATAGTGACATCTGTTAAAATAACATTGGGTTTATTTTTTTTAAATTGTTCCAAACCCTCAATACCATCTTTTGCAAGATAGAGGTTTTTCACTTTAGGTTTTAATATTTTTGCAAAAACATCTCTAGTGAATTTATTATCTTCTACATACAAAAGTGAAGATTCTGCTAAAAAATCCCTATTCATTTTTTGCCTTTCAAAAATCTTAGTTAATTGTATACAAATAATGTGGCATAAATGTGGCATCTACTTTTACAATACTTATTGAGAGAGTCTTTCTTTATATATTTCTACATAAAATAAAATCTATAAATTCGTAAATTTCAAAATTCACATGTATTAATACCATTGTGATACCTTTGCAATATATCATTTGATTACAAGAATAGTTTGTTAATTAAGATTAATTTTCAATCTCTTTTTATAACTGACTAATATACAAAAGGAATACAATGGAATGTACCAAAATAGAAAACTACATTAATGGTGAGTTTATTTCAAGTTCATTAGAAACAATGGATGTAAAAAGCCCAACGGATGCAAGTACAATTGCTCAAGTTGTGTTAAGTACAAGAAAAGAAGTTGACTTAGCTGTTGAAGCTGCAAAAGTTGCACAAAAAGATTGGAAAAAACTTAGTTACAAACAAAGATCAAAATTCTTTTTTAAATATTTGGTTTTACTAGAAGAGAATAGAGAAGACTTGTCACTTTGTATTCAACAAGAAAATGGAAAAAACATAGTTGATGCAAATGCTGAAGTAGATAAAGCAATTGAGCTTTGTGAGTTTGCTTGTTCTATCGCACAAGATGATATTCATTCTATTTCTGAAGTAAGTAATGGAATTACTTGTAGTGAACAAAGAAGACCCTTAGGAATTGTTTCTTCAATTTCTCCTTTCAACTTCCCTATTATGGTACCTCACTGGACAGTATTAAATGCAATTATGATGGGGAATGCAATGATTCTTAAACCATCTGAAATGACTCCAATCAGTGCACAAAAAATGGCAAAACTATTTAAACAAGCTGGTTTCCCAGATGGAATATTCAATGTTATCAATGGTGGGAAAGATGCAGTTGAAGCAATTTGTGACCATGAAGACATCAAAGCTTTATCTTTTGTAGGATCAACGCCAGTTGCAAAAATTGTATATAAAAGAGCCACTTCAAATTTAAAAAGAGCACTATGTTTAGGTGGAGCTAAAAACTTTTTAATCCTTACCCCAGATGCTGAACCTAAAATGGCTGTGAGTGATATCATCGCTTCATTTTCTGGAATGAATGGACAAAGATGTATGGCAGCTTCTGTTTTAGTTGCAGTTGGAAATTGTGACCATATTATCTCAAAAGTGGTTGAAGCTGTTAAAGAAATTTCAAATGATAATGGTTTGGCGCCAGTTATTTCAGACTCAGCAGTTACAAACTTAAATAATTACATGGAAAAAGCACAAACTACAGGGGCTAAGTTATTAGTAGATGGAAGTCAATATGCGACAAATAGAAAAGGTTATTATACAGCACCTTCAATTATTGATTATAGATCTGGTGGAAACATGGAATCTGAAGAGATTTTTGGTGCTATTCTAGAAATCAAAGGTGCGGATACGCTGGAAGAAGCATTACTTGAGCAAAATAACTCTCCTTATGGAAATGGAACTTCAATTTTTACTCAAAGTGGAAAAGTAAGTGAAGATGCAGTTCGTGAACTTGAAGCTGGAATGATTGGGGTTAATATTGGTATTCCAGTTCCAAGAGAACCCTTCTCTTTTGGTGGAATAAAAGATTCTAAATTTGGATATGGAGATATCACAGGAAAACAATCCCTTAATTTTTGGAGTGACTTGATTAAAGTAACTACAAAATACTCAGGTGAAAATAAAATAGATTGGCAGAGCTAGAAAAACCTGGAGGTGGTACTTATCTCTAAGATAAGTACCCCAGATAAATTTTAAACTTAAGAATAGGAAAGGACATTATGGATTCTTCATATGTAGTATTTGAAAACGTAAAAAAAAGTTATGACAATAAAAACCTTGTTGTTAAGGATTTCAACCTTAAAGTTAAAAAGGGTGAGTTTTTAACTATGTTGGGACCATCAGGTAGTGGTAAGACCACTTGTTTGATGATGCTAGCAGGTTTTGAAGGTGTTACAAGTGGTGAAATATACTTAAACGGTAAAGCAATAAAAGATATAGCTCCTCACAAAAGAAATATAGGGGTAGTCTTTCAAAACTACGCGCTTTTCCCGCACATGACCATTGCTGAAAATTTAGCTTATCCGTTAAAGGTTCGAAAAATGGACAAGGCTGTTATCAAAGAAAAAGTTGACAAGTATTTAAATCTTGTTGAATTGGAAGATTTTAAAAATAGATTTCCTGCTCAATTGTCTGGTGGTCAAAAACAGCGTGTTGCTCTGGCTCGAGTTTTAATATATGAACCAGAAATCATTCTTATGGATGAGCCTTTAGGTGCCCTTGATAAAAAGCTAAGAGAACAAATGCAGTATGAAATAAAAAGAATGCATAGAAAGCTTGGTTTTACAGTTGTTTATATTACTCATGATCAAACTGAAGCATTAACGATGTCAGACAGAATTGTTGTATTTAATGATGGTGTTGCACAGCAAATAGATGCACCTATGAAGTTATATGAAGAGCCTGTAAATTCTTTTGTCGCAAATTTTATGGGTGAAAATAACAAAATTATTGGTAAAGCCGAAGGCGTATGGGAAGAAGATGATTCCATTATCAATGTAAATACTCCTTTTGGAATAGTAAAAGCATTTAATGTACACAATCATAAAGAAAATGATGATGTGCTTTTATCCATAAGACCTGAGAAAATTTTACTAGACCCAGATCCAAGCTTGGGTGTTAAAAACAATTTTGAAGCAACTATTGTTGATTTACTTTATATAGGGGATCACATTAGAGTGATTTTAAATATAGAAAATGATAGTCAAGAAATAATTGTAAGACACGCAGTAGCTCTTGATTCAAAAATTTATACTAGAGGAGAAAAAATCAAGGTTGGATGGCATAGATCTGATTGTCGTGCACTTGATGTTATAGATTAAACTAGATAAGGAGAGAGAAAGAGGAGAGTTTCACTAAGAATTGGTTTGCAAGTATGCATAATTTTAAATTATTAAAGGAAATAAAATGAAGAAAATTATTTTAGGTATGTCAATAGTAGCAGCAACATTAGCAGCAGAGAGTTTAACAGTTATTTCATGGGGTGGAGATTATGGAAAAGCTCAAGTCAAACATATGATTGACCCATTTATGGCTAAAACAGGTCATAAAATTTTATTTGATGACTATAAAGGTGGTACTGCTGAAATTAAAGCTCAAGTTGATTCAAAAAATGTTAAATGGGATTTAGTAGATATCGAATATATTGATTTAGAAAAAGCTTGTAGTGAAAATATGTTAGAAAGATTAGATACTTCGTTCTTACCAAAAGGTGAAAATGGTATGGCTGCAAATAAAGATTTTTATCCAGCTGCACTGGTTAGTGAATGTGCAATAGGTAATATCTATTGGGCAACTATTTTTGCTTACAGTAAAGATCATATAGGTGCAAACAAACCTAGTACAATTTCTGATTTCTTCGATCTTAAAAAGTTTCCTGGAAAAAGAGCTATGAGAAAAAGAGCTCAAATTAATTTAGAGTGGGCATTAATTGCTGATGGTGTTGCTAAAAGTGATGTATATGATGTCCTTGAAACTGAAGAAGGTCAAAAAAGAGCATTTAAAAAGCTTGATACTATTAAAAAGAATATCATTTGGTTTGACTCTTGGTCACAAGCACCACAATTGTTAAATGATGGATCAGCAATTATGGCTCAATCAGCAAATGGAAGAATGACAGAATTTGAAATCGTTTGGGATGCACAAGCCTTTGATTTAGATGGTTGGGCTATTGTAAAAGGTTCTAAAAATGTTGAACTTGCTAAAGAGTTTATTGCATTTGCAACTTCTACAAAAGCACTTGCAGGTATGCAAGATGTAAATTATGGACCAACAAGAGCTTCTTCAGGAGCTTATGTTCCAAAAGAAAAACTTAACAAACTTCCATCTGCACACTTAGATGAAGGATTTAAAGTTGATGGTGGTTTCTGGTCTGATTATTCAACAGAATTAAATGAAAAATATAATTCTTGGTTATTAAAGTAAGAGTTAAATTCAATCTTGGAGTGAAAAAATGTACAAAGATAAAAATTTTTTCAAAGCACAAGAAAGATTAGCAAAAATAAAGGCGTTTCTTTTAGTCTCGCCTTTATTACTGTTTGTTTTAGTGTTCTTTGTAACCCCCATATTATTAATACTTGTAAAAGCTGTATATAACCCAAAGGTTAATACTTTAATCCCTAAAACGGTTGTTGTTATCAAACAATATGATTATAAAAATGTTTTCCCCAATGAGAAAGTATTAAAGGTTTTTTTAACAGAACTTCAAGTTTTATCAAAAAATAGAACAAGTGGAGTTTTAGCAGAAGAGTTAAATAGAAAAGTTTCAGGTTTTGGAAGTACTATTAAAAAAACTGCCAGAAAAATTAGAAACAAAGATATTAGTAAAATACCCAACTATAAAGAATATTTATTATCTGTAACTAAAAAATGGAATAATCCGAAGTTTTGGATGGCCATAAAAAGAAGTTATAGCAGTTTTACATTCTCAAATGTACTTGCAGCTGTTGACTTTGAGTATGATTTAGAAGGTAATATGGTTAGAAAAGAAGAATCAAAAAGAATTTACTTTACTATTTTAGTGAAAACACTGTATATGGCAGCGTTGATTACTTTTTTCACAATAATCTTGGCATACCCAACAGCATATTTCCTAGCTTCACTTCCAAGAAGTAAAGCCAATTTATTGATGATATTTGTCTTATTACCATTTTGGACATCTCTTTTAGTAAGGATTGTCTCGTGGATTACTTTACTCCAAGAATATGGAGTGGTTAATGAGTTACTTATATACTTAAGTATTATTGATCAACCATTGGACATTGTATTTAACCAATTTGCAACTGTTATTACCATGACGCATATTTTATTGCCATTTATGGTTTTACCATTATATGGTTCAATGAGAGCGATGGATATTACTTATGTTAAAGCATCTGCATCTTTGGGTGCAAATCCATTTCGAACATTCTTTAAAGTATATTTTCCACTTACTCTATCAGGCTTAAGTGCTGGAGCAGTTTTAGTATTTATTATATCCATTGGGTATTACATCACTCCTGCATTAATAGGTGGTGTGGATGGACAGATGATAAGTAACTTGGTTGAATTTCACATGCGATCATCAAACAACTGGGAACTGGCTTCAGCAATGGGCGGGATTCTTCTATTTATAACATTGGCACTATACGCAATTTATAATAGATTGGTTGGCGTTAATAATATGAAGTTAGGATAATAACATGATACATAAATTAGAAAAATTATTATATAAAAACTTTAATAGCTTGGTAAAAGTATTTGCTTATGGAGTATTTTTATTTTTGGTACTTCCAATATTAATACTTGTACCTTTATCTTTTAATGCAGGTTCATTTTTTACTTTTACTCAAGAGATGTTGAGTTTAAATCCAGATGCATTTTCTCTTCGTTGGTATGATGCATTTTTTAATGATCCCAAATGGATGATGGCTATTAAAAACTCATTTTATATTGCAATAGTGAGTAGCGTTGTAGCTGTAATTTTAGGAACAATAGCTTCAATTGGTTTAAATTCTGAAAAGATGCCCTTTAGATCTTTTATGATGGTAGTACTTATTTCACCAATGATTATTCCTTTGATAATATTAGCAGCTGGTATGTATTTCTTTTATTCTTATATAGGATTATCAGGGTCATATACAGGGCTTATAATTGCCCATGCTATTTTAGGAGTTCCCTTTGTGGTTATTAATGTGTTATCAGCATTAAATGCTTATGACTTGAATTTATCAAAGGCATCTACGAGTCTTGGTGCAAATAAAGTATATACTTTTTTTCATGTTATGTTTCCCATAATAAAACCTGGTGTTATTTCAGGTTGGCTTTTTGCTTTTATTACTTCATTTGATGAAGTAATAATTATCATCTTTCTAGCTGGACCTGAGCAAAGGACAATTCCAAGGCAGATGTTCTCTGGTTTAAGAGAACAAATTAGCCCAACTATACTTGCGGCTTCTACTTTGTTATTGGTTTTATCTGTATTTCTATTGGTTAGTATTCAATACTTACAAAGAAAAACTGATAGACAAAGAGGAATAGAATAAAAGTCTAAAAATAGAGTTAACATAAAATTTAAAACGAGAATTATAAAAGGATAGATATGAAAAACATTAACAATATGAGTGCACTTTGGAAACCATTTACTCCAAATAGAGAGTTCAATAAAAGTCCAAGAATTTTTACAAAATCAGATGGTATGTATTATACTACAGATAAAGAAGCAGAAGTTTTAGATGCAGTTTCTGGTTTATGGTGTTGTAACTTGGGAAATAAGTATAAAAGTGTTGTGGATGCAGTAAAAAATCAAGCGGAGACAATGTATTATTCACCCGCTTTTCAAGTAGGACATCCTTTAGAATATGAACTTGCAAATGAACTTGTTAGTATTGCTCCTAAAGACTTAAATCATGTATTTTTTGCAAACTCAGGTTCTGAAGCGGTTGAGAGTGCATTAAAAATGGCACTTGCTTACCAAAAAGCTATTGGACAAGGAACAAGGCATTTGATTATTGGAAGAGAAAGTGCCTACCATGGTGTTAACTTTGGTGGTATTTCTGTGGGTGGTTTGGTTAATAATAAAAGACAATATAACAACCTAATAAAAACTTTCCACATGCCCAGTATCTTAGATATTGAAAACAATGCTTTTTCAAAAGGTATGCCCAAAGAGGGTGCTTTAAAAGCAGAAGCTTTATTGGCACTTATTAATACCCATGGTGCAGAAAATATTGCAGCTGTTATTGTTGAACCTGTTGCAGGATCAGCTGGTGTTCATATTCCCCCTGTTGGATACTTAAATAGAATATCTGAGATTTGTAAAGAAAATGGAATTCTACTTATTTTTGATGAAGTAATTACTGGATTTGGACGACTGGGAACTCCTTTTGCAGCGGATAAATTTGGGGTTACTCCAGATATGATTACAACGGCAAAAGGTTTAACAAATGGTGCTTCTCCAATGGGGGCTGTGATTACTAACGATAAAGTTTATGACGGTATTATCAATAATAGTAAAACGCCAATAGAGTTTTTCCATGGTTATACTTATTCTGGACATCCAATTTCTTGTGCTGCTGGGATTGCAACTATAAAAGCTTATAAAGAAGAAAAATTCTTTGATAAAGTAGCTGATATGGAAGAGTTTTGGCAAGAAGAACTTCATACTCTAAAAGATTGTCCTAATGTAATAGACATTAGAAACCTAGGTCTAGTTGGTGCGGTTCACTTAAGTGCAAATGGATCAAATGTAGGTCAAAGAGGAAATGATATTTATCTTGATTGTTTTGAAAACAATCTTCTAGTGCGAGCTACTGGAGATATTATTGCTTTATCTCCTGCTTATATTGTTAGTAAAGATGAAATTAGACAAATTGTAGCAACTTTAAGAGAAGCTATTAACAAAGCTGCTTAAAACTATAAAACCAATGCAAATCTGCATTGGTTTTAAGCTTAAGTATAAATACTAGTCCTTGATTTCATTAATTGGAATATAAATAGAAAACTCAACTCCTTGTGGCACATTTTGAACAGTTAATTCTCCATGCATATTTTGCTCAATAATCATTTTACTCATATATAATCCCAACCCAGTGCCGTTATAACTTTCTTTGGTGGTAAAATATGGCTCAAATATCTTATTTAAAATACTCTCTTCAATACCACCTGCATTATCTGATATAAAAATTTGAATGTTTGATTCACTTCTTTTTGTTCTAATACTAATGCTTGGATTTTTTATTTTTGTTTCAAGAAATGCATCTTTTGAATTGGTAATAATATTTAATAATACCTGTGATAATTCACTCTCAAAACCATGTATAATTACATCATCAGTAGTTAGGTTTTCTATTTTGATACTATTACTTTTAAAACTGTCATCAATAAGAAAGATTGTTTGTTGAATCGCAGCTTGTATAGAAAAGTCATGTTTCTCTTTATTGGGCTTAAAAAAGTTTCTAAAATCATCAATGGTTTTTGACATCTTATTTGTAAGCGCATTGCTTAGTGTCATTTGTTTGTCCAAATACTGTTTATCTAACTTCCCAAGGGAATAACTTAAGTGTATATTTTGAATAAGCGTACTTAATGCACTTAGTGGTTGTCTCCATTGGTGGGCAATCATACTTATCATTTCTCCCATTTCAGCCAGTTTTGATTGTTGAATTAATAGCTGTTCTTGTTTCTTTCTGTTGTTAATCTCTTCTTTGATTCGGACATCTAGATTATTATTTAAATCTTCAAGTTCTGTGGTTTTTAATTTTAATTTTTTGTTTGAATATTCCAATTCACGAGTTCTAAGCTCTACCTTTCTCTCCAAGGTACTATTTAACATCTCTATTTCTTCTTTAACTTTTGTTAAGTTACTGATATATTTTCGTTGCATGATATAGGTATAACTAATCAACAATAAAATAAAAACAAAAAAAGCCAAAAACCTCCAAAATAGTTTATAATCAAAACCTTCTTCATATTTAATTGAAACCCAGTTATTTATGATTCTTTGTCTGGTTTCATCTGTGATAGAAGCGATTACTTTTTCAAAAATATTAAAAAGTTGTATATCGTCATTTCTAACTCCTACTGATAACTTCCAACTCTCATCAAATTTACCTGATATTTGTAAACTTCCAAAAAATTCTTTTTGAAATGCATAGGCAACATTAAGATGGGTAGTTACTTGACCAAATAGTTCCCCTCTTTCAACCTTTTGTAAACCTGTATGTAAATGATCCACATCCACAACATCCATTTCTGGATAGGCTCGCCTTATTTTTTCGTTGTAGGCAAAATCTGTTTGAATACCGATTTTCTTATGCTTTAAAGTTTTTAAATCTGTAATAAAGGTTATGTTTTTTTTAGTGACCAAAACCAAAGGTGCGGTAATATATTCTTTTGTAAAGCTCATATATTTTTGCCTTTCTTTTGTAACCATGGCAAGTGAGAGAATATCACAATTCCTATTTTTCATGTATTCTAAGGATTGTGTCCAATCTTTTGTTTCTACTAGTTTTATAGGAATTCCTATTTTTTCTTCAAACTTCTTCATATAATCGGCCACCATACCAACATGTTTGTGTTTCTCTATTTTTTCATATGGCATCCAGTCTGGGTCTGCACACATGTTAATACTGGCTTTTTTTCGTAAGTAACTTAATTCTGTGTTGGTAAGTTTCAAGGGTAGGTTGGCTAGATCCCTTAGGAACCATTTATCAAAAAGTTCCTTTTTCCCTTTTATACTAAGTGAGTTTAAACCTTTTTGTAAAATAGTTTGTAAAATCGGTTTGTTGTTATTTGTAAAAAAATATAAATTTGAGGGTTCAAAACTAATATGTGGCATGGCTTTTAAACCGATGATGAGATTATCTTCGAGGTATTTTTGAATAATTATGGGTGAAGCCATTAGTGCATCTACATTGCCTTCAAGTAGTTTTCTCACAGACTCTTGCATGTTTTTTGTTTGAATAATTCTTATATATGGATTTATTTTTTTAATTTTTGAAATACTACCTTGTTCATTTACTAGTGCTACTTTTTTGTACTTTAAATCATCCAATGAATTTATACTATTTTGTTCTTTTTTTACAAATAGAATCTTTTTTATTTGTAAAAGAGGAGAAGAATATACACCAAAACTACTTGATGCCTTTTCTTCATTGACCAGAGATACTAAGTCTATTTCATCTTTTTTAAAACTTGAGAATATTGTACCTTGATGGGCAATAACTGTTTTTGTTTTTATATTATATTTTTTGATGATTAGTTTAAGGATATCATTTGCAAAGCCATCCATTTGATTGTCTTTATTGATATAAGTTAAAGGATACAAATCTGTAACACCTATGTGTACTTCATTGTTTTTAATCCAATTTCTTTCTTCTTGATTTAAACCAATATCCTGTGCAACTAAGGTATTTAAAAATATGAAAATTAATATTATGAATTTCAAAGAATTACTCCACATAATTTTTTATGATTATATCATGTTGTACAAGATTATTGAAAAACAAACACCTTCTCCAATATTTCTTACATATAATTGTCCTTGATGATGTTTCTCAACAATTATTTTGGACATATAAAGACCAATTCCTGTTCCATTTTTTTCTTTTTTTGTAGAAAAATATGGTTCAAATATTACATCTAAATTAGATTCTTCTATCCCTCCACCATTATCATAAATATCAACTTGAACACTGTTTTCTAAATCTTGTGTTTCAATTTCAATTTTTGCATTTTGATACTCTTTTTCCAAAAATTTATCTTGTGCATTTTTTAGTATGTTGATAAGTACATGAATGATTTCATTCTCATAGATATTAATTTTATTTTGACTTTTGAAATTTAGTATGAGGTTTATATTGTTTGATTCTAAATCTTTTTGTATAATCTTTAAACTATTTGTGATTGGATTATCTATGGTCTTATTTACCAGTGTTTTATCTGATTTATAAAAGTTTCTAAAATCATCTATGGTTGTAGTAAGATTTTGTACATAAAATTCAATTTCATCCAGTTTTTTACTGAAAAAATCAGCTTGTTCTATCCTACCTTCATTTGTTTCCAAATTGTATTTTTCGGTTAGAACCTTATATTTTAAATTAAATGACGCTGTACCAATCGAGGCCAAAGGTTGTCTCCATTGGTGAGCTATCATATTAATCATTTCTCCCATCGCTGCAAACCTAGACTGAGTCACCATGATTTGCTGATTTTCCTTGTTTTTTTTAACTTCGATTTTTAACTTTGTATTTTTTTCAATTAACTTTTCTTTTAATATTTTTGGCTCTATTGCCTTAATCAGCGTGCCCTCTAACTTATAAATGTCAATAGGTTTTAACACATAAGCACTAATGCCTAGGTCTATAGACTGCATCAGCAGACTTGTTTCTTGATGTGCGGTTGTGATAATTACAGGAACATATTTATCAAGTTTTCTAATTTCTTGAATCATTCCCAGACCATCAAGTTTTGGCATTTTAATGTCTGTTAGTATAAGATCTATTTTTTCTCTATATGCCTTAAATGCAGATAAACCTTCTTGTCCGTTTTGGGCACAAATGACATTTATTCCAAAAAGATTTAGAGTCTCAGTTAATCCTTCTTGTATTAGAGATTCATCTTCGGCGTAAAGAACAGTTATATTTTTTAAAACTTTTTTATCCATTA
>Ga0209826_1002042_pt1 | contig 13591 bp, 11 predicted proteins | sample GOMGulsemesocosm_5_FD_184637 | JGI IMG/M metagenome (GOLD analysis project Ga0209826, IMG submission 184637) | Methane-oxidizing microbial communities from mesocosms in the Gulf of Mexico - GOM15C Gulf of Mexico (SPAdes) (version 2) | ecosystem: Environmental > Aquatic > Marine > Cold seeps... | reverse complement strand
TGGCTATATAAAACAAGGCGTACAAATTAAAGGCACCAAACTTAACAATACTGATGTTGAAGGTTTTGCTGTAGCGAACTTTATAGAAAAACCAAATTTAGAAAAAACACAAGAATACTTATCTGCAGGTGACTACTTATGGAATAGTGGCATGTTCATGTTTAAAGCATCTCGCTATTTAGAAGAACTGCAAAAATACTCTCCTGAAATATACAATGTTTGTAAAAAAGCCTATGAAACTAAAATAACTGATTTAGACTTTACTCGAATTGAAAAAGAAGCGTTTGAACAGTGCCCCGACGACTCTATTGATTATGCGGTAATGGAACACACAGCAGACGCCGTTGTTATCCCTTTAGATGCAAACTGGAGTGATGTAGGCTCATTCTCATCGCTTTGGGAAGTAAATAGTAAAGATGAAAATGGTAATGTTACTCAAGGAGGTATTATTTCTCACGGCACCACTAACTGCTATATAAACGCTCAAAGCAAACTAATAACCACTGTGGGTGTAAACAACTTAGTCATTGTAGAAACAAAAGATGCAGTACTTGTTGCTAACAAAGATCAAGTACAAAATGTTAAAGAAATTGTAAATAAACTTAAAGCCGAAAACCGTTATGAAGTCAAACACCAACGTGAAGTATATCGCCCTTGGGGTAAATATGACTCGTTAGATTTTGGCGAACGCGATCAAGTTAAACGAATTACCGTAAAGCCTGGCGCAAAATTATCAGTGCAAATGCATCATCATAGATCAGAGCACTGGGTAGTAGTATCAGGCACCGCCAAAGTAACTAATGGCGACAAAACATTTTTAGTAACAGAAAACCAATCAACGTATATTCCTTTAGGGCAAATACACGCGTTAGAAAATCCAGGTGTTCTTCCTTTAGAACTAATTGAAGTACAAACAGGTTCATATTTAGGCGAAGACGACATAGTACGTTTTGGTGATAAATATGGGCGTGATAGTTTGAATACAACAAATGTATAAAAAAGGTGAATCATGAGTATAATTAAAATAAATTATTTTTTTCTCGTTGTTTAGGATGAATCGAATCATTTCAAAGTGTAATTAAAAATGAAAAGTTACGTAATATCTATAATTTCAACTTTTAGCCGTTTAATTATGGGTGCAGGAGTTGTGATTTTAGTGGCCAGAATTGTGTCTTTTGAAGACTTTTCAAACTATATACTAGGGCTAACAATTGGCTCGTTGTTAGCCCTAATGGTTGATTCAGGGATATATAATGAGATTTTAGTAAGTGCTAGAAAAGAATCATTGCATAGGTTGGTTAGTAGAGTTATTGAGTCAACTGTAGTTCGGGTTTGCATGTATATATGTTTGATATTAGTAGTCAATTTTACATTGAATTTGTTTTTTGAAATAGAAAATATATATATATTAAATTTAGGGTTGTTCAGCGTTATTATCTCTTCGCTTGTTGAAGTTTATTTTATTTCATTGAAATCGATTGGTAAACTTAAGAAAGAAGCCGTATTAGTTGGTGTGCAGTTAGTGGCTACTTTGGGAATTGTTTCGTTATCTATCTTTGGAGAAATAGCTATATATTTTGGCTTGTTGCTGCCTCGTGCAGTTTTATTAATATTTTTGTTAAATAAAAACTTTAGCATCATTTGTTTACAGCTTAAAAGAGCAGGGTTAAATATTGTATCATATACTTTAAATTACTATAAGCGGTTATCTGCATTTTCTATTGATTCAATTTTGACGGGGCTTAATAATAATCTTGATACTTATTTTATTATGTTTCTGGTAGGTAAAGATAGTCTTGCCTTATATCAATCTGCTAATAAAATCTATATGGCATGTATTACACTTGCATCTGCTATTGCTACGGTAATTATTCCGTCAGCGTCTCTGATGGATACAGCTTTATTACGGTTGATAAAAGTCATTGCTCCTTTCTCAATGTTTGGCTGTGGTTTAGCTGTTTTATATTTTATGTTTTCAGAGTGGTTATCTGTAATCCTCTTTGATTTTGATTTAAAATTGGATACTTATATCTTTCAGCTACTATCGTTGCTTATTTTTATCAGGTATTTATCAGCATCATTGGGTTCTGGGTTGATGATATGTGGCTACCAGCGGGTAAGAGCAAAAATAAACTTCTTTGTAAATGTGATTTCAATATTTATAGGTGCTTTTTATATAACGAACATTGAGTCAGCTGTGATGGTCGTTATTTTTTCGCAGGTACTAATTTTAATTGCTTATAGCTTATGTTGTGGAAAGTTGGTTTATGAAGAGTATATTTAAAAAATTAAAAATAATGCAAGAAAAGAAGAATGAATTTGAAAGTGTGTATTTAAGAGAGCTCTTTATAAAGGAGCATGGGGTCGTGATTGGTTTATATAGTTATGGCTGTTTTGACGCTAAGAGAATACCTAGAGGCACAAAGGTTGGTAGGTATTGTTCTTTTTCTGAAACTTCATGCGTTTTTTTAAGAAATCATGGGCTTGAATTTTTGTCACTTCACCCGTACTTATATAATGCACATTTAGGTTTAATAGATAAAGATACTATAGAGAATGGTAAGTTAGAAATCGAAGATGATGTATGGTTAGGTCATAATTCTGTCATTTTACCTAGTGTAAATAAAATTGGGCGTGGAGCTGTTATTGCAGCAGGCAGTATAGTCACTAAGAATGTTCCAAGTTACTCCATTGTTGGTGGGAATCCTGCAAAAGTTATAAAATATAGATTTAGTCCTGCTGTAATTGAAAAAATAGAGAGTTCGAAGTGGTGGCTGCTCAATAAAAATGAGTTGAAACTATTTATAGAAGAAAATAATGATCTCGTATATAGAGTTAAAAATAATTATGAATAAAAAAATTAAAGTTTGTCTACTTTGGCATAATACTAATTCTGAGAATTATGGTGTTGGTGCTTTAGCTATTTCTCATATAAATATGCTGATGAATATAGCAAAAGAAAGAAAAATAGATATTGAGCTCATCAGTGTTGGTACGCCCAATATTATGGGGTTAAGTGTCAAGGAAGAAATAGAGCAAAAGATAGGGGTTAATATATTACATATAAATTTTAGTATAAAAGATGTGCTTAAGCAGTTGTTTGGATTTCAAAAAAGTCATCACCACTATCTGAATTCAGATATATTCCTCGATATAGGGGAAGGTGATAGCTTTAGTGATATATATGGAATGAAAAGGTTTCTAATTTTATCTTTTAGTAAATGGGTGCCTATTATTTTGAAAAAGAAACTGCTGTTATCACCTCAAACGTACGGCCCTTTTAAATCAAAGACATCCAAGATAATATCAGCATATCTTATGAGGCGCTCTACTGAAGTTTTTTCAAGGGACTTTAAATCAACCCAGTTACTCAATGATTTGGGTATTAATAATACGGAAGTCGCTGATATTGCTTTTTCACTTCCTTATGAACAGCTTGAAACTGAAGGTGGAACAGTTGGATTAAATATATCAGGGCTTCTTTGGAACGGAGGGTACACAAAAAACAACCAATTTGGGTTGAAATTAGACTATAAAGAGTTTGTTTTGAAATTGATTGAGGGGTTTGTGACGAAAGGCAAGCAAGTACACCTCATTTCGCATGTCATAAGTGATACTCTGCCTGTAGAAGATGATTTTAGTGTGTCGTTGAGTATCAAAAACGAACATTTTTCAAATGTGGATGGGGTGCTTGTCGCTCCAAAGTTTAGTGGGCCACTATCTGCAAAAACGTATATTTCTAAAATGGATTTCTTTTTAGGTTCTAGAATGCATGCGACAATTGCTGCTTTATCGTCTGGTGTACCCACTATTCCTCTTGCTTATAGCCGGAAATTTGAAGGGGTGTTTGGAAGTATTGGTTACGATTACACGATTAACTTATATGAACTCAGTAAAGATGATTGTTTGAATAAAATATTTGAGCTGTATGAGTGCAGGAAGGTAGAAATGTATAATCATGCATTGGAGTCGAAGAAACTTGCTGTCAAAAGTAATAATTTATACAAAAACAGGCTAGGGGAGGTTCTGAGTGAACTTAATTGAATCTGTTGTCTCCGGTAAAATGTGTACTGGTTGTGGGTTGTGCACGTTAAATGAAATGAAATTCGATGTAGAAGGGTATGCAAGGCCTGTTAATGGGGTTTCAGATGATATTACCAATAACTGCTGTCCTGGAATAAGTGTAGCTCATTATAATACTGAATCGAATTACAGTCGTTACTGGGGACCAATTAAACGGATGTTATCCGGACATAGCAATGACAAGGGAATTCGGAATATAGGTTCCTCTGGAGGAGTGATTACAACATCTATTATCTACCTATTGCAGACTAAACAGGTGGATGCAGTCATACAGATAGGTGCAGACAAGAAGTACCCACTACTCAATAATATATATATAAATGACTTGCCAGTTGATGTTATAGATTGTTCTGGCTCTAGATATTCTCCTTCGTCTCCTTTGAGTGTCATTAGGGGGTTGTTAAATGACGAAAAAAAATATGCTGTTATTGGTAAGCCTTGTGATATCGCTGCGATGAGAGCTTTGAAAAATATGGATGAAAATTATAACCTAAAATTTCCTTTTTTAATCTCATTCTTTTGTGCAGGTGTGCCTAGTATTAATGCATCCAAGGATATTTTAAGTAAATTCAAAATATCCGAAGAAGATTTAATAGAGTTTAAGTATCGTGGCGATGGATGGCCGGGTCTAACTAAGGCTGTAGTAAAGGACGGAACAAAAAAGACTATGACTTATAATGAAAGCTGGGGAAGTATTCTGAATAAAAAGTTACAGCCCAGATGTAAGATTTGTGCGGACGGTATTGGAGAGGCTGCAGATATTGTTTGTGGCGATGCATGGGCTGAAAATGACGAAGGAGGTTATCCTTGTTTTGATGAAAAGGATGGTGAGAGCTTAATAGTTATACGGACTACAGTAGGGGATAAATTAATAAGTGACTGTGTATCTGCAGGTATGTTGATTACAAATGATTTTGATATGGAGCAACTTGCTAGAATTCAGCCTTTTCAAAAAGAGAGGAAAGAACTTGCTTTTTATCGGCATCTAGCCTTGGTTTTTTCTGGGAGAATGGTTACTAAATTTCAAGGTTACAGGTTATTTAAGCTATCTTTGAGTGTAGGTGTTATAAGAAATGTAAGAACGTTTTTAGGAGCATTGAAACGTTCGTTGAAAGGCAAATTATAAATGAAAGGTAAGGTTAAAGGTTACGCAGTTTTTGTTTCTTATTATGAAAACTATTTTAAATATAGTCTTTCTCGCTTTGAGCGTTTACTGAATAGGACGTTTGGAGATAATTATGAGCTAGTTGTTGTGTTTAATGGAGCAAAAGATGAAAATGCGAAGTTAAGGGGGAACTATCATTCAGTAAGTGGTTCAAACTCTGGTTGGGAATTTTCTGCTTGGGATGAAGGTATTAGTTTTTTTGAGTCAAGAAAGAAACTTTCTAAGGATGACGTCTTTATTTTTGCAAATGATACTTTTTGTCAACATAGGCCTTTTACTGCCTTATCTGAATTTGTTTTTGCTAGTTCTTTCCGGAAAATAAATGATAGTAATTGTATCGTTGGTGAAGAGGACTCTATCAGAGAAAAATTCACTATAAATGGATATAGAGCTAACTCTTGGGTATCAACCTACTTGTTTGGTATGAGCTATTCCAACGTTGAGTTGTTGTTACCATTTAATTATGTAGGTGAAAATGTTGAGTTGTCACAGGCCATAACTATTGGGGAGGGTAATCTGTATATACCTAAAACTTCAGATTCGATTCTGCAGCATCTCAGCAGTTGGTTTTTTGGAGGAACTGATGGGTGGTATAAAAAAGAGAATGCCGACACTGAGTTGTTAAATAAAAAAATTCAAGCTGTTGTAAATGAGAAGCTACTTTCAGCAAGGGCTAACAGCCTTAATATATTGTTGTGTGATGTTTACCATTCAAAAGCCAGCTCATTTATTAGAAAATTACACAATAGGTTTCTTAATAAATTTGTAGCGTTGTTAAGATAAATGATCTGTTTTATTTATATCTTTTTATATTTGGTGGTTATGACGTTCTCATTTATAGGTCTAATGGGCTCAGAGTATTACCCTGGTGAGTTATCACCTTTTTTAATAAATTCTGACAAGGTTGAAATTTCTTTTATATATCTAGTTAATATATTAGCTGTTAGCTTATTCTATTTATTATTTATTGTCTCAAAAAAAAGAAAGTTTACATTTGGGTTTGATTTGTATGTAAATAACAAACGATTGAACTATTTGATGTTTGTTTTGTTAATTATCAATTTTTCTTTTATCCTTTCAACAGGTGTCGGAGTTGTTGGAAGTAAGGCGACTAGCCCATTTACACCTCTTGTTTTTCTCTTTAAACCAGATGTTTTCTTCTATGCGTATTTTTTACTAAATAGAGCTAAGCTGTCAGAGTTTAAACAAATATTCATAATAAATTTGATTCTTTTTGCACTTTTAAAACTTACTCAAGGGTGGAGTGGATTTATATTGTTTATTTTTTTCTTAGAATTGTACCATCGGTTTAAGGGATACGCCTTTAAATCTAAACCTATTTTATCTTTTCTTTTTCCTGTTATTTTGATCGTATTTGGCGGTGTTGTTTATTCTTACGTTTATGTTATTAAAAATGAGATCAGGGGGACGCCTGTAGATAATGTAACCTATTTGGAAGGGGTGATTCATTTAGCTAATAGGTTGTCAATCCTTCCTGTGGCTGTAGGAGCTAATCAAAATTTTGATAAAATAGTGATGTTGTTTAATTCTGATGAGTACGCTTTAAAAGAAGTTCAGGCGTTATTCAGACCACTTGTTCCATCCATTATAATGCCAGATAAAAATTTTCGAATGCTAAATAATAATATTATTCAAAGTTTTTATCCAAATGTTATTTCAGCAACTAGTTCGAACGTTGGGTTACCAATGTATGCATCATTGCTCGCAAGTGCAGATTTGATGCAGTTTTTTATTTATCTTTCACTGCTTACCTTATTTGTTATTATATTAAAGCTATTCTATGACAGTTTAAGTCAACATAAAGGGCAGTTAGATATACTTTATTTATTTGGGCTTATAAATATTGTTAACATTTCAAGCCTTGAAGTGGTTTTTTCGTATGGTTTCTTCTCAAATCTGACAGTCCTGTTTGCCTGTATTTGCTTAAAGGTAATTAAGATAAGACACAGTCAGCCTAAAATAGCTATAAAACAATAAAAAGCGTTGCTTTGCAAAAGGAAAATTTATGAAACTGCTATATATTTCATCTTTACTCAATTCTAATGGAACTGGTGGTGGGCATGTTAGTGCAAGTAATTATAAGCTTATTCAGCATCTAGACAATATAAGTGAAATTTTATTGGTTGATTGCTCAGGTTTGATTAACGTGAATACGTTGCTTAGACAGTTATATATTTTTATGAGGTCAGTTTTAGGCTATAGCTCATCTTTGGGTTTTTGGAAGTGCCGTGCCGTATTGAAATCTGAAGAGTTAAAGTTGTCAGATGTTATTTGGTTAGATGGCAGTTTTTATGGCCCTTTAGTTACTAAAATTAAAAAGAAGTACCCAGAAAAAAAGGTGATTACTTTTTTTCATAATGTGGAATTTGATTTCTATCGTGAAATCTTTAGAGGGCGTTCGTTTTTATATAAAGTGCTAATAAAATCAGCATTTTCAAATGAAAAAAAATCACTAGTGAACTCTGATACATTAGTTACAATGACTACTACTGACGCCAATAGACTTAAGAAAGTATATGGCATTTCTTGTCATTATGTTCAACCTGCTTTCTTTGAATCTAAGGTAAGCGAAACTGAAATTATACAAATGACTAAACCAGGGACTGACTATATTTTATTTATAGGTTCAGATTTCCCTCCAAATATTGAGGCTTTAGAATATTTAGTTAAAAAAATCATGCCTTTTTTACCAAGAAAAAAGTTAATGGCCGTTGGGAGGGGGTTAGGTAAATATCGTAGTAAATTTGAGTCTGAAAATGTAATTATTCAGGATTTTGTATATGACTTAAGTGAGTTGTATATAAATTCAAGTGTCGTCGTGGCGCCTATATTCTCTGGTTCAGGTATGAAAGTCAAAATCGCCGAAGCATTAATGTATGGCAAACATATAATTGGCACTGACTTCTCATTTATTGGTTACCGTAGAGGCTTAAAAACAGATGAATTTCTAATTACAGCAAATGAAGCTGATGAGTATAAATATTTGTTAAGTTTAAATTATAAGAGCTTTTCAAGTGGTTCTTTAAAGTACTTTGATGAAAATTACTCTTTAGTTGCACAGTTAAAAAACATCAAGAAAATATTTAACTTTACTGCTTAATTATTGATTAAGCAGGCAGTCTAAGTGTTGTAATATTGTTCTCATCCATAGATCTTGAGTTACCTATAATAAGTGATGGTTTTAAGTTGCTGTGGTATTATTAACTAAAATTATAAATAAGGCTTTGCAAGTATGTCGGTAAAAAATATTGTTGTTAACGCTACTGCACTCACACAAAGTGGGGCTTTAACAATCTTGAAACAGTTTATTCATCATGCATCCAGTTACAATAATTACCATTTTTATTGTTTTATTGATGAATCTGTTACTTTTAAAAAAAATGATAATATTACTTTGATTAAAGTAAATATGAAAAGCTGGCTTAGGCGAATTTACTGGGATTGGATTGGCTTGAAAAAGCACCTTGTGAATAATAAAATACTCTGCGATAGTGTGGTTTCATTACAGAATACATCTGTTAATATTGATGCAAGCCAAATTATTTACCTTCATCAGCCCTTGCCATTTTCTAATATAAAGTGGTCTGTTTTTAATAAAATAGAGAGGCCCTTTTTCTTTTATAAAAACTTGTATCATATATTCATTTTTATTTTTGTTAAGAGGGATACTCGTTTTGTTGTTCAAACCGAGTGGATGAAAAATGCGTTGGTAAATGATTTTGCAGTTAACTCTAGTTTAATTGAAGTGATACAACCCGATATAATATTACCAGAAATCAAAAAGCAAGATTTGATTAGTAATAGTCATTACACATTGCTATATCCAGCTACTCCTTTATTTTACAAAAACCATCTAATCATTCTTGATGCACTAAAGCTAATAAAACACCGAGAAAGTATCAACAACTTAAGATTCCAAGTAACATTTTCCCCAGGCCAATATGAGTTGTTTGATAAAAAAGCTAAAGAAAATAATGTAGAAGAGTTGATTGAATATTTAGGGATTTTACCTTACGAAGATTTAATTGAAAAGTATTGTGCTTCTGATTTAGTGGTTTTTCCAAGTTATGTTGAGACTTTCGGGTTGCCATTAGCTGAAGCTGCGTCATTAAGTAAAAATATTGTCTGTTCAGACTTGCCATTCTCAAGGGATGTTCTAAAGGGATATTCTGGCGCAAGATACGTTACATATGACGATTCTGAAGCTTGGGCTAATGAGATTATTAATAAATATAAATCTAATGAAAAAGAACCAAATTTTAAGTTTGTTCAAAAGTCATCTTGGTCTGATTTCTTCAAGTTATTAAACTAATAGTTTTATAATTGTTTGCTCTAAATAAACAAGGTGTTGTTTGATTTTATAATGAAGGGCAAAAGGTAGGCTTTACATGAATCTAATTGAGATATAAAAAACAGGTGGTTTTGATGTTTAAAAACAAAGTTTTATTGATTACAGGAGGTACCGGATCTTTTGGGAATGCGGTGCTTAGACGCTTTTTGGATACCAATATTAAAGAGATCCGTGTTTTCTCCCGAGATGAGAAAAAACAAGATGATATGCGAAAAAACTTTAATTCAGATAAATTAAAGTTTTACATTGGTGATGTGAGAGATTATCAAAGTGTAAATAATGCTATGCGTGGTGTGGATTACATTTTTCATGCTGCTGCATTGAAGCAAGTTCCTTCTTGTGAATTCTACCCATTAGAAGCAGTTAAAACCAATGTTATTGGTACTGAAAATGTACTTGAAGCTGCGATGAATCATAATGTAAAAAAAGTGGTTTGTTTAAGCACGGATAAAGCGGTTTATCCAATTAATGCTATGGGTATATCTAAAGCAATGATGGAAAAGGTGATTGTAGCAAAATCGAGAAATGTCCCAGAAGGCATGACCATTTGCACTACTCGTTATGGTAACGTGATGGCGTCGCGTGGTTCAGTTATTCCTTTATTTGTTCGTCAAATTATTGAAGAAAGCCCAATTACTATAACTGATCCTAATATGACACGATTTATGATGACCCTAGATGATGCTGTCGATTTAGTTATTCATGCTTTTAAAAATGGTGCCAATGGTGACATATTTGTACAAAAAGCACCTGCCGCCACTATTGACGTATTAACTAAGGCTATTTTTAGTTTGATGCAAAAGCCAGAACATAAAGTAAATGTTATTGGTACTCGCCATGGTGAAAAGCTTTATGAAGCTCTATGTAGTAGAGAAGAAATGTTTGTTGCACAAGATCAAGGCGAATATTATCGCATACCAGCTGATAACCGTGATTTGAATTATTCTAAGTACTTTGAAGAGGGTGAAAAAGATCTCTCTCAAGTTGAAGACTATAATTCCCACAATACACAACGTTTAGATATTGAGGGCATGAAAACGCTATTAAGAAAGTTAGATTTTATGCGAGACATCGAAGCCGGTAATTTAATTGTTCCTGAAGGCGTTTAAATGAAAGTTTTAATTGTTGGTGCTACCGGTATGCTAGGCTACAGCTTATTCAGTAACTTAAGTGAGTACTCTGGGCTTGAGGTATATGGAACTGTACGGAATATTAAAGGCAAAGAACGTTTCTTTACCGATTATCCCAATAAAATAATTGAGGGTGTTGAAGTTGAGAATGTTCACAATGTTGGGGTTGTAATTGCCAATTTAAAGCCTAACGTAGTTATTAATTGTATTGGGTTAATTAAACAGCATGATATTGCTAAACAACATACTGATGCAATTGCAATTAACTCGTTATTGCCTCATCAACTGGCCAGTATTTGTACTCAGTTTGAAGCGAAATTAATACATTTTTCCACTGACTGTATTTTCGCTGGGGCAAAAGGTGGATACCTAGAAAATGATATCCCAGATGCTACTGACTTGTATGGTAGGAGTAAAAGTTTAGGTGAAGTTGATTATGCTCCACATCTAACGTTTAGAACCTCAATTATTGGGCATGAGTTATCTTCAAGTGTCAGTTTAATTGATTGGTTTTTGTCTCAGGAAAATAAGACTAAAGGTTTTTCAAAGGCAATTTTTTCCGGATTACCTACCTGTATGATAGCTAAATTACTTGCAGAATATATTCTTCCTAAACCCGAAATTACAGGATTGTTCCATTTAAGTGTAGATCCTATCGATAAGTTTTCTTTGTTGAAACTAGTTTCCACAATTTATCACAAAGAAATTAAAATTGAAGAGTCTACTGAATTAACTATTGATCGTTCTTTGAATTCAGACCGTTTACGAAAATTAATAGATTTTAAGGTTCCTACTTGGGAAGTTTTGATCACAGATATGAACAGTGATTATAAAAAAAGATATCAAGGAAAATTATGAAAAAATTAAAAGTAGTTACCATTGTTGGTACTCGTCCAGAAATTATTCGTTTATCTCGAACGATCGCTAAACTAGATAAATATTGTGAGCACACATTAGTTCATACTGGGCAAAATTATGATTATGAATTAAACCAAATATTTTTTGATGATCTTGGCATTAGAGCTCCTGATGTGTTTTTAGAATGCGCGGGAAACAGTGCTGCTGATACTATGGCACAAGTTATTGCTAAATCAGATGAAATGTTTGCAAAAACAGCCCCTGATGCTTTATTGATTTTAGGGGATACTAATAGCGCGCTTTCTGCTATATCAGCTAAACGGAGAAAAATCCCGATTTTTCATATGGAAGCGGGTAATCGTTGTTTTGATATGCGTGTACCTGAAGAGATTAATCGCAAGATTGTAGACCATATCTCTGATATCAATATGCCGTATACGGATATAGCTAGAGAGTACCTTTTAAATGAAGGTTTAAAACCTGAGTTTATTATTAAAACTGGTAGTCCTATGGACGAGGTTTTGTCTTATTATAAAAATAAGATCCAGACATCAGATGTAGTTTCTCGTCTAGAGCTAAAAGCAAAAGAATATTTTGTTGTTAGTGTTCATAGAGAAGAAAATGTAGATTCAGATAGTAATATTCATAAATATGTAACCGTTTTAAATACATTAGCTGAAAAGTATCAATACCCAATTATAGTATCTACACACCCTAGAACACGAAAGAAAATAGATGCTCTAAATTTAAAATTTGATCCGTTGGTAAAACTAATGAAACCATTAGGGTTTTCTGATTATGTTCGTCTTCAATGTGATTCTAAATTGGTATTAAGTGATAGTGGTACAATTACGGAAGAATCTTCAATAATGAATTTCGCTGCATTAAATATTCGTGAAGCGCATGAAAGACCTGAAGGTTTTGAAGAAGGGGCTGTAATGTTCACAGGAATGGAAGTAGATCGTATATTACAAGCAATTGAAATTCTTGAGGATCAAAAAACAGGTTCAGATCGCACAATTAATATTGTTAAAGACTATATTGCTCCGAATGTGTCAGATAAAGTATTGAGAACGATAACTAGTTACACTGATTACGTTAACAAATTTGTTTGGAAGAAAAATTAATGCATTTTGCATTTGTTATTGATGATTACTTGCCTGATAGCACAAGAGTGGGTTCAAAGATGTTACATGAACTGGCTCTTGAGTTTATTACTCTAGGGCATAAAGTCACTGTGATTACGCCTAATACCCAAGATAAAGCACCATCAATAGTTGAAAGTATTATTGATGGCGTAAATATCTGGCGTTTTAAGAACGGCCCTGTTAAAGATGTAGGGAAAGTTAAAAGAGCGGTAAACGAGTCATTAATGTCTCGAAATGCATGGCAAGCAATCTCATCTAAAATTACAGGAAAAACCTTTGATGGTGTTGTTTATTATTCCCCGTCAATATTTTTTGGCTCTTTAGTTAAGAAAATCAAAAAAAAATGTAGTTGTAATTCTTATTTAATTCTTAGAGATCTATTTCCACAATGGGCGATAGATGCGGGGATGATTAAGGAAAAATCATTAATCACTCGTTATTTTAGATTCTTTGAATCAGTAAATTATAAAAGTGCTGATTCTATCGGTTTAATGTCTTCAAAAAACCTTCAATTGTTCCAATCTATTCACCCTAAATTGAATAACACTCATGTACTTTTTAACTGGGCTTCCGCATCACCTTTCGCTAGAACTGCTAAAAACAAGAGCATTCGAGATACTTCTAGCCTTCACAATAAAATTATATTTTTCTATGGTGGCAATATTGGTCACGCCCAAGATATGAAAAATTTGATTAAGTTAGCTAGGGGGCTTAAAAGTGATGATAGGGCACACTTTCTTTTTGTTGGTCAGGGAGATGAAGTTGAATTAATAAAGGAGCTTGTAGAAGGATGGAAATTGAAAAATGTAACTATATTACCTTCTGTTTCACAACT
>Ga0209826_1002040_pt1 | contig 13594 bp, 12 predicted proteins | sample GOMGulsemesocosm_5_FD_184637 | JGI IMG/M metagenome (GOLD analysis project Ga0209826, IMG submission 184637) | Methane-oxidizing microbial communities from mesocosms in the Gulf of Mexico - GOM15C Gulf of Mexico (SPAdes) (version 2) | ecosystem: Environmental > Aquatic > Marine > Cold seeps... | reverse complement strand
CCCCAGCGGGCTCACCCCACCCAACACATAACCACTGCTGCGCTCGACCACTCTCGGGTCGGCCATGCAGGCCTTTTTAGCGCCTACTGCTTTGGCAAGGCGCTTCATACTCAGCTGTTTATCCGCGGGCAACACAGCAACCACCAACGACCCACGCTCAAGGCTGAGCACCAATGTTTTAAAGACTTGCTGCGCTTCAAGCCCAAGTTTTTCAGCGGCTTCCAAACCATAGGAAACGGCGCCAGCTGCGTGCGAATATTCATGCACCCGGTGAGGCAGCCCTAGCTTTTGCAGCAAGTTAATTGCAGGGGTCATAGATGACCTCAATGTTCGCGGCGTTAAACAACCGGCGCCGCAAACGGCTTCGAAAAACTGAACGCATCCACAGAAGGGCCTTGATCGGTTAGCCGCGCCAGCGCCGCCTTACCTTCCTCTACCGACGGAACATGGCCCTCGGGTATCCACCAGAGGGCAAGCGCAGGGGAAGACAGTTTCGCAAACCATGCTTTCTTGGCTTGAATCAGTGATAAGTGCTCACTGCTGTAAACATAACTTTTGAGGCTTTCAAACCCATCCCAAACCGACATATTAACGATCATCGCGGGGTCATCAAATACTTGCAGCGAAGTGGCATCGCCCTCTTCGGTCTGTAAGCGCCAGACAAAACCCTCACTGCCATCAGCCAACGCATTAATGGGCTCCAGCTGATCGACAAAACCTTTCATGATCTGCGACTCCATCGGCGCCAACGCCCGCGCAATATTAATTTGAGCCAGTTGATATTTCATAAACCGTAACAACTCCGCGTTGCGTCAATAGGAACAACATGATTTGGGGGTTCGGGCGGTTATTACAAGTGACTCATTCAAATGCAATTTCAAATATCTATTATAAGTGCCTGCAACAAACACTCAGGGTTAGCCTGACATTAGAAAATAGACCCAAGCTCGTAAGTGTTATGGCAAACACGCGCCTTAACACCCAGAAAACGCTCAAAGAAATCATCGTGCACAACGTAAGAAAAAGTATCAACCCGCTCAGCGTATTGCTCTATCCAGCCCATCAACATCGGCAGATTTTTATCCTGCTCACTTTTTGATGAATACTTATGCGGCTCCCATGGCCGCTGTTTGGCATTATCGATACAGGCTTCGATGGGTAGATCCAAAAAGACCAGGTGACTGGCCTCGGTGATCAACAATTCTAATAAGTCGGTGTAACAACCCTCAACTACCCAGTGTTCAGTACGGGTCGTGAACGCATTAATACCTGTTACAGAACTTTTCATGGCGCGCCGTGTGGGCGGTGTAACGTCGGTTTCCCACGCCAAGGTATCCAAATCCAGATGCTCAGCGCTTAACTGCTCACAGAAACGTGCCGCCAGCGTGGACTTACCTGAACCGGAATTGCCGATGATTAACAGTTTCAATGCATGCCCCAAACCCTAAATGTTTTTAGCGTACATAACCGATCACGGTGACGTAATGCGCAGCTGAGCCCATCAATACAAAGAAATGCCAAATACCGTGCGCATGCTTCAGCCACTTCAATTTATCAAGCACGTAGAAAACGATGCCCGCGGTGTAAGCGATCCCCCCGGCCAGTAGCCAACCAAAACCGTCACTGGACAGTTCAGCCCGCAGACTGCTCATATCCAACGAGCAGGCCCAACCCATCAAGACATAAATGGTCACTTGGCCAATCTTGATTGCACGGCCTTTGAGGGTTAATTCCGACACAATACCTATGAAAGCCAATCCCCAAACCAACGCCAAGATCGGTAGGCCGCTGTCCGCGGGCATGCTGATTAACATAAACGGCGTATAGCTGCCGGCAATCAACAAATAGATGGATATATGATCAAAGAGCTTAAACAACTGCTTCAGCGCCGGCGGCTGAAAGCTGTGGTAGAGCGTGGACATGCTGTAGAGCAACACCATACTGACACCGAACACACTGTAGCCAAGCCAAACCATGGTATCACCCGACTGCCAAGCCAGCGTCAACAAAGCGCCCAAGCCGACCAGCGCACACACCGCGCCGACCAGGTGGCTTATGCTGTTAAGTCTCTCGCCGTAATACATAGACCGAATCCATCAATAAAAACCACAGTTTATAGGGCTTTACGAGGCAAGCGAAATATTCATGGGAATGGTTGGTCAGCGTCGTGCGCGACAAAAATTTGAGCTACAAAAGCCATCGAATTCACGTTCAAAGCGCTTTATAATCAAGACCATTAACCCTGAGCGAGCAATAGAGATAATGGCCAAGCCCCCAAGCAAAGCGCAAATCAAAACCGACAATGCCATTGCTAATGCGCTTCAAGACTTGGGCAACGTTCAAGGGCCAACATTCAACGGCTTTCAACGTTTTCATCACCAAGCTAACTATACGAATTTTCCTGCTAGCCTGATGATCACCTGTGTCTATGACAGCATCGTGAATGCAGAGACCGCAGAGACTGAGCAACGAGCCCAAATTGCCAAGCTAATTCAAGCAAAGCTGCTCAGGGTTGGCGTACGATTTAAAAAACTAGACAATCAGATCATGATCGACAGTGAAGAAGCCTGTCACAACGAGCATCAAGGCGATTGGGGTCAGCGTTTTGAAGCCCGATCAGAACGAGCAGTTGTGAAAAAACGCCCAGCAGCCCTGCCCCATTAATTAGACCTATCGACGAACAACCATGTCGGTACCGACACCAGCTTCACATCAAGGAACAGGTTATGATTTCAACGAAAGGGCTTTTAGCCGCAGTACTTCTATGTGCCACAGGCGTAGCTCAAGCAGATTGGAGCTTGAACAACCAAGCCTCAAATCTTAATGTCACCTCCGTAAAAAATACCTCTGTGACCGAGGTGCATCAGTTTAAAAAGCTTAGTGGTGAAATCACCAGCCAAGGCAAATTGAGCGTTAATATCGACCTCACATCAATAGAGAGCCTGATACCAATCCGCAACAAACGTCTGCGTAGAATTCTCTTTGAAACCGCTCAGCACCCAACGGCGCAGGTCACCGGCCAGCTGGACATGACCGCTGTCAACAAACTACTGGCAGGCGAACAAATGACACTGGACGCGCCCTTCAGTCTCTCCTTGCACGGCGAGACCCAGACATCGACCGCTAAAGTATTGGTCCAACGTTTAGATAACGGCTCTTTACAGGTCATCACCCGCGAGCCCATCCTCTTAAAAGCCGCCGATTTCAAACTGTTGGCAGGTATCAAGCAGCTGCAAGAGATTGCCAAGCTCTCGGCTATTGCCACCACCATTCCGGTGAGTGCGCAGATAGTGTTTGACGAAAAAGGTTAATAGCTCTGTAGACCGGGCACAAAAAAGCCGAGCTGAGCTCGGCTTTTTTTTCCTTGATTCGCTTAAAGCTTAGAAAGTACGGCCTTTAATGCGCTTTGCCGCGTCCAGCACAAACTCTTTATGTACAACCTCAAGCTCGGTGCGCTCTTTATCCAGCACCAACTTCTGCTTGGTCTTTAACTGTTTCCACGCGTCCATGATCGGAATGTGCTCAGTAGCTCTGGTCAACTGATGGAACGCGGTAAATTCTTCCAGCACCGCTGGTTCCAAGCCGAAGGTATCCAGCAGCTTGCTGATGCGGATAGCCCCTTCGGTCAGGGTCATTTGATCCTCGCTAAGGCTTCCGGCAATGATCTGAATACTCAAGTTCGCGTGCTCGCGTTTTTCAATCGCAAACCGCTCAACTTCTTTGCGCTGTGCTGCGCGGCGCGCATTGAGCTCCCGTACCTGCAGCAGGTAATACCCGGCCACCGCTAAGAGCGCCACGACCACAACAACCGCCACAATTATCAACCACATATTCATAACATCACTCTCTACCGCACTCGCTACTGGTACTAGGGCATCAACATGATGCACATTCTACCGAATTATACCCAGCCTAGGGCGCGCAATATAAAAACTCCCGCGCTGATGCTCAACATTGACAACACACTGCTGTAGACAATGACCTTAGCGGCAAGGGTTTCGCTACCACCATAGGCTTTTGCAACCACAAAACTGGCAGCCGCCGTGGGCGCTGCTGCAAAGAAGAACACAGTGCCTAGCAACATGCCACGATAGCCCAACCACCAAGCCAGACTCACAGCCAACAGCGGTTTAACCAGCAATTTCAAGGTCAACATGATGCACATTGGGTTCATATACCAAGGTCGCTGCACTCTTTTACACTCAGCCTCCAGTGGCGGTAATCCAATACTGGCCCCGATGCTCATCAGCGCCAGCGGTAACGTCCAAGCCACAAAGGTGTCCCCGACGACCAGTAATGTAACCGGCAGCGTCACGCTCAACCCACTCAGAAGTAGCGCGATAAGCGTAGCCATAATCAATGGGTTTAGCAGCATATTAAGCCACACACGCCACTGGAGATAAGCTGGACGTCCCGTGCCCCTCTGAAACACAGCTGACTCAAATACGAAAACTGACAAGGCATTGTATAAAATACTCAACAACGCCATTAACAAGGAAGCCACGGGAAGAACCTCTTCACCGAAAGCTTTCAAACACAGGTAGATACCAATAATACCAAGGTTTCCACGAAAAGAAGCCTGGCTAACCAAAGCCGCGGTGAGTGCATTTACCTGTAATTGTTCGGGGGAATAATGTTTTTCTGCGCTGCTTCTTAGCACTTTTTTTGACCACCAAGCAGATAACCCAAACAGCAGCAAAGTGACGCCACAAAGCAATGCCGTCAGTGTAGGCTCCCACACGTCACCTAAAGGTCGCTTCAAAATACTGACAAACATTAACAGCGGCAGCGAAACATAGAAAATCAAGCGATTGATATTACTGCGCAACACAACCGGGAAACAACCGATACGAGCAAGGCAATAACCGCCGAACATCCATAGAAAAATGGGGGCCGTAACCGACAGACTGAACCAAAGAGTATCGAACAACGCCATGATTTATACGTCGCTTGGTACTAAGCGTTCGGCGCTCACCTGTGGCTCAAGCGTAACCCTAATGCCTTCTTCAGCGCCAACAACGTCGTCGCCCATGAGATCCGCTTGGTTCAGAGTTTCCAGATCGATTTGTTTCTTGGCCTTAGCGCCCAGCTGCTTTATATTCTCAACACGGCGCAACAGGTTGCCGCGCCCTGAACTAAGACGTTTCTGTACGGTTTCAAAAGACTGCCCGGCCTTCTCAATTTGCCTGCCAGTGTCTTCCATCGCCTCCAGTAACAACACAAATTGGTCGTACAAACCACCGGCTTGGCGAGCGATCTCTTCAGCGTTGCTGTTTTGTTTCTCGTAACGCCAAATATTTTCTACCGTGCGCAAGGTGGCCAGTAACGTGGTCGGGCTCACGAGGATAACCTGTCGCTCGTAAGCTTCACGAAACAGTGCGGGTTCATGCTGTAATGCCAGCATAAAAGCAGCTTCCACCGGCATGAATATAAAGACGAAATCGAGGGTCCGCACCCCCTCAAGAGCCTCATAATTTTTAACGCTTAACTGTAGGATATGCGAGCGAACCGATTGAATATGCAGCTTAAGCATTTGCGCGCGCGTGACCTCATCATCAGCGGAACAGTAGCGCTCGTAATGAACCAGAGACATTTTCGAATCAATGATTATGTCTTTGCGTTCCGGTAAACGAATAATCACATCTGGATTACGGCGGCGGCCGCTTTCATCTTTGAGCGCCACCTGCACATCGTATTCACGCCCCTTTTGCAGCCCTGACTCCTCCAACAAGCGCTCAAGCACGACTTCGCCCCAGTTGCCCTGCACTTTGTTATCGCCTTTAAGAGCGCTGGCCAAGCGCACGGCATCATCACCAATCTGCTGGGTTTGCTTCTGCAGCTCAGCAATTTGGCCCACCAGCTGATTGCGCTCGGCGTTTTCCTTTTCATATACGTCTTCCACTTTTTTGCGAAAAGACGTCAGTTGCTCACGCAAAGGATTCACACTGTTGGCTAATAAGCTTTGGCTTTGTTGGTCAAATGCTTTGTGCTTATCGTCAAAAATTCGATTGGCGAGCAGTTCAAACTCTTGAGTTAACTGCTGCTTGGCGTCTTTCACCGTTTGCAGTTGTTCAGCTTGCGCTTGCTGCTGCACCTCACTTCGAGCCTTCAAGTCTTGATGATCCGCGCTTAAACTTTGCAGCTGTTGATCGCGTTGCTGAAGTTGTTCTTCAATTTTTTGTAGATGTGTCAGGCTGGCTTCACAGCTCGCCAACTGCGAACAAGTCTGTAAATGTTGACCGCGCAACTCTTGCAATTGAGATGCTTGCGCTTGTAATAAGATCAGCTCTCGCTCGCAACCCGCGTGTTTTACTTCGAGTTGCCCCGTGCGTTGCTGCGTTTGCAAGAGCTGCTCTTGCAGTTGCTGCACGCGTTTAGCACAGCCTCGTTTCTGTAAAACCAAACCACCAACAAAGACAGCGGCAAAACATGCAGTTAATACCCAAAGTGACGGGTACTGCGACCAAAGCTGGGCTATTTCAACGCTGAGCGCTTCCATGACTGTCTTCCTAGACTGTTTTCCCCTGCGGGGTTTGGTTATGATGAACGTGCAACGCCTAAGCCCTGACAGATTTTAGCGCTCGTTTGACGCCCATTAAATTCTTGCTCGCGCTAAAAGAAATTGATGGCCCAAACACCGTCGACCACTTTCAGGTACCCTTACTATCCCAGATTCATGCAACTAGCAGAACAATGCCTAACGACTCCACACCCGATACTATGCCTGAAAATACGCCCGACATTACCGTGCCAACAATTGACCGCGAGCGCATTAAGCAACTTTGTGGCGAGGCCTATAAAGCCTATGACCAGCAAGACCACAAAACCGCACTGCGCGTATTCTATCAAGCTTGGCTAAAACTGCCTAAGCCACAGCATGACCATTTAGAATCCAGTTGGGTTTTAGCGGGCATTGGCGACTGTTATTTCAAACTCAGACAATTTCAGCAGGCTATCGAAGCTCTGAGTTCAGCCCTGCATTGCCCCTCGGGTGATCAGAGTGCATTCATTCACCTGCGTTTAGGCCAATGTCTATTGGATATAGGGGAAACAGGCAGCGCACGTAGATCAATATATAAAGCTTTTCAGCTAGGCGGCCAAAAAACCTTCGAACACGAATCACAACGGTATATCGAATCGATCAACAGCCTGATCAATAAATAAGCAGACCCCCAAAAAACCCGTCATAAAACCGACAAACCAGGCGACCATACAGCGAAGCCTCAAGGCAGTGTCAAGAAGTCATCGCCCCAAGGCTGAATGATACCCAAATGGTGGATTTAGCCGACAAACCAATACCATAGAGCTTATTTCTTGTGCTAGATTAGCCGCTGTCTGAGATAGCCGCACTCTTTAAAACGGCTGACATTGCGAAAAGTACGCACACACCCAAGCTGCTTTTCACGCATTAGCGACTAACAACGATAAAAATAATTTCCATGAGGATGAACAAGATGTCCCTGAAAGCTACAATATTCGCTGGTTTAGTACTCGCCAGCAGCGCCAACCTTGCCCTAGCCTGTGAAAAACCCACGCTTCCTGCACTGCCTGACGCTGCTACTGCAGTAACACCACAGATGATCAAAGCCAAGAACGATGTGAAGGCTTTTGTCAGCAGCGCTGAAACTTATCTAAAGTGCGGCATTAGTACCAAGCAGCACAACAGAACCGTGGGTCAAATGCAGAAGCTCGCAAAAGATTTCAACAGTATCGTGCGTGCTTATAAAGCACGCCTCGCGGGCTAAATACCTGGCAAGATAAGTATTCGTGAAACATAAAAAATGCCAGCTATGCTGGCATTTTTTATGTTTGCTAAAACCCCTGAACCACTCTTCGATGACACAAGCAAGACCATAAATTCTAAGCGTCCACAAACTTAACTAGAGTTCGGTCTTTCACCACCTGATCCCATGGGAATACCCGGCCACTCATGCTGATATAAACGCCAGCAGGCAGACACTGTACTGAAGCCATAGCGGCGCCTAGGTTAAACAGCGCGTCACTGTGTGCGATACGATAAGGAATCATCGCGCCCAACAAGACAATGGTTTTATCACTCTGCAGCACTGCTAGCCGCTGCGCGGTATCAATCATGGTATCGGTACCGTGGGTAATCAACACCTGCTGATGCTGCGTTTGCTCGCAAGCTTTGGCGATCAGATCACGATCCTGCGCCTGCATATCCAGCGAGTCTTTCAGCATAAGGGTCTCCAGCTCGATTTCTACGCCCCCAATGCGGGCCCGCTCAAGCATGGCCGGAATTTGTGTTCCATTGAGTTGCAACTCACCACTTTGAGGGTTGTAAACTTTATCGATGGTTCCACCGGTCACAAATATTTGCACAATCACCTCACGCTAACGCAATGAAAACGTCCGATTAAAAATACATGATACCCGCTCTTTGCCTGAGCTGCAGCGCGCCGCACAATCGGCTCAAATGCTTCGCGCCGGTTGTGACACAGGCCTAGGCTTTATGAGAAGATCAATTACGATACTTTCGCCCACCTGCACAGACCTTTGGCATGCCCAGCCCACTATTTAATATTACGCCCCTACTCAAGCCCATTGCGCAAAATGCATTGATTCTGACGCCCAACAATCGCCTTAAGAACAAGGTGCTGCAGGCATACAATCAGCACCAACTAACTCAAGGTTTGAGTGTTTGGTCTGGGCCGCGGGTGCACAGCTTGCAACAATGGCTGGGTGAGCGCTATCAAACACTGCTCGATGGCCTACACATACAGACACCCAAAGCGCTGGCCAGTGAACTGGTGCGGCGACAAATCTGGCTGGACATTATTGCCGCGGATAACCGCGGCGCGGAATTGATTAATCCATTAAAGCTAGCCAGCGACGCTGAAACAGCACTGCAGAGTATTCTTCGCTGGTGTGTAGACCCCAGTACTTTAAGCGAAGTAGATAGTACGGCCGCATCGAGTGGCAATGAACAAGCACTATTTTCGAAGTGGGCTGAACAGTTCCTAAATACATTAGAGGCCCAGCAGCTGCACACGGCTGAACAGTTGCAGGTAGCGGTTAATGACTTTTACGCCGGGGGATTAAACAGCAAACAGGATCCCCGTGACGACCTGCTCATCGTATTGGGTTTTGACGACGTACCACCGCTTACGCAACAAACATTTGAACGCATAGCAAAACAACATTATGCGCTGAAAAGCTTGAACGGTCCCTCAACTACTGCGGCATCCAGTAATGTCACGCGCAGCGCTCGCCAGGATTTTGATGACGAACTAAAAAGCGCCGCGCGCTGGAGTCGCGATCTAATCACCCGTGACCCGAGCGCCAGCGTTGGTATTATCGTGCCAAACCTCGGTCAATGCCGTGCTCAACTCGAACGCACCTTCGTTGAAATCTTCGAACCCCATTACCTGCTACCCGAAGTCGGCCGCTACACCTTGCCATTTAACTTTTCGGCCGGCATCCCCCTAGGACAAACCGCGCTTATCCATGACACGTTAAGCCTTCTGCGTTTAAGCCAGCACAGCTTCGACACAGAGAGCCTGATTCGCCTGCTGCACTCGCCATTTTGGGGGCAGGACACACTGCCCGGCCGAGACGAATTTCTCTGCGATCTCGCCATACAATTGAAGCGGCAGCTGCGCCCACAAATAAAAGCGGCGCGTGTACGACAACTCGTACACAAGTTAGCCGAACGTTCACGTGATTCCAGCCAAACCCTTAACCATAAAAAAAGCACGCAAAATCATCACTCTCAACTGGACGCCTTCGCCACTTTGGATACGACACATACCTCAGTGCTCGAGCCAGGAAACCCAGCCAGTTACTTTGGCGATTGGCTTGATCAAAGCTTGCAGGACCTAGAGGCCATTCGTCGCCGCGCCACCAAGAGCCAGAGCGCATCACGCTGGAGCGAGTACTTTTTAGAACAGCTTAATTTATTGGGGTGGCCCGGCGAGCGGCGGTTAGACAGCAACGAATACCAGCAGATGCAGCAGTGGTTCAGCCTACTTGAGGATTTCACCAAACTCGACCAACTGCCCCAACCGTTGACCCTCCAGCAAGCGTTAGAGCAGCTCTCGCAGCTGGCCAACAGTCAGCATTATCAGGCTCAAACGCCCGACTCCCCGATTCAGATTCTCGGGATTCTAGAGGGCGCGGGCCTGGCCTTCAGCCACTGCTGGGTCATGGGCATGAATCAACGTGACTGGCCGCCGGCCGCACAACCTAACCCATTGCTGCCCCTCGACATGCAGCGGACGCTTGGTATGCCGCACGCGGATGCCGAGCGCGAGTTGCAGTACGCTGAACGCCTAACGGCGGGCTACCAGCAGAGTGCCGGAGAGGTGATATTCAGCTACTCGCAACAGGATGCCGGCACACCGCTGCAATTAAGCGCCTTAATTGAAGGTTTTCAAGAAAAGCCCATTGCGCCAACCAACGTGGACGGACTGCACACAGATCTCGCCAGCTACATCCAAGCGCTAACCCCCACCGTCGACCAAACACCTCTCGAGTGGGTAAACTGCGCCCAGGCCCCCAGGGTGAATGACACCGAGCTAAAATACCTGCGCGGAGGCAGTTCAATCTTCCGCAACCAAGCCATTTGCCCTTTCACCGCCTTCGCGATTCACCGCTTGGGCGCCAGTATGCCGCTCGAACCCAGCCAAGGATTAAGCCCAATTGTGCGCGGAGAAATCCTGCACAACAGCCTTGAAAGCCTGTGGAATGAGCTAAACGACCAGGCGACCTTGATCGCACTTGAAGAAAGCAAACTGCTGAACAAAATCAAACAGGCGGTCAATGTTGAGCTGCTGCGCTATCAGCAACGCGAACCAGAACTGCTCGGCAGTCATTATCTAGAACTTGAGTTAGAGCGCCAAAGTCGACTGATCCTAGGCTGGTGCCAGCTCGAAAAGGGGCGTCCAGCATTCAGCGTAGAGGCCTGCGAAGAATCGCTGAAGGTTAATTTTAATGGCTTACCGCTCACGTTACGCCTCGATCGGCTCGACCGACTTGAAAGCGGTGAGCTGATTGTCATCGATTACAAAACTGGCTCCCCCAACGTAAAGAAATGGGGCGGCGAGCGACCAGAAGAACCACAGCTGCCGCTCTACGCGCTCCTTTATAACAAAGACGTTCACGCGCTGATGTTTGCGGAAATTAACGCAAAAGCCATCGCCATAAAAGGCCTTGGACAACTGGGTGAATTCCATGACGGCATCAGCCCAGCTAAGGAAGCGAGCAAATACGACTTACCCGAAGACTGGACGGCCATTATTGGACACTGGCAGCGCGTTATGACCCAGCTCAGCGGTGACTTCCTTCAAGGTGACTGCAGCCTGAGTTTTAAAAGCCCTCAATTAACCCGCTATTACACTGACCTAGCCGCGCTCATGCGCAACGCCGAGCAAAACAGTTTGATCAATGATTTCACCCAGCGCCCCACCCTCAACAGTAATTTAGACGGAGAGGTCCTGTGAGTGAATCAACAGAGGCAAGCAACATCAACCTGAACGTACCAGCCGATGCTCACGAACGCGCCATGGCCCTTGACCCCACACGTTCATTTGCCGTCACCGCGCCCGCAGGTTCTGGTAAAACCGGCCTGCTGACCCAGCGTGTTTTAAAACTCCTGGCGTTATGTAACAGCCCAGAAGAGGTTGTGTGCATTACCTTTACGCGTAAAGCCGCCGCCGAGATGCAAGAGCGTATTGTTCATGCCCTGCAACTTGCTGCGCATCAACCAAGACCGAGCAACCCCCACGAACAACTCAGCTGGGACCTTGCCAGCGCAGTATTGGCCCGCGACAAAGCCATGAACTGGCACCTGCTGCGCAACGCCAACCGTTTGCGAACCCAGACCATTGATGGGCTTTGCCGCGCGCTCACCCAGCACAACCCACTGGCCAGTGGCATGGGCGGTAACGCCAAACTGCTCGACCAACCGGTGTTTGCCTACCGTCAAGCCGTTGAAAACACCCTCAAACACCTAGAGGCTGAACCGAATAAGAACAGCACTGAGCCTGAAAGCAGTAGCCCCAGCCTGCGCCATGACCTTGCTGCGCTGCTCAATCACATGGACAACAACCTCGACAGCGTCAGTAACCTGCTAGTAGGCCTGCTCGCCAAACGCGATCAATGGTTGCTGCCACTGCTGCAGGCCCGCTTCGCCACCCGTGACTATTTAGAATCGGTGGTGGCGGAGCTCAACATAGAAACGCTGGAGGAAATCACCGAACTGCTGCTACCGCTGGCCAGCGACCTCGCCCAGATGGCGGATTACGCCGGTAATAATTGCCTAACAGACAAGCCTGACAGCAGCCTCTGCCAACTGGCCGAGATGACCGGTTTGCCAGAGATCGACAGCAACGACCTACCCCTCTGGCGCGCCTTCAGTGATCTGATGCTCACCAAACCCGGCGAATGGCGCAGCCCAAAAGGCCTCACCAAAGCCTGCGGTTTCCCCGCCGGGGATAAAGAAAGCAAAGGCCTGTGTAAAGAACGTAAGACACAGATGGTTGAACTGCTCGGCGCTCTGCAGGAAATACCCAAACTCAAAGACCTGCTTAACTTCGTCCGCAGCCTGCCACCACAACACTATTCACACCAACAGTGGCGCCTACTCGACAGCCTGACCAGAATTCTGCCAACCGCCGCCGCCGAACTAAAACTGGTTTTCCGTCAGCTCAATGCCAGTGATTTCACGGAGATTACCCAAGGCGCCCTTCAAGCGCTGGGCCATGAAGACGATCCAACCGAACTGGCATTGGTGCTCGACTACCAAATCAAACACATTCTGGTCGATGAGTTTCAGGACACCTCAAGCCCACAGTTACAGTTGCTGCAGAAGCTCACCGCTGGCTGGGAAACCGGTGATGGCCGCACGCTGTTTATCGTTGGCGATGGCATGCAGTCCTGCTACGGGTTTCGCGACGCTAACGTGGGTATTTTCCTCGACGCCCGCAGTCACGGCGTCGGCAGTGTTGCGTTAACACCGCTGGACCTAACCGTGAATTTTCGCTCCCAAGCGGGTGTTGTCAACTGGGTCAACGAAGCCTTCGTTCAAGCCTTCCCCGACAGTGACGACATTGCCCGTGGTGCGGTAACCTACGCCGATTCCATTGCGTTCAAACCCGACCTTGGCGGCGCCGCGGTGCAAATACACGCACTGGTGGACGCAGAGGACAGACGCAATGAAGCGGAGCAAGTCTGCCAACTGGTGAGTGACTGCCTTGCTAACAGCGAGCACGATCGCGTCGCTATTTTGGTGCGATCTAGGCCGCACCTCAGTGAAATCATCCCAGCCTTGCAGGCGGCTGGTATTCGCTGGCAGGCCACCGACATTGACCCACTGGCCAGCCGAATGGCCATTGTTGATCTACTCACCCTGACCCGTGCCCTGCATGACCCCAGCGACCGCAATGCATGGCTGGCGCTGTTGCGCACCCCTTGGTGCGGTCTGGACATGCACGATTTACATGTCATTGCCGGCCTCCAGGTAGAAGATGATCGAGGGCACTTCCCACACCTGCTGCAACGCTTAGCCGGTTTTAACCAGCTGCCGGGGCTTTCGACTGCCGGACGCAGCGCGCTGGCGCGATTTGTTCCTGTC
>Ga0209826_1002039_pt1 | contig 13595 bp, 13 predicted proteins | sample GOMGulsemesocosm_5_FD_184637 | JGI IMG/M metagenome (GOLD analysis project Ga0209826, IMG submission 184637) | Methane-oxidizing microbial communities from mesocosms in the Gulf of Mexico - GOM15C Gulf of Mexico (SPAdes) (version 2) | ecosystem: Environmental > Aquatic > Marine > Cold seeps... | reverse complement strand
CTTCGCCCAAACGAGCGGCCGTATGGGGGCCAGAGCCTTGGCGCAGGGCTTGCATCAATTGGAACAGGCGAAGGGTTCTGGACATAACTCACTTTACCTACCTCTAATGACAGAAACTGTCATTACGGTTTTGTAGAAAGCGAACAGAACGCAAACATTGGACACATACTATGCTGACTCTGCTTACCTATCCCCGCCATAATGACGTCTTTAGCCTTAGCCCTTTTTGCGTCAAGGCGGCGCTGTTGCTGACCTATGCCGGACTAGACTGGCAGCGCGAAGATTTGAAAGATCCACGCAAGATGCCTCATCGCAAACTGCCGGTGCTAAGAACCCCGGCTGGACTGATTCCTGATAGTAGTGAAATCCGCCGATACCTAGAGACCAAAGGAACGGATTTCGACCCCAGCCTGTCGTCACGTGACAAGGCATATGCGCAGGTTTTAGTCAGGCTGGCCGAAGATACCCTTTACTTTTACGTCGTCCATGACCGCTGGGCAAACGAGGCGGTCTGGCCCAGTGTTCGTGATGCCTATTTTGGTGAAATCCCGTCCATTATCCGCCGCCCAGTGACCCATTCCATTCGTCAAACCGTTTGCACAGGTTTGGCTTTTCAGGGCACTGGCCGCTTTGCCGAGGGTGAGCGCACGGATCGGTTAGAACAGGACTTGCAGGCAGTGACGACATTGCTAAAAGACCGTGCCTTTTTGCTGGGTGGTCAGATCACCAGCGCCGATTTCAGCGTTGCAGCAATGTTGCAAGCGATGCGATCAACCATGGTGGAAACCAATTTGGTGCGGCGCATCAGTGACGACCCGGTGTTAAGTGGCTATGTTGATCGGGTATTCCTCGAGGCCGTGCCCCTGCCATGACATATCCCTTTAACTGCGCCAAAGTTGAGAAGGCCTTTGATCTCGACGATGTCGATGCCCGCCGTGGTCTTTTGGCCCTGCGCGCATTGATTTTGGACACCGCCGCCGAACTGCCTGCTGTTGGCCGGGTTGAAGAAACCTTGCGCTGGGGTCAGCCTGCCTATCTGACGCCCGATAGCAAAAGCGGCTCTACGCTGAGGTTGGGAGTGCCCAAGGGCGCGCGGTTTGGCATCTTTGTTCACTGTCAAAGTCAGCTGATCCCCGAGTACCTTACGACCTTTCCGGCCTGGGACCGGGTCGAGGGAACCCGGGCTGTTTTGTTTGATCTCGCCAGCGAGGTTGAACCCCTGCGTCATGGCTGGTTGATTAAACGGGCGTTGACTTATCATATCCGCGAGCCACTTGCCGACTGATGTGCCGATTGCGGTGCGTGCGAGCACGCACCCTACACTATCATTTCCGTTTGCGGACGACCTTGCGCTTGATTTTGTCGTTCTTGCGCTTGACCTTGGAATGCTTGCGTTTGCCACCGGACCGGCCTGCAGGGCTGCGACTGCCGCCACGTGGTAGGGGTTTGTCGTCAATCGTTAGCAATTCAAGCTGTAAGCCACCGGTTACCGGTGTGGCTTCGGTCAGTCGTACTGTGACCTGCTGGCCAATGGCGATGACAAACCCGGTGTCGGACCCCGTCAAGGTGCTGGCATTCGCATCAAAGTGAAAGAATTCACGCCCCAGTGTGCGCACTGGCACTAGGCCGTCGGCCCCAGTTTCGTCTAACCGCACAAAAGCACCAAAGCTGGCTATGCCATTTATTCTACCGGTAAATTCATTTCCTACTCGCTCGGATAGGAAGGCCGCCAGATAACGATCCGTAGTGTCGCGCTCTGCCATCATCGACCGACGTTCGGTGTCGGAAATATGTGTTGCGGTCTGCTCAAGTTTATCAACTTCAGCCGGGTCTAGCCCATCCTTACCCCACCCGTGTGAAGTGACCAGCGCACGATGCACGATCAGATCGGCGTAGCGGCGGATTGGTGAGGTGAAATGAGCGTAGTTGCGCAGGGCCAGACCAAAGTGACCAAAGTTCTCGATGCCGTAATAGGCCTGGGTCATTGATCGCAGAGTCGAGATGTTGATCAGCTCTGCTTCATCGGTACCAGAGGCGGCGTTCAGTAGCGCGTTCAGGTGCCGGGTTTGCAGCACCTGCCCCTTGGCCAGTGTCAGCCCGGCAGCTGATGCGGTTTCACGCAGCGCATCCAGTTTTTCGGGCGAGGGTTCTTCGTGTACGCGAAACAGTTGTGGGGCGCGCTTGGCGATCAGTGTTTCAGCGGCGGCGACATTGGCCAGCACCATGAATTCTTCGATCAGTCGGTGTGCGTCCAGCCGGTCGCGGAAGTTGATCGACTGCACCGTGCCTTTGTCATCCAGAATGATTTTGCGCTCGGGCAGATCCAGATCCAGCGGTTGACGGGCCTCGCGGGCTGTCTTTAAAGCGCCGTAGGCAGCATAGAGCGGCTTAATCACATCGTCGAGCAGTGGCCCGGTGCGATCATTCGGCCCGCCCTCCATGGCGTCCTGCACCTCGGCGTAATGCAGCGATGCGGCAGAGCGCATCAATGCGCGTTCAAAGTGATGCGAGAGTTTGTTGCCCTCGGCATCCAATTTCATCCGTACTGCGATACAGGGGCGTGGCACGCCTTCGTGTAGCGAGCACAGATCGCCGGACAGACGGTCGGGCAGCATCGGCACAACGCGGTCAGGGAAATAGCTGGAGTTGCCGCGCTTGCGCGCCTCACGGTCCAGTGCTGTGCCGGGGCGTACATAGGCGGCGACATCGGCAATGGCGACCCAGACGATGTGGCCGCCGGGGTTCTTGGGGTCGTCATCAGCGTGGGCATAGCAGGCGTCATCGTGGTCGCGCGCATCTGACGGATCGATGGTGACCAACGGCATATCACGCAAATCTGTGCGACCCTTCAGGTCCATCGGTTTGGCCTTGTCGGCCTCTGCCACGACGGCATCCGGGAAATTGTCGGGAATGCCGTGCTGGTGAATAGCGATCAGCGATACCGCTTTGGGGGCGGATGGATCGCCTAGACGTTCAACAATCCGCGCACGCGGCAGGCCCATGCGGCCCTTGGGTCCGGCCTGTTCTGCCTCAACCAATTCGCCGTCGCGGGCGTCGCTGGTGGCATCATCAGCGACGATCCATTCGTTCGACCCCGATTTGTCGATCGGTACAATACGCCCGCCTTCTGAGCGCTTGCGGAAGATGCCCAGCACGCGTTTCGGATTGGAACCAATACGGCGGATCAGCCGGGCCTCGTAGGTGTAGTCTTGATCTGGCACCAAGGTCAGGCGGGCCAGAATCTTGTCACCGGCCCCCAGCGCTGGATCTTTGGGGCTGGTTATGACCAGAACAGTTGGCTCGATCCCGTCGCCGTGCCATTCCAGCGGCTGCGCAAACAGATCGCCATCCGCATCGGGGGCTTTGATCAGCAGCACAGAAACAGGTGGCAACCGATCCGGGTCGCCATAGCTTTTCTTGCGCTTTTCCAGATGGCCCTCGGCCTCAAGCTCTTTCAGCATTCGCTTTAGGTCAATGCGGTCAGATCCTTTGATACCAAAGGCCTTGGCAATGTCGCGTTTCGAGGTGAGGGTCGGGTTAGCTGAAATCCAGTCGAGAATTTCTGCCTTGGAGGGTATACGGCTCATATCCTCCGCCTAACATGGTCAGCGGGCGAGGTCATTGGAAAATATTAGGTGTGCCTTTCTGCAGATCGGCAGCGGTATCTACGTCACGCAATTGGTCAGTTATCGCGACGCGGTGCCCTGATAAGGTGGCCAGGCTATCGCTGAGCGCATGTTTGCTGGACCAGCGGACATCGGCGAACAGGTCTCTCGGCTGTCGCTTTGGGTGTTTCAGCCCCACAAGCCAATATCCACCATCCATCGCCGGTCCAAACACCGCGTCGTGGTTTCCCAGGGCAGCAAAGGCGCGGGCGATATGGGTGCGAGAGATGTCGGGAATATCAGCGCCGATCAAGCAGACGGGACCGGGCGGCATTGCGGCCAACATCCATGCCATTCGTTGTCCCAGATCGCCACGCCCTTGCGGAATTCGAGGCAGGTCTGCGGGCCAGACCGTTGAGGGTACGGAGTTATCAGGGCTTACGGCCAGCACAATATGCCAACGGGGATCACGCAGGCGTCGCAGGAGCCGCGCTGATTGATGACGGAACCACCAGGCCGCGCCAACCATGCCCAGATCCCGCCCCAACCGGGTTTTCACCCGGCCAGGCTGCGGCAGCTTCAGCATGATGATCAGCGTACGTTTCACGAAAGTTCGAGTACCATATCCCGGTGCTCGATTCCGGCGTCCAGATAGACCGGCCCATAGACCGAAAAGCCCAGTTTTTCGTAAAACCCCAAAGCCTGCAATTGAGCGCCCAGCTTAGCCTTGGTGACGCCCGGCTGTTCCTTGGCGATCTGCACTGCGGCTTTGATCAGTTCGGCCCCAAGGCCAATGCCACGGGCAGATTTCAACACGCAAACCCGGCCAATCTTGGCGACGTCGTGGTGATACACGATCCGAGCAGTGCCTACAGGTGCCCCGTTTTCCTTTGCCAGCAAGTGGATGGCGGTCTGGTCCAGATCATCCAGTTCCTCTTCCATTGGGACGCCCTGCTCGCCAACAAAGACCTGATGCCGCAGTGCGAAACAGGAGGTGTGATCCGTTGTCGCCGAGATCGCGTAAGTCATGCGAAATAGTCTGTCAGGATGCGGCTGTAGATGGCCTTTAGCTGGTGGATCTGCGCCACCTCGACCCGTTCATCCACCTGATGCATGGTGCGGCCAACCAGACCGAATTCCACCACCGGGCAATGGTTCTTCACAAACCGGGCATCCGAGGTGCCGCCAGTGGTCGACAGTTCGGGGGTCACGCCGCACTCTGCTTTGATTGAGGCCGAGACCAGATCCGATAGTGGGCCGGGTGGTGTGATGAAGCTCTCGCCCGAAATTTTCACTTTCATTGCAACATCAAGGCCGAATTCCTTTGCAACACGGGTCGATTCTGTCTCTAGCCATTTGGTCAAACCCGTACCTGAGTGGGAGTCGTTGAACCGGATATTGACTGTAGAACGGGCCTGCGCAGGGATTACGTTTGTGGCACTGTTACCAGTGTCGATGGTCACCACAGCCAGTGTTGAGGCATCGAAATGCTCGGTGCCCTGATCCAACTTGTGGCTGGCCAGTTGATCCATCAAGCGCACCATCGTATTCAGTGGGTTGTTGGCGCGATGCGGATAGGCCGAATGCCCTTGCACCCCAGTAATGGTGAACCACGCAGTCATTGATCCCCGGCGACCAATCTTGATCATTTCACCCATGGTGTCAGGACAGGTGGGCTCCCCCACCAGACAGACTGACATGGCCTCATCTTCGACAGTCATATAATCCAGCAGTGCAGTGGTCCCATCCTCGGCGTTGCCTTCTTCGTCCCCGGTGATGGTCAGGATTATGGCACCATCCGGAGGTGTCTCACGCACAAAATCAATGGCGGCGGCGGCAAAAGCGGCGACACCGGATTTCATGTCGGTGGCACCGCGACCATACATGAACCCGTCTTTTTCCTCGGCTCCAAATGGGGGCATGGTCCAGGCGGCTTCGTCCCCTAACGGTACCACGTCGGTGTGGCCGTTAAAGCCAAAGGTACGCGCGTGTCCCTTATCGCCCCAGCGGGCAAACAGGTTGCTGACCTCTCCACGATCAGCGCGGGAACAGGTGAAACCACCCTGGGTCAACAGCTTTTCCAACAGGACCAGTGCGCCCCCTTCAACAGGAGTGACTGAGGGGCAGCGGATCAGGTCAGCAGTCAGGCGGGCAGGGTCAATCGATGTCATGTGCAGGCTCCGGGAAAAATGTCTTGCTTTGGCCTAGCGTGGTTTCCGATTTGGTGCAATTCCGGTGCCAAGCAGCGGGTATCGTAAATGTGGCGTAAAAGCAGCGTCTTGAATTGGACTGTGCCAAAAGGGTGACAGATCCCACGATGACGTGTTAAGGGAATCTTAATAAATGACCCGAGGCAGGGCATCCGAGCACAGCGGTCACCGTAACAGCGGGACCACAAAACCAACCACCGTCAACAGGCGGGGTCCGTGTGACACGGCGGGAGGATCCCTCTCGCGATGGATGTTTTGTCTCATTGAGGAATGAGGCAGAGACATGGTTGCAGCGTCAGAGCTTACGTATCAGACAAATGCCAGTGCTACGCAGATGGCAGAAACGATCTTTGGTGACGGTGTTACGGTCGTTAGTGCTGACTACACTGGTGATAATCGATCCTCGGCGATTTACTCTAACGGCGACAGCATTGCCCCTGGTGCAACCCCGGGCGACACTGGCGTAATTTTCTCTACAGGTCGAGCAAACCAGTATACCAACTCGTCGGGTCAGGCGAACCAGGATACCAATCAGTCGACCAATACTAGTGGCCAGAACAATAATTCGGACTTTAACGCCGCCGCGGGTTCCAATACCTATGACGCCTCATATCTGGACGTGAGTTTCATCCCGGATTCCGGGTTGATGACGATGCAGTTCATTTTCTCATCCGAGGAATACCCCGAGTTTCAAAACTCGGTCTATCAGGATTTTGTTGGGGTTTGGATCAATGGTGTGCAGGTCGATCTGACGATCGGCAATGGAGATGCCGACCCAGGAAACGTGAACTCCACCAACAACGAAAACCTGTATCTCGATAATACTGGTGATGCCTATAACACCGAAATGGATGGACTGACGGTTACCATGACCCTGACCATGGTGGTGAACCCAGATGTGGTGAATTCTATCCGTATCGGTATCGCCGACGTGTCTGACAGCAGTTACGACAGTAACCTGTTGATTGCTGGAAACTCGGTGCAGACGGATTTGGTGGCAATAGAGGATTCTACCTATCTGGATCCGAACGGCACTAAAACTATCGATGTGTTGGCCAATGATGTGGATGCTTCCGGCAGTACGCTGACGATCACCCATGTAAACGGGGTCGCGGTCTCGGTTGGCTCAACCGTGACGCTCAACACTGGTCAAACCGTACAGCTGAACGCTGATGGCACATTGACCCTGACCGGTGATGGGGATGCTGACGAGTTTAACTTTACCTATACTGCGACCAACGGTGACAACAGCGACACAGGTTTTGTAAATGTCAGCTCGATCCCTTGTTTCGTTGCCGGTTCGCTGATCCGCACGCCCTATGGCGAGGTGATGGTCGAGGATTTGCAGCCCGGTGATCTGGTTGAAACCCGTGACGATGGCGCGCAGCCAATCCGTTGGATTGGTGCTCGCTTGGTGCAGGCCGAGGGTGATTTTGCGCCTATTCATATTCTAAAAGGCACCTTTGGGTCGCACCGTGATCTGCTGGTCTCGCCACAGCACCGGGTTCTGGTGCGTGATAGCTTATCTGAGTTGCTGTTTGGCGAGGCCGAGGTTTTGGTGGCGGCCAAGGATTTGCTGAATGATCGTTCGGTGACCCGCCGTCCGGGGGGCGAGGTCACTTATGTGCATCTGATGTTCGACAGGCATCAGGTGATCTTTTCCGAAGGGTTGGAGACCGAAAGCTTCTTGCCGGGACCGCAGACCACCAATCTGCTGGAACAACCCATCGTCGACGAGATTTGCGCGCTGTTCCCCGAGCTGGATCCGGCGACCGGTGCAGGTTACGGCGATGCCGCCCGCCGAACGCTGAAATCTTATGAAGCGCGCCTGTTGTCTGTTGTGAAGGCAGCCTGACCTGATGGCTTGGCTGGCGGTCTCGACCTTACATTGTAATCGCTTTGACCGCCGTGGATTGGAGTCAAACAGCATGTCTGCGAACTGCGAGGCAGACCTTGATGCCCTGTTGGTTCGGGGATCGTTGGTGATTGAGATGCGGTTGCCCAGTAGCCAGCGCCCAGAACCATTGGTCTTGTTTGCCCAAGATAGCGGCTGGCCGGTGAAGCTGGCTTTGCGGGCGGTCCCCGGCGGTGGCCTGAATTTGGTTCTGGAGCAATCAGGCGCGGTGCTACACAAGACCCTGAACCCATTTGAGGCTGGCCGTGCTGACCTCCTGCGTCTGACATACTCGTGGGACGCGCCACGGCGTTGGGGGCGGCTGGCATTGGAAAGAGTCGATGGAGGTCAGGCGCAGATCGTCGACTTGCAGTCTCCGAGACCTTGGCGTTTGGCTGATCTGCAAGCTTTGCTGCAATCCGGCCCGTTCCGGTTTGTCTCACCGGACGTACAATATATTGCGCTGTCGGATCAGGTGGAACCAGTTGGTCCAATGCCATCGCTGGCAGAGCAAACACCGATTGCGACACCGCAGGGGTACTGTGCTTTGGCTTCGCTGCAGCGTGGTGATCTGGTGCTGACGGGCGAGGGCATCACGGTTCCGGTTCTGCATGTTGTAAAGCGTCAGGTGCCGGCCTTTGGGTCGTTTCAACCGATCCGGCTGCGGGCACCCTATTTTGACCTGTTACAGGACATTGATGTTGCCCCATCACAGCGGTTGGTCTTGTCGGGATCTGAAGTAGAATATTTGTTTGGCCAACAATCAGTGTTGGTGCCCGCACAGCATCTTCTTGCCACCCATACGGCCTATCTGCCCAAGATCGACAAGCCCCTGACCACCTATATGCAACTGTTACTGCCGGACCATGCCGCCCCGGTAGCTGCCGGAGCGGTGGTGGAAAGCCTGTTCATTGGTCGCTTACGCCGGGATCAGGGCAGGCTGGCCGCAAGTCTTCTGGCAGGGTTGGATCGGTCTGGACTGCCTGAACATGGCCGATTGAAGCATCCGGTGTTGCGTTCCTTTGATGCCACGGTTTTGGCTGAGCGTCGGATTGCGTAACCAGGCGTACTTGCGCGGGTGATTCGTTCTGCTTAAATGTCTGGGAACTTCGTTTTACTTGATCTGAATGGCCCTGTGCTCCGATCCATTGCTTCTCTCTTAATTCTGCTGCTGACCTGGGGACAGTCCCTGACCGCGCAGGATTTGACCGTATCAACTGTCACTCGCCCTCCGTTTTCATTGGTTGAAAACGGTCGCGATACTGGATTCTCCATCGAGTTGTTGGCTGAGATTTCCGACCGGCTGGGTTGGGGCTACCAGATTAGCCGGATGGATGGGTTTTCTGACATGCTGGGACAGGTGCGCAGCGGTCAAGCCGATTTGGCTATTGCAAACATTTCCATCACTGCAGCACGTGAAATTGAAATGGATTTCAGTCAACCGATCTTTGAGAGCGGATTGCAAATGATGGTGCCAGTCACAGACGTGCAAGGGCCGTCGCTGGCCAAGGCGCTGCTGTCCTGGGATCTGGCCTTGGCCATCGGTATTGCATTTGTGCTGCTGCTGGGCGGCGGTATGGCGATGTGGGGATTTGAACGCCGCGCCCAACCTTATTTTGACCGTCCCCTGAAAGAGGCCTGGTTTCCCTCGTTCTGGTGGGCGCTGAACCTGGTGGTGAACGGCGGCTTTGAGGAACGGGTGCCACGCACACCCATTGGCCGCATGTTTGGCGTGATACTTGTGGTGTCGTCGTTGTTTGTGGTGTCAGTCTTTGTCGCCAAGATCACCGCTGTGATGACAGTCGAAGCGATCACCGGGTCGGTCAATTCGGTCAATGATCTTTACGGCAAACGTGTCGGCACCATCGAAGGGTCAACGGCGGCTGGTTTTCTGGACCGGCGTGAGATTGATTATCGTGGCTACGACGGGCTGTCGTCGCTGTTAGCGGCCTTTGAGACCGGCAAAATCCGAGTGGTGGTGTTTGATGCACCGATCCTCAGCTACTATGCCTCGCATCAGGGCAATGGTTTTGGTCGCACCGTCGGACCGATATTCCTGAAGGAAAACTATGGCATTATTTTCCCCAGCGGTTCAGAGCGGCTGGAGGAGGTCAACCGCGCGCTGTTAGCTCTGCGTGAAGATGGAACCTACGACACCATCTACCGCCGCTGGTTTGGATCGCGGAACTAGGCTGACCCCACCGCCTACCGCTGCTTAGTGAACCGTCGGCTCTTCGTCGCCAAAAAACGGCGTCATCTGCGCAACGATCACCGAGTTCTCTTCCAACGCGCGTTGCATCAGCTCACGTTCCTCGGCTTCGATCTCGTGACCTTCGGCTTCACGCTCGGCTAGGGTGCCATAGCCGGTGACATCCAGCGGGGCGGTGTCGGCCTGTTTCAAAATCGCAACCGTCTCGCGGACCGCTTCGGCCTCGTCGATGCCCGAGGCATAGATCATCAGTGCTGCACCAGTAGCACCTTTGGGCAGGCCATCGCCGTCTTTGCGGCCAATCTGGACTACAAGCGTATAGACCTGTTGGCGGGATATTTTCTTCTTTTCCATGTCGCTGCCATAGCGCTGCATAGGGGCAGGGGTCAACCAGCGGACCGCCCCGTTGGCCCCATTACTCATCCTGAGCTCAAATATTCTCTAAAAATTCGGCCTTTGGAAATCTTTTGAAGATAAGGCTGTGGCCATATTTGGAATTAGGAGCTTTCCATGCCCACTGCCTCGGAATTGCCAGTTGATACTTCTGCCACCGCATTAGACATGGCAAACGCCATGTTTGGGAATGGCATCACTATTGTTAGTGCCGGTTATGCGGGCGCGTCCTCGGCTTCGGGGATCTATAGTAATGGTGACCAAGTGGCGCCGGGTGTCACCCCATCTGATACCGGGGTTATTTTGTCCACCGGCCGGGCCACGGATATCACCAACAGCAGCGGTGATGTGAATACATCGGCCGGTACCAGCACAAACCACCACTTGAGTGGTACCAGTGAACTAGATGCAATTGCCGGATTGCAGACTTATGATGCAGCGGTGTTCGAGGCGGTATTTGTCCCCGACGGATCAATTCTGACAATGCAATTCACCTTCTCGTCCGAGGAGTATCTGGAATATGTAAATGCGGGCTTCAATGACGCTGTTGGTGTCTGGGTCAACGGAGAGTTGGCTGAGCTGACAATTGGTGAGGGCGATGTTTCGATCGACAACATCACTGACGGAACCAACCAAAACCTCTATGTCGACAACGCCGATACTGATGATAATTACAACACCGAGATGGACGGCTTCACAGTCACCCTGACGCTCAAAGCGACGGTGATTCCAGGCGAGGAAAACACCATCAAGATTGGCATCGCTGATGCTGGGGATGGCCAATACGATTCCAATCTCTTGATCGCGGGCAATTCAGTTCAGACCGAATTGATTGCGACAGATGACACTGTGACAGTTTCTGGCGATGGGTCTGAAGATCTGGATATTCTGGACAACGATATCCACAGTCCAGGCTCTAGCCTGACGGTCACTCATATCAACGGCCAACCAGTTACCGCAGGCAGTACTGTCACTTTGGCGACTGGCGAACAGGTGACATTGAACGCCGATGGTACGTTTTCCATCTTCAACGACAGTGATGAGGATGAGACCAACACGTTTTCTTACACGGTCCAGGATGATCTGGGGAATACCGACGTTGGATTTGTGGAAGTCACGACCGAGATCGGAGGGGCTACGCCGGCCTGTTTTGTAGCGGGAACGCTAATTGATACAGTTGATGGACCAGTTGCTGTTGAAACCTTAGAGCTCGGAGTTCTGATCGAGACCCGTGATCACGGCCCGCAACCGCTGCGTTGGATCGGACGCAGTTCCCGCCAAGCCGAAGGGCGGAATGCGCCGGTGGTATTTGCTGCAGGTGCGCTGGGCAAACATGACCAGCTTGCGCTCTCTCCCAGCCATCGTGTTTTGATCACTTCGGAACGTGCAGATCTGTTATTTGGTCAGTCCGAAGTTTTGGTCAAGGCCAAGTATCTGGTCAACGATCATTCGATCCGGGTGCAGGCCGACGGCCAGCCCGTAACTTATGTGCATTTGCTGTTTGATCAGCATGAAATCATCCGCGGCAATGGACTTGAGAGCGAAAGCTACCACCCCGGTGCGGAAACTATGGATGCTTTTGATGCCGAAACCCGTGCCGAGGTTCTTGACCTGATGGCCGACCAGACCAGCTATGGCCCCACCGCGCGTCCGGCGTTGAAATCACACGAAAGCCGATTGTTGCTGCTGTAAGCCTTAGTCGTGAGTCCTAGTACTGGGTGCTCATCCGATAGCCGGGATGAAAGGTCATCCGCACAAAGGTCACCGGCTGCTGTTGAAACCAGGTGGTGCGCTCCATCTGGAACAGCGGCGCGCCGGGGCTGCTGGCCAGAAACTCGGCCAGTTGGGCATTGGCAGCCACGGCTGAAAATGTGATCTCGGCATTGGAAAACGGCACCTCTGCCAACAACCACTCGTTGGGGCTGGTGGAGCTGAAATCAGCCTTGGCCACCTGTGGCACTGCATCGATATTGATCCAGCGTTCCTCGAATTGAAACGGGCGGTTGTCGGCGTAGTGCATACAGTGCAGGTGCAGAACTTGCGCGTCCGCTTGTAGACCTATCTGTGACGCCAGCCAGGACGGGGCAGGAATCTGCTGCTGCTTGACCAATGCATAGCGATAGGTGGCGTTGATCTCTTCAATCTGCTGGCGCATCACCGCAATTTCCAGCTTGGCCTGTTTCACTGGCGCTACTGCCACCCGAGTGCCGCTTTTGCGTTTGCGGTCAATGATACCACGCTCGGCCAACTCGCGCAGCGCCCGGTTTACCGTGGCCCTCGCACAGCCAAACTCAGCCGCCAATTCCAGCTCGGTTGGCAGCAAAGCACCCTGCGGCCAGATCCGGTCTTCGATCCGTCGCAATACTTCGTCGCGAACATCCTGAAACCCGGTCCTTTTCTGCTCTTGCACGGGGCGCACCACCACTGATAATAACTCTGGCCTATCCAGATTATGTCTGCATGATAGTAGCATTGTAAAGGATCAGCCATGCGTTTCTGTGTCGCCAGCCTGTCTCCGGTGCCTTGGAAGAACGGCAAAGGGACCACCCGCGAACTGGCCCTACGAGAAGATCATGGCCGCATGGTTTGGCGGCTTAGTCTGGCCGAGATCACCCAAGACGGCGCATTCTCGACTTTTCCGGGGATGGCCAGAATTCACACCATTGTGGCGGGGCAGGGTCTGCTGCTGGATGGCGGAGAAACCACACTCGTGGCCAAGCCACACCGCCCATTGCATTTCGACGGCGGGCTACCTCTGACGGCGCGGCTGCTGGAAGGTGCCTGCCGGGCTTTTAACGTGATCTACGATCCTAAGCTGGTTACGGCCACCGCCCAAATCCTGACCGGCGACCAGGTTATTACCTCTGAGGGCAACTCGCCTTGTTTGTTCTCCGTGGAAAACTCGACCTCGGCCCTGCTGGCACCTTCAGCAGCGGCGAGGGTCTGGTGTCGGATCCTGTCGTCAGCGGTTTGATGGCTGACGACGCGCAAGTGCTACAGATCCAGTTCACTCCAGTTTAGATCGCCGCCAACAGATCGCGGACCGCATTGCGATAGTTCGCCACGATGGTATCACGCGCCACATGGCGCCCGCCTTGTACCTTGTGGCGCCCTGCGGACCACAGGTCGGTGACCAGGCCGTCGCCGACGGCAAAACACAACCCGTCGAAGATCTGCTCGTCGCGCAACGCACATAAGGCCGCCGAGTCGGCGTCCACTGCCATCAGATCCGCCAGTGCGCCCACCTCGATGCGACCCGCGTCACGACCCAAGGCCTGCGCCCC
>Ga0209826_1002038_pt1 | contig 13603 bp, 14 predicted proteins | sample GOMGulsemesocosm_5_FD_184637 | JGI IMG/M metagenome (GOLD analysis project Ga0209826, IMG submission 184637) | Methane-oxidizing microbial communities from mesocosms in the Gulf of Mexico - GOM15C Gulf of Mexico (SPAdes) (version 2) | ecosystem: Environmental > Aquatic > Marine > Cold seeps... | reverse complement strand
GGGTTGCTAACAAGCGGGTCGCCATATTCTCAGGGTTTAATGCGCCTAAAGGACTAACATTATCGGCATACATATCTCCGAGCTGGCTGAACAAAATTTCATTGCTGGGAGGAAAATAGACAAGGTCTTCCGGGTTGCTCAAACCACAAGCGTATTCAAATCCCGTTTCGGCTTCACACGGTAATGATCGCATGAGCGAGTCAGAGGCATTTGCCATAGGCGTCACGACCAAAACCACCAAACATAAAAAGAAACCCTGGAGCATGTGCATAAGAAATCCCTATTATTAAAATATATACATTAAAAGCTAAGTGGCTAAATCGTCTTAAACGACATTGCCAAGGCCTTGTAGATGATCACTCCACCGATGTAGATGATCACTCGACCAATAAGGCTTCGATGGCCTTTGGGTTGGTAACACGCACATCACCATAACTGACGGTAATCCACTGTTCTTTTTCCCAGTTTTTTAGTACGCGGTAAATGCTTTGTCGGCTCACACCCAAAGAGGCCGCCAGCTCCTCTCGGGTTAATTTAATACCATACTGCTCACGCACTTTATGCAGCCGTAACAGTTGCTTGCCGAGCCTCACCGCTACCGGTAAAAAAGCCGAATCCTCCAGCACCTTACCGGCCTGCCTAAGGCGCAAGCAAAACACCGCCACAAAGTGTCGGTAGAGCTCGGGTTGATGATCGAGCAACGCCAATAAATCACTGCGCAGCAGTTTCATCACGCGCGTCTCGCCCGCCGCCACCACCGTCTGACCACGCGGCTCACCATCCAGCGCGGAGCTGTCGCCAAACCAGCGACCAGGTGTCGTCAAGCCAAACAGAACATACTGCCCGTTGCGGTCCTCTCCCAGCAATTTCACTGCCCCATCCAACACACCGTAGAGCGCGGTGGCCTCATCGCCAATACGATAGATCACCTCACCACTGGCAAACGTCTGCGTGCGTGAAACCTTGGCGAGCTGTTGCTTAGCCACGTCATCAAAATCGCGGAACAAACCCGTTTTATCGAGCTGCTGCTGTATCGAGTCAATCCTAGCGCTCATGCCTATCGCGGCTCCTCTAATTTCACCTAATGTAACATTCTTAACAGTATCGGTTGCTAAATCACGAGAGTATTCACTCAGACCTCCAATGAATCAGCCTGAGACCACCCCATGACAAGCCGTATACCCAGAGACAAAGAGAACGACTACACCGAAGCCATGGCACAGCAACGCCGCGATTTTGCGACTGAAAAAACCGGCGCGGCGCTGCACAATATTGCCCATTACGACTTTGATCCGAGCTTGACCGCGGGCAATGTAGAAAACTTTATCGGTGTGGCGCAGGTGCCCATTGGCCTTGCAGGCCCGCTGCTGGTTAATGGCGAGCACGCCCAGGGTGAATTCTACGTACCCATGGCCACCACTGAAGGCACATTAATCGCCAGTTATAACCGCGGTATGCGGCTGCTGAGTGAGGCCGGCGGCGTTAAGGTATCGGTGGTGGACGATGCCATGCAGCGTGCACCGGTGTTCATTTTTGAGGATGCGCGCCAGGCTCGCGATTTTGGCGAGTGGGTTGAGCAGAACTTTGAGACCATCAAGGCCCAAGCCGAAACCACCACACGCTCAGGCAAACTGCGTAACATTCAAAAATTCGCCGCCGCGCGTATGCTCTATTTACGCTTTAACTTCACCACCGGTGATGCTGCCGGACAAAACATGGTCGGCAAGGCTACCTTTATTGCCTGCGAATGGATCAAGGCCAACTACCCAGGCATTAAGCGCTACATGTTGTCTGGCGCCATGGACACCGATAAGAAGCACTCACAACTCAACACGCTGCACACACGCGGCAAGCGAGTGATCGCCGAGGTCACCCTGCCCAGCGCCCTGTTAGAAAAACGTGTCGGCGTGTCCGCAGAGGCGCTCTACAAAGCACGCGCTATCTCACAGGTGGGCAACTTTATGGCGGGCAGCAGCAACACCGGTGCGCATTCCGCCAACGGCATTACCGCTACCTTCATGGCAACAGGTCAGGATGTCGCCAATGTCGCCGAGTCCTCAGCGGCGGTCACCTTTGCCGACATTGATGAAGAGGGTAACTACTACCTGTCGATCACCATTCCATCGTTGATTATTGCGACCTATGGCGGTGGCACGGGTTTACCAACTCAGCAGGAGTGCTTAAACATACTCGACTGTAACGGCAAGGGTAAGGCACATAAGCTGGCAGAAATTATTGGCGGCACGGTACTGGCGGGCGAATTGTCGCTGATGAGCGCAGTGCTTGCCGGCGACTGGGTCACCAGCCACGATGCCCTAGGCCGTAATAAATAGGGGCGCAACCACTGATGACTTACCCAGCCTAGAGGTGTGCCTGTCCACGGTTGCTGCATATGAGCCAACAGTGGACACTGCTAGCCAATAATCGACTCTCAGTTCTTACCGAGCAATAATTTTAATGCCGCCACAGACCTTGTTTGACTAAGATGCAGCTTTTCAATTTCAGGTTGTGTAGCCGGCTCAAAAGATTGCCAGAACAAATCAGAATTCGGTTCTAGCGCGGCTAGGGTATTAAATAATTCAGCCCGGTCGTATTCACTGGTGTGCGGTGCAGCGAGCAACATTCCGTGCGACGGGAATGGAACCGAGTGAACAGGGCGTATTTTAATGTCTGTGCGTTTTTTATAGCCGTTATAAAAAGGTGACAGCACGACGCCTACATCCACCCGGCCCTTAAGCAAGGCATCAACAATCTGATTAAAGTTTCTGTAGTATTGGAAGCTTATATCTCGATGTGCGTCGGCCAACTCTTTTCGTGCAAGGATACTTGCCTCTGCTAGAGGTTCGAGGAGCGCGAGGCTACGTCCATCAATTTGTTCAAATGATAAAATACTTGAAGCGTTTGGGACGACATACAGGTAACTGGACTCCCACACTAAAAAGGCCACGGGTTTAAAACCCGCTGTTTTTATCAGGTAGCTCGCAATGTGCGCGGGCACGGCGAGCACATCAAAGGCTTTATTTTTAGCCCTATCGATATACTGTTCAAAATCAGCTGCACTGCTAAAAGACAGTTTATAGCAGCCCTTCTTTTGGACTTGACGATTAATCCTTCCAGCCCAAACCTCGGTTAGGTTGGCCGAAATGATGGGCACCATGCCAAATGAAAGCGTCGTAGGTGAGGCACAAACAGAATCAGCTGAGCTGTTTACAGTCACGATCAATAACAGATAGAACAAACTAAACCTGAGCACAGCCCCCCCCCTAACGTAATTCACAGGGCTCTATTATACCCGCACGGCGACTAATGTCCGCCTAATATAGTCAAGCCATGATGCCATGGCGCTAACATGGTCAGCATCTCAGGCGGCTCATTAAATAAATTTAACGCTCAACGCCGAGCGCGTTATTGTTACCTGAAAACGGCAAACCCTGCTCCTGCTCAGGCAGCAGTGGCAAGGTTGCATAGGCCCAGAGCGGCTGCCAGCAACTGCTCGCCTCCAGTTTGTCACGAACGGTTTGCGCGGCTTGCGCGGGCAAACCCTGATAGCGCTCACGCAGTTGCTGTAAACACCAGACCCTATAACGTGACGCCCGAGCGCCGCGGTAATCCACCCCCGCCACGCTCACATCAAAGCCTTCTTGCCCCTGTTCGACCGCCATCGCATTGGCATTGAGGTAAGGCAGGTAATGCTGCCCGATATCGTTCAGCAGCGGCGTGAGGTCTTCTGGTATGCCCTCCTGCCAACTGCCACTACATTGATCCATTCGAGTATTCCACAACCGCGCCACCCACTCCAGTACCGCTGGCGCTTTGTTACGCAGTATCTCCAGCGGCACGGGGTCAAAGGCGAAGTGCCTAAAGAACGGCCCAGCCAAACCGATGTCGGCCAAGCTTGGGCGGCCCCCCAAGATAAAGTCGCGCTGCTCGAAAATGGCCTGCAGTTGCTCGAGTAAACGCAAATAGATTCGCTCCACACCCTCAACGTTTTTCGGTGTAATGCCATCGCCGGCGGTGAAATAACGCCGTTGCCGTTGAGTTATCCACAGGCGTTTAAAAGCGCCAGGCAAAGGCACCCCGCTCGACATTTCATCAACGATGGTACGACTGGCAAACTGCGCGCCCACTGGATAGTGCCAACGATAATGCATAGCCGGTCGCCACAGCCACTCATCGGCATAATCTTCGATCAGAAAACAAAAAAACGCCTGTACGGGATCATCGGGAATAAGCGCGCGCCCTGGCGATTGCGTTTCGAACCACTCAATGATTTTACTGCTGTCGGTCAACCAGCGACCATCTGCGAGCTGTATGGCAGGCATTTGTTCGACACCCACCGCGGCCTTAATCTTTTTAAAGTCGCCCGGCATTTGTATCGACTGCAGGCGGTAAGGCACACCTTTAACCCGCAGGTAGTTTTCCAGCTTACCGGTAAAGTAAGAAACGCTGGAACCGTGGAGCGTAAGTGGTTTCTGTTCTTGGTTTGTTGCCGCAGGAGCCGTGTTTATCTTAGGTGTATTCACGTGATGCCTTACTCGAATAAGATCCCCAAAACACTACCGCTAAAGGCGACGACTGCCAATAGCCATACAGAGGGATTCGACAAATACAAAAGAGCAACAGGGAAGAGGAGAAGGAAAAACACACCCAAGCGCACGCTGGCTTGGGTGTGTGGTCGTCAGCTAAACCTTATGGGTTTTCAGGCTGATCTTGCAGGGACATGATGCCACTGATAGTACCAATGTAAGCGGTGCCATCTTCACCTAGGCTGATCGGCGCCCAGTTGTTGTCGAAGTTCAAACCAGCACCGGTGCGAATCTTAAATTGTGTTTTTCCTGTGTGTGCGTCAAGCGCCATAAAGTACCAGGTGGGCACGCCGTCAGGCTGTACTTCAAAGGTATAGAAATACGCCAAGCCGTTGTCGGCGGATAACTTAGGCACGTTTGACGGCGCTTTTTCAGGCGAAGTCCAGACCACATCACAACCGCTCTCATCTTCGCGAATGTCGATGCGCGTGATACCGCCCTTCACTGCGCTCCAGTCTTTCTGCGAAATGGCGCTGATGTAGCCGTAGTTATTTTCAAGGATGATCGAGCGGCCCCACCCAATCATCGAGTTATCGGTTACCGAGGCGCCGCTGCTGAACAGGGGTACTTTACAAATTTCACGTTCGCCTTCAAAGCTTGGTTTACGCTTGTAGACAATCAAATTAATTTTGTCGTCCGCGTTATCGGTTATCGTCAGATAGTCGTCACCGATCAACGTTGGCGTGGTGCCAGAACCTTGATTGATCGTGCCAACTTTACGGGCAGATCCTCGGTCATAGGCTTCCTGCCACAGTACCTGCGGCATACCTTGCGTGTCGGCGCGCATAGCGTACATCTTATGGTCGGTCACTATGTACATAGCGTCGAGGTCCACCGAGAAACCGTTCTGGATTTCTTCGCCGGCAAACTGGCGCTTCACCACCTTGCCAGTATCGGTATTCAAGGTACCAACAATGCCCTGACGCGTGACCCACCAGATCAAACCATCCGGCCCGGGCATAACGGCAACGATCGGATCACAACCGCCATCACCAGGGAACCAATTGCTCGACGACATGCAATCCTGCGGCACCTCGTTAGATAAATCCCAGACACTGTCTTGATAAAACTCCCAACTGCCGTCGTCAAGCTGACGGTGACCAATACGCTGCAAGTGCTGCTCACTGTCCGCGAGCACAATACGGTCTTCGTTATCGAGGTAGTAATAAGCGCCGCCAGAGGTATCGGTCATAACAACCGTAGGATCACGCTTAACCAAAGCCTCAAAAGAGGATGGGCGTGAAGGCAGCTGAAAATACGCCAGCTGTTCAAGGGTCACCGGCTCAAATAAGTTAAGCGAGAAACCGCCCATATTGGCACACAGGGCAATCAGATTACCCTGCTTATTAAAGGTCGTTGTCGCGCACATGCCGCCCGGCATGGTCTTGGAGTGATCGCGGGTAATGACCTGGGTGTTTATACCCAGCGGGCCCGCCATGTGCACATCAGAGTTATAACCATCGGCGTGCATACTGCCTGAACCGGCCGCCGCAAGGTAAGGAAATACAGGCTGTACGCCGGCCATAGGTTTAGGCGTCGCGGGTGTGCCAATAAAGCGAGCCGCGTCGGTGGGCTCCGATTCCAGCGGGCGTGGCAGGTGTTCTTCCATGCTGCAGGCAGTCAAAAACGTAAGGCTGACCGCCACCGTGAGGCCGAGTAATTTCATGATGTTCATTCTCTGATGGTTATTTATACTTATATAGTAACGCTATATTTGTGAGTATAAAGGTTTTTCAGCCACCCCTAACACTTCTTAATCGAGGCCAGCGTCGCTATGCGCTGCTAAACCGACCAGACACACTCAAATCCAATAAGGCACTCCCAACGCGACGTTAACCCGATCGCCCACCGACAACAGGGTCGGTCGATGCCCCCTCGGCAATGAGCGTGTCACTTACCCACGTAAGGTATCGAACGATGTGTTTTCCTTGCTGGAATTTGAAACAGAGGACATTGTGATCAACAGCGTTGATATGATCAGCTGGAATGACAAGTAACAGATAGTGGACTTCAGGGTGATGCTGCGCCCATTAAAGGCGGTCAATATGGTTCACAAAGTTATCGAAGAAGCACTGCAAGCCATGCAGAAATAATTCCCCTGGGCCGCGGCAGTGATACACGGCCCTGCACTCCATCTCGAGCATGGTTAAACGCATCAGGCCGAGATCACCTAAAACGCTTGGACCATTTCCCTCCATGCTCCGCCTCACAAGCCTCTTCCGTGTCAAAGCTGACCTGCGACTGTATGTTTTTGATCGGGATACCCGACCTATTTAAGGTTTCTTTTATGAGACTGCGTAAATATTCGTCTTTGCCGCTCGCCACTAGACGCGCTAAAGCATCTTTCCGGTCTAACACACAGATAACCGACAGTGACTTGGGGTAGTCACTGTAATTCACCAGATGGGTTATCCACTGAAACCCTTGCACGTCCTTAAGCGCTGCCTCACAAACCTCTGTCAGTGACGCCACTAGCGTGTTTTCAATTCTCTTATCTGTTTTTTTCATTGCTACTCAAATCTAACATCAGCAGTAAATCCAGCAAGTTTGCTTACCTATTCTGATTAGGTAATTTTCTCGTGCATTGAAATGACGGTTTTACTTGTCACTGAGTTAGCGAAATGCCGCTTCTGAACGACCAAGTATTCTGGGCTGGAAAAAAACGCCTCCATGACCTCCTTACTTGGAAAATCAATGGTAAATACCCGATTAATATCGTCGTCGGTTTTCGACAGAAGCACTTCAGAGACTTTAAAGTCAAAACCAAATGCACCACCAAAGGAGTGCAAAATAGGCGTCATGCCTTCACGATATCGCTGGTACTCCTCATCATCGCTAACAAAAATACCCATCACTCTTTCAAATGCCATGTTCACACCTCACTTGTTTTTAAGTTAACACTCGACCCACGTCATTCTCGCAAGCTCTGAATTCACCAGGCCCGATGCCCACCCAACCTTTGAATGCACGTGTAAAGGCACTTTGATCTGAGTAGCCAAGCACTAGTGTTAATTCTACTAAGGACAAATTTGTACGGGTTAAATATCGTCGGGCCAACTGCTCACGCACGCTGCTCAATAATGACTGATACGACAAATTATAACTGGCTAGTTTACGTTGTAGCGTGCGAACTGAGCTATGTAATTCCGAGGAAACATGAGAAAGCGTCACCTTGCCCTCTGGCATTAATTTCAATATAACCCGTTGTAGATTCTTTAGAAATGGATCGCTGATCACAATGGATTTTGACAGCGCCTTTTGTTGAGAAGACAGCATTTCTTTAAAATCGTCCGGCAGAACTGACTGGAGGCTAGCGTGTATATTGCTCGCATCAAAGCTAATACCCGGTTTGGTCGAGTTAAAACTGACGGGACAGGAAAAAAATTCTTCGAGTGTTTCAGTATTGCTAGGCGCATCACCTGAAAATGTCACACCGAGTAGCGCACAAGCACCGGGGAAACGATGGCGCACAAATGTTACCAACGCGCTAAATGCGACTTCTACAAACAAAGTATTTTCATTTCCTAGGTGATCAGGCCAGTAAAGTGTCCATTGTTTTTCACCTCGCTCTAATTGCGCAAAATTCACACTGTAAAAGTATCGCTCGTACAACATATAAGTTTCTAATGCGTCGGCAATGGTTTCACTGTTGAGCACTAGGTAGCCCAAAACACCCACGTGTTTGATTTCAACTTCGGCACCAATTTGTATACCAACGGCCTGCGCCGGAGCAAGTCTTGCAGCCTGAGTGACTAACTGCCGCCACTGAACCTGGGGAATTGTTTCTTTTCTTGCTACTAGGGCAAGCTTGTCGCTCAGCGCTTGATTTTCTATGCAGTGACGGCTCATCCAAGCGCGGATGATTTGGGCGAAGCTTCCAGATACTCTAATCATGGTGTATTGACCGAAGCATTAGGTTGGCATACTTTGTATAAAGGTTGGCGTGAATTGTCAATAGATCATATCTATATAACCTTACTCTACACCCACAATGTAATCCGGAGCAGTAGGTTATGAGCATTCAAATAAAGCCAACGGGCCAAGCCTGCGGTGCAGAGATCCGTGGTGTTGATTTAACCCAGCCGTTAAACCCCGAAACAACTCAAGAAATCAGAGCGGCCTGGTTAGAGCACCACGTGCTCATCTTCCCTGATCAGACATTGAGCAACGCTGATCTGGAGCGCTTCACCTATAGTTTTGGCGCCGTCGCAGAAGACCCGTTTATCCAACCCATTGAAGGTCACGAACACATCATTGCTGTGCAGCGCCGGGCGGATGAAACCACCAGCATCTTTGCCGATGTATGGCACACAGACTGGAGCTTTCAAGAGAACCCACCGATCGGCACCTGCCTGTACGGCATTACCATTCCACCTGCTGGCGGCAACACCGATTTCGCCAATCAGAAATTGGCCTATGCCAATATGCCACCGGCGCTCAAAGAAAAGCTGGCGGGGAAAGCCGCTATTCATTCAGCCGCGGGCGGCTATTCGCCCGAAGGTTTGTACAGTGATCCCGAGGCCGAGGCCGGCCGCAGCATGAAAATCGTGGTGTCGGCGGATGCGCGGGCAACGCAGAATCATCCCTTAGTACAAGCACACCCTGAGTCGGGCAAAGAAGGTGTATACGGCTGTCTGGGTTATATCGTCGGTATTGACGGCCTTAGTCAGGAGGACACCTTTAACTTGCTGATGGAGCTGTACGAATGGCAAACCCAGCAAGCGTTTGTGTATTCACACCCGTGGCAAGAAAACTCACTGGTGATGTGGGATAACCGTTCGGTACTGCACAAGGCGAACGCAGGTTATGAGGGCTATGACCGCCTGCTGCACAGAACCACGATTGGTGCAGTCGTAAAATAAACATGAAAACCCTAGCAAGCCTTTAACGACCCTACAGAAATATCTGGCTTGGATTCACCACAAGCTTCATCCGCACAGCTAAGTAAAAGCAGCCGTTAGCTCATAACGGCTAGCCCCCGCCCTAATTTCTAGCTTTATTTTTGTTCTGGACTGATCATTCCTAAATTGATAAGCTCAGTTTAAGACCGACTGGTACACAACTACGGAATCCAGAGTATATATGGCTCGTCCCACAGAATTTGACCGAGAAAAAGCCCTGCAAGCGGCCATGTTGCTGTTCTGGCGCCAGGGTTATACCGCGACCTCCCTGCAGCAGCTGCTCGCCTCAATGGCCATCAGCCGCAGCAGCCTTTATGCAGCCTTCGGCGATAAGCGGCAGCTCTTCATTGAAGCGCTGCATTTGTTTGCCGATCGCACCTACGCGATTCTTGCCCAGGTTCGAACGCAGAGTAACCCTGCGGTTGCCCTACAGCTGTTTTTTACTTCTACCCTCTTTGATGTGCCCACTCGGCGCCTGCACCGCGGCTGCATGATGATCAACAGTGTATTGGAGCTGGCCGACGTCGATCAGGGGTTGTCCCAACTGGCCACAAAAAGATTGGACGAAATTGAAGATGCGTTTATCCAATGTTTTGAGCTGGCCATTGATGAAGGTTTAATCCGCACGGATAAAACACCCGAGCAGCTGGCCCAATTTATTATGACCATCAACCAGGGCATCCGCGTTGCGGCCCGCAAAGAAGTACCGCGAAACGAGCTGGCCTCTATTCTTGATACAACCCTGTCGTTAATGGGCATTCAGCCCAAAGACGAACCCATTCACTCTGTTAATCACTAGGAACTCCCATGAGCTACGAACACCTGTCACTGGACATAAACAACAATATTGCCCACATCACCATCAAGCGTGTGGCGATGCACCTGCCGTTTATGAAAGAACTGTTAGACATCGCCATGCGCTGCGACGAGAACGATCAGGTGCGCGCCATCGTCGTCAGCAGTGATCAAAAGCTGTTTTCTGCTGGCGGCGACCTCGCCTACTTTGCCGACAGTGGTGGCAATATTGCATCGGCACTAAAAGAACTTACCGTTTATCTGCACTCGGCCATCTCCCTGTTTAATCGCATGGATAAACCTACCATTGCCGCCGTTCACAGTGTCGCCGCCGGTGCAGGCATGAGCTTTGCCGCCCAGTGTGATTTTGTCGTTGCCGGTGAAAAAGCCGCCTTTATCGGCTCCTATACTGCTGCGGGCCTGTCCCCCGACGGCAGTTCCACCTACTTTCTACCGCGTCTGATTGGCGAGCGCCGCGCTAAAGAGATGCTCATCACCAACCGTAAAGTCAGCGCGCAGGAAGCCCTCGACTGGGGCCTGGTCAATCAGGTGGTAGAAACCGGTAAAGAGCTGGAGACGGCTATGGAACTTGCTCAACAGCTCGCCCAAGGGCCAACGGCTGCGTTTGGTAGCGTCAAACAACTGATCAGCGCATCCTCCACCACCAGTCTGGAATCACAGATGGCCAGGGAGGCTGAGCTGATCGCGGCAAACGCCATCGGCGCCGACGGGCAGGAAGGCATCAGCGCCTTTTTAAACAAGCGTAAAGCCGACTTTAAAGGCAAACGATAAACACGGTAGCCGTCTCGCTTTGCGAGCAAAATAGCCGACCGTTCTAGTCGGCTATCTTTCCCAATAAAAAAGAGAGAAGCCCATGCCTTACAGTAAAAAAGTGCTGGCAATTGAAGGTAAGCAGATCGCCTACATCGACGAAGGCGAAGGCGACCCCATCGTCTTCCTGCACGGCAACCCCACCTCATCCTACCTCTGGCGCAACGTCATGCCCGAGCTGGCCGGCAAGGGACGCCTCATCGCCCCCGACCTTATTGGCCAGGGCGACTCGGAAAAGCTGGACGCCAAAGAAGGCCCTGAGCGCTACAGCTTCCACACCGCCTATCACTACCTGAGCAAACTGCTGGAAACGCTTAACATCACAGAAAACGTCACTCTCGTGATCCATGACTGGGGCAGCGCGCTGGGCTTCCACTGGGCCAACCAGCACCGAGAGGCCGTCAAGGGCATTGCGTATATGGAAGGCATAGTCATGCCCGTTGAGTGGCATGATTGGCCAGAAAGTGCGCGCGGGATTTTTCAGGGTTTCCGCTCCCCTAAAGGTGAAGAGCTGATATTAAACCGCAATATGTTTATCGAAGCCGTGTTCCCCAACTCCATCATTCGCACCCTCAGCGAGACCGAGATGAATGAATACCGCCGGCCTTTCGCCACCCCTGACGACCGCCAGCCAACATTAAACTGGCCTCGCTCTCTGCCCATTGCTGGCGAGCCCGCAGATCTCGTCAAGCTGGTCAACAACTACGGCCAATGGCTGAGTGAATCTGCGTTGCCTAAACTGTTTGTCAACGCAGACCCTGGCTCCATTCTCGTGGGCCGCCAGAGAGAATTTTGCCGCAGCTGGCCCAATCAAACGGAAGTCACGGTAAAAGGTTTGCACTTTATCCAAGAAGATTCAGGCCCCGAAATAGGCCAAGCCGTCGCCCACTGGCTGGGGCAACTGAGCGAGACATAACACCTGCAAACAAGGCGCCACTTTAGGCCGGATTCACACCCGTGGCTGATGCACTCAAAAAAGCCCTCTGCCCAGAACCCAACTGCACGCACAGACCATGCAGACAGGCGCAGAATGTTTAATGAATATGCATGCAGATTATTTTTAGAATTTTACTAGCAGACTGCTAGTCCGCATCAGGCAGTGAGATATTTTAAGCGGTCGCTGCGGATACACGACACCATCATTTTTAACTGAGGACTCAACAATGGAATTTGAAACACTCGTTCAGGCCCGCCGCAGCATCCGTGGCTACAAAAAAGACGCTGTGCCGCGAAAAGTTCTGAAAGAGATTATTGACGTCGCCAAGGGCGCACCCTCGTCCATGAATACCCAGCCTTGGCATGTCCATATTGTCACCGGCGAGCCACTGGAGCGCATTCGAAAAGGCAATACTGAGAATATGATGGCAGGTGTGCCACCCAAACGCGACTTCCCCATGAAGGAAGACTACGAAGGTGTTCATAGGCAGCGTCAAGTTGACGTAGCAAAACAACTATTTTCCGCCATGGGTATTGAACGCGATGACAAAAAGCGCCGAATGGATTGGGTAATGCGCGGCTTTCGTCAATTCGATGCCCCGGTATCCATCGTATTAACCTATGACAAGTATTTAGAGCCCGCTGCCATCAGCCATTTTGATTTAGGTGCGGTAGCATACGGTATTTGTCTGGCAGCGTGTGAGCGCGGCCTGGGCACCGTCATCAATGGTCAGGGCATTATGCAATCGCATGTGGTACGTGAGCACGCCAATATCCCCGACGACCAAAACATTATGATCTGTATTGCTATGGGCTACCCGAATGAGGAGTTCTCCGCCAACGATGTTAAGGCGGTTCGCGCGAATCATGATGACTTTGTGCACTATGTTGGCTTTGAGGAGGTAACGGAAGCTGAGACGGCCTGATGCTGATTAATCCGGCATGATATTAATACCATGCAACAGCGACAGCGCAGCGAAACAGATATAAATACTGACATTTAATTTAAGCGAATAGCTAGTTTCTATAAAAATATATTTTATGTCAGATTTTGTAGAAATGATAAAACAAACGGTAAAATGAACATATATCCATTGTGTCATTAGCGAGATACTAAACCCTAGTCCTTGAGAATGTTAGTGCACCAGCATAAATCTTTTCGTTCTCTCTTTCCCCTCTTAGGAGGGGTTTTTTATATGGGATACGATATGAATGTATATTGATAATGATTGCCACTGTCGTATTGGTAATGACTTTTGTGGATCACTCTCGGTGCTAATTTGGCAAGCCCCTTTAAGGGCAATAGTGGAAAGTGATGACTCGATTACAGAATTAACTATCACAAAATAAAACTACGGTACTTATAAAATAAGGCCGCGGTGATCCCATGCTCCATAGCAACCCCATCTGGTCACTCTTGTGGCGCAACCGGATACTTAAATTAGTGGGGCGGGATCAGTGGGGCGGGATCAGTGGGGCGGGATCGAGTGACCGCAGCTATCCAGACCGCCTCTGACCTGACTGCCCTTGACCTGACCGCCCCTAGCCAAACAG
>Ga0209826_1002036_pt1 | contig 13613 bp, 13 predicted proteins | sample GOMGulsemesocosm_5_FD_184637 | JGI IMG/M metagenome (GOLD analysis project Ga0209826, IMG submission 184637) | Methane-oxidizing microbial communities from mesocosms in the Gulf of Mexico - GOM15C Gulf of Mexico (SPAdes) (version 2) | ecosystem: Environmental > Aquatic > Marine > Cold seeps... | reverse complement strand
CGCGATGATCTTTGTTGAGTAAAACCTTTATTGCATTTAATGATAATAAATTATTAGAATATTGATAACCTATTGTCTTTTTTTCTAAAACGTCAAGTGCTTGAATAAAATGCTGAGTAGTCACTTTTTCATTATCAAAATAATGTATACACCATTGCTTTATATCGTTAATTGATTGCATATAAATAGCGGATTTTTGCTCTGTTACTGCCCATATAGCTAATTGAATTTTTAAGCTTAAGTTTTGTTTTAAATTCTGCTGTTGTTGAGGTGACATTAAAGCCTCAATAGTATTATCTCTTCTTCGAATGGTAATAAATTCGTTTAAAAATTTCTGCCATGTTTTATGTAAATTAGCCTGCCAGTCAGCGGTATCATTTGATAAATTTAAGCCATTATCTTGATTTTCATTTTTATCTAAACTTTGTAAAATAAAGGGTAAAGCATTCACTTGCTTATTTAATGCCATTAATGCGAGAACTACTTCTTCAGTTTGTAAGATAGGCATCAGTTCTAATGTTTTAATATCTTCATGAATAAGCTTTCGAATTGGCAAGAAGTTGGGGTTGTTAAGTTCTTTTAATCGTTTATCTGCATCATTAAGCAATCCTAACGCAGCTGCTGTATCTTGCTCTAGCCACAGTGTACGAGCTGCGATACGAATTAAGTATTCAGCTTCATGAATTAACCAATCACTAGGCTGTTGTTGTGTAATACTTTGCTCTAGTTGGCTAAGTGTATTACTGATATCTATAATTTTTTGATTGTTTTGTTCAAAAACATTTTGAGCTGTTTTTTGTACTTGTAGCAAATTAGCTTCTTTTTGTTGCTGCAAAAGAGCATTAATTTTAGCTTGATTGTTACGGATGACAGTATTGTTCTGCTGGGTTAATTTTTCAGCAAGTATCATGTTTTCTTGCTGTTGCCATAAAAAATTAACCACTACACCAGACGTCGCTATTAAAGCAATGATAAGTGAAAATATTGCAAGTTTAGATATTTTATTAGCTGAACTAAGAGTATTGCTTTTTAGTTGCTTTGAGGATGTTTTTCTATGACTAGATGTAGGTGCTTTGGCTGTTTTGTTCACTATAGCTTTGGAGTCATTAGAATCTACTTTATCATTCGTTGACGTTGATTTTTTATCGGTCATTATGCTGCTCCATTTGTAAACTTAGTGATCGTTTTGTATTTCTATTAAGCTATTAAGGATGACTTGGTCATTAGCACCATGGCAATTAATAACATTTTGTAAACCCTGTTTTATTGCATTATCGGCAATTCTTTTGCTAGCAACAAGCCATATGCAGGTATTAATCCAGTAACTATTATGACTTTTATCGCTACTTTTAATTTTATTTAGGTGCAAAGCATGAATAATACTTTCTAAAATTTCGTTACTTGTAATGACAATACAGTTTATTTTCATCTCTTGCCATTGCTTATCAATATCTTCCGCTAATGTTGCCCATATACGTTGATAACTTTCTAAGTACTGAACAATTGCGCCGCGAGATCTCAGTTGCTTTGCTAAGTGTTCTCTTCCGCCATTGCCACGAACAATGGTAATATTTTTTCCCGTTAAACTTTTATTTAACAATGATAATAAAAGCACACCTTCACTATTTTCTTGTTCTGGAGATAAAACATTTTTAATGTTTAATATTTGTAACGCTTTTTTTGTTGCTTTACCAACCGCAATTATTTGTTGATGTTGGCAGTTTTCTAATGGAAAAGATGCGTGGGAAAACTCAACAGCAGCCGTACTAACAAAAATAATAATATCGGCATTGCAAAGCGTTTTTTTTATTTCAACTTCGTGAGCGTTAGCCTGATAATTGAATAAAGGCTGACTCACAGAGTTTATGCCTTGATGTTTTAATAACAAGGCTAAAGCTTTGTTTTTCGCTTCAGGCCGAGTAATGAGTACCTTAAGCAATTTTAAACCATTAACTTTCTGAATTTGCTTCAGCATATACTTGAGCTAAAATTTTATCAGCCCCTTGATCTAATAATTTTTGCGCTAAGGTTTCACCTAATAATTCATTTTGCTCAATCAGGCCAGTTACTTCATCTTTAATTAATTGTGATCCATCAATCGCGCCTACTAAACCACGTAAGTGAAGACTCTTTCCATCATCCGATATAACACCATAACTACCAATAGGTACTTGGCAACCACCTTCAAGTGCTTTATTCATCGCTCGCTCAGCTAAAACACGTATTCGCGTTGTACTGCATTCGAGTGGCGCTAAAAGTGCTTTAATTACGTCATCATTAAGACGGCATTCAATACCAACAGCGCCTTGGCCATTTGCCGGTAACATTTCTTCAGGTTCAATAAATTGTGCGATCCTTTCTGGCATCTTTAAACGAATTAAGCCAGCAGAGGCAAGAATAATTGCATCATATTCACCATCATCTAACTTACGTAAGCGTGTATTTACATTGCCACGTAAATCTTTAATGATTAAATCAGGACGCTTGGCTTTTAATTGGCATTGGCGACGTAAGCTTGATGTTCCTACAACAGAGCCTTTTGGTAAAGCAGATAAATTAGCATAAGCATTTGAAACAAAAGCATCTCTTGGGTCTTCGCGCGGACAAATAACTTCTAAACCTAAACCTTCAGGGAAATCTACAGGAACATCTTTCATTGAATGAACCGCAATATCAGCACGGTTCTCTAACATAGCCACTTCAAGTTCTTTAACAAAAAGCCCTTTGCCGCCAACTTTTGCTAATGGTGTATCAAGGATAATGTCTCCTTTGGTAGTCATTGGAACCAATTCGACGGTAACATCTTGATGAAAGTGCTCTAATTGTGCTTTTACATATTCTGCTTGCCATAGCGCTAAAGCACTTTTTCTTGTTGCGATACGTACAATTGTCTTGTTCATGTTTTGTTTCCAAATTACTAAATATGTTTTTTTATGCAGACAGTGTTAGTTCAACTTCAGCCTGTTTGCTTACTGCTTGTGATAAAAATGACCAAAATTCACCTGCGCCACGTTTATCTTTCCAATGAGAAGTGTTTGAATCACTATTGTTAAGCATAAAGTGATGACCATTAAATTTTGTTGCTACCCATATTTCATGTAGAGGAGCTTGTTTATTTATGATGATTTTAGTTGTATTTTTAAAGGTTAATGTTAATAAGCCGCCTACTCTTTCATAGTCGATATCAACACCGCAATCTTCGATAGCTTCTTCTATTGCAAGTAAAAGATCATCGGCAATTAAATTATATTGGCTATCATTCATTATTTAATCCTTATGATATATTCGTTACTAATCAAGTTGCTCGAAGCATCTACCTTCAGGTAAAGCAAGTATATGACTAAGCTTTGGTATAGCTTAACATTGTTTGTATTATTGTTGATAAACATATGGGTATAATAACAACTATATTAAGATAAATTATGTTAAAAAATATGATTTAGATAATTTTTATGGCAAAAATGCTTATTATGCAAAAATACAGAACATTTATTTCAGCTTCTATGATGATTATTAGTATTGTTTTTATGGTACTTTTTGTCTCTGCTTGTGGTTCAAAAGGCAATTTATATGAACCTTCTTCTGTTGAAATATTAGACAATCAAAATAAAAGTATAGAAATTATTCAAGAAGTGATTGATAAACAAGAAAAACAAGTTAAAAAGAAGATACTATAAATGTTAGTTAATTTTTCTAAAATGCATGGTTTAGGTAATGATTTTCTTGTATTAGATAATGTTACACAAAATGCTTATTTGTCTAATGAAAAAATTCAACAATTAGCTCATCGAAATTTTGGTGTAGGCTTTGATCAACTATTAATTGTTGAGCCACCCTATGATCCTGATTTAGACTTTCATTACCGTATTTTTAATTCTGACGGTAAAGAAGTTAGTCAATGTGGAAATGGTGCTCGCTGTTTTGCTCGTTTTGTTCGCATGAAAGGGCTATGTAACAAAACAAAAATTAAAGTATCAACGCAGTCAGGAAAAATGACATTATTGATTGAGCGAGATGGTAATGTTTCTGTCACTATGCCTGCTCCACAATTTGAACCAAGTAAAATTCCGTTTAATGCTAAAAAGCCTGAAGGGACTTATATTTTACGTAATGAAAGCGAAACGATACTTTGCGGTGTTGTTTCTGTGGGTAACCCACATTGTGTTGTAATGGTTGATGATGTTTTACAAGCGCCTGTAGCGCGATTAGGTAAAGCACTTTCTTTACATGAACGTTTTCCTAAACAAGCAAACATTGGCTTTATGGAGATTGTTGCACCAAATCAAATTAAGTTACGTGTTTATGAGCGCGGAGTTGCGGAAACATTAGCCTGTGGCAGTGGCGCTTGTGCAGCCGTTGTTATTGGGCAAATGCAAAATAAATTAGCAAAGCAAGTTACAGTAGAATTACCGGGTGGTAAATTAAGAGTTTATTGGAAAGGGTCTGGTCATCCTATTAAAATGTCAGGTCCTGCGGTACACGTTTTTGATGGTCAAATATCAGTTTAAGAAAATAGAATGGTAAAGGGTATATATATATAAAATGAAAAATGAATTAGAAGCTCAAAGCAATGTTAATAGTATTGATGACTTACCTTTATCTGATGAATTGGTTTGTACCTACTTACAGGACAACCCCGGTTTTTTTAATAGAAACACAGGATTGTTGAGTAGTCTAAGAATAGCCGATAGCCGTAGAGGCACAGTATCGTTAATTGAACGCCAGCAACAACAGTTGCGAAATAAAGTGCAAGGGCTAGAAGATGAAATTACGCAATTAATGTCTATTGCTAGTCAAAATGAACAGCTATTTAAGCATTATAGTGATTTATATTTACGCTTAATTGATTGTGATTCTACTAGCGAATTGCTTGATTGTTTGCATCAAGCAATGACAGAGTTATTATCTTTATCAGCTTTTAAATTATGCTTAATTTCATCTGAACCTATTAATATTACGCATCATAGCCTTATTAATAATAACTGTTCTGAAATTATGAATAACCGTTTAGATACGAGTGATTATTACTTTGGTCGTTTACAAAATAGTGAACAATCATTAATTTTTTCTAAAAATAATATTGGCTCAGTCGTTTTGATAAAACTAGAACATGATTCAAAGGTATTAGGCTTTATTGCGATTAGTAGTGAAGATGCACACCATTTTGATCCTCGTATGGATACCTTATTATTAAGCCAATTTAGAAAGTTAGTGGCTAAGTTATTACAACAAAAACTAGCGTTGTAGGCCTTGTTAATAATATAAAAATTAAGAGTAGCGTGTGAAATTTTATCGTCGATTAATGCCATTTAAGGCAATTAGTTTTGATCTTGATGATACTTTATATAGTAATCACGAGATCATGTATTCAATAGAACAAAAAATGATACATTATTTTTCCGACGTATTATCGACTAATTCTATTGTTTTTGACCGATATTTTTGGTTTGAATTTCGTCAAAAAGCACTGTTATTAAAACCAGATCTTGTACATGATGTTGTTTTATTACGTTTTGAAAGTTATTTATTAGGCTTGATCGCTTTAAATATTCAGCATGATAAAGCCAGAGTTATGGCTCAAGAAGCACTTGATTACTTTATCTCTTTACGTAGTAATTTTGTTGTTCCTAAAGCAAGCCATGATCTTTTATCTACCCTAAGTAAAAAATACCCTCTTATAGCAATAAGTAATGGTAATGTTGATACCGAAGCTTTAGGTATAGCACAATATTTTCAAACCATTTATCATGCTGGCTATCAAGAAAATTCAAATAATAGTCTATTAAGACAAAAGCCAGAAAAAGATATGTTTGTCTTAGCATGTCAACAACTTAATATTTTACCTCAACAACTTTTACATGTTGGTGATTGTGGCAATGCTGATATTAATGGAGCCTTAAATGCTGGATGCCAAGCGGCTTGGTTGTCTTGTTATAGTGTTGGCAAACCGATCACAGTGTTACCTCATTTTGAGTTAAATAAACTCAGTGAACTTGAACAACTATTATGCTGTTAATATACCCACGCCAACTAAATGAGCACCTTCAAGATCTTCAGGTAGAACGGATATAAACAAATATTCAACTCGCTGTATATAAAAACAGTCATCTAAAGTGTTATACTAATTTTGTGTTAATTTTTCGTTTTATTCAATAAGGCACTCCCCCAATGGATGTATCAGAATTACTTGATTTTTTAAATGATGAACAGCGTGAAGCTGTTGCTGCATCTAAACAAAATATGTTGGTGCTAGCAGGCGCAGGTAGTGGTAAAACAAGGGTTTTAGTTCAACGCATTGCATGGTTGATGAAAGTAGAAAAAGTATCATCACATGGTATTTTAGCGGTTACGTTTACGAATAAATCGGCTGCTGAAATGCGTTCAAGGGTTGAAAAAGTTGTCGATGGCAACACTCATGGCATGTGGATTGGAACCTTTCATGGTTTAGCACACCGTTTATTGCGAATGCACTTTCAAGAAGCTAATTTACCACAAAGCTTTCAAGTATTAGACAGTGATGATCAATTACGTTTAGTTAAAAGAATTGTTCGTAGCTTGGCGTTAGATGAAAAAAAATGGCCAGCAAAACAATTTGTTTGGTATATCAATGGCAAAAAAGATGAAGGGTTACGTCCTCACCATATTGATGCTCAATTTGACCCGAGTGAACAAGTCTTTGTGAAAATTTATAAAGCTTATCAAGAAACCTGTGATCGTTCAGGTTTGGTTGATTTTGCTGAGTTATTACTAAGGGCGCATGAATTATGGCTAAATAATCCTGCTTTATTGACACATTATCAACAGCGCTTTAGTCAAATATTGGTTGATGAATTTCAAGATACCAATGCTATTCAATATGCATGGTTAACCATGCTAGGCAAAGCGCAAAGTAATGTCATGATTGTGGGAGATGATGATCAGTCTATTTATGGCTGGCGTGGTGCTAAAATTGAAAATATTGAACAATTTGTTAAAGAGTTCAGCGATGTTCAAACAATACGCTTAGAACAAAATTATCGCTCAACTGCCAATATTCTCAATGCTTCTAATCAATTAATTAGCCATAATAATAACCGAATGGGCAAAAAATTATGGACCGATGATTCAGAAGGCGAGAAAATTTCAATTTATACTGCATTTAATGAAATAGATGAAGCTAGGTTTATTGCTGGACGTATTCGTCAATGGCGTGACGATGGTGGTAAATTAGATGAAGTTGCAATTTTATATCGCAGTAATGCGCAATCTCGTTTAATGGAAGAAGCTTTGCTGCAAAGCCAGTTACCTTATCGTATTTATGGTGGTCAGCGCTTTTTTGAGCGCCAAGAAATTAAAGATGCATTGGCTTATTTACGTATTATTAATAACCGTGATGATGATGCTGCTTTTGAGCGTATCATTAATACACCAACTCGTGGTATTGGTAATCAAACGGTAGCATTAGTACGAGATGCAGCAAGAAGTTTAGAACTTACACTGTGGCAAGCATGCCAAAAAATGTTGCAAACTGAGCAACTGAAAGGCCGTAGTGCTAAAACAATTAAAAGTTTTGTTAATTTAATTGATCAGCTAGAAGATGATTCAACAGATTTAGACTTAGACCAACAAGCTAACTTGATTATTCGTTCAAGTGGTTTAAAAGCAATGTACCAAGCTGAAAAAGGAGAAAGGGCAGAACAAAGAATAGAAAACTTAAATGAGCTTGTAACTGCTTGTCAAACCTTTGAGGCGGATCCTGAATTACTTGAAGAGCAAACGCCTTTGACTGCTTTTTTAACTCATGCAGCACTTGAGTCTGGTGAATCTCAAGCAGATGAATATGAAAGTGCGGTTCAGCTAATGACAATGCATTCAGCAAAAGGATTAGAGTTTCCATTAGTATTTATTGCTGGTCTTGAAGAAGGTATGTTCCCATCCCAACAATCGTTAGAAGAAATTGGCCGGTTAGAAGAGGAGCGACGTCTTTGTTATGTTGGTATGACTAGAGCAATGAAAAAGCTCTATTTATGTCATGCAGAAAGTAGGCGTTTATATGGACAAGAAAAGTATCATAAACCCAGTCGATTTTTAAGAGAATTACCAGCAGCTTGTACAGAAGAAATTCGTATGCAAAGTCAGGTAACAAGGCCGACAAATGTAGGACGATTTTCTTCCTCATTTACGCAAGAATCATTTGAAAATACTGGCTTTAGTTTAGGTCAGCAAGTTGTTCACGCTAAGTTTGGCGAAGGTGTGATTTTAAACTATGAAGGCAGTGGTACACAAAGCAGAGTACAAGTAAACTTTGCCGATGTTGGTAGTAAATGGTTAGTAGTGGAATATGCTAACTTACAAGCAGTTTAGTCACATCTTTAATAAATAAAAAGTTTTATAATATATAAGGGTAATAATACATGTCAAACCGATTGTTAGTAGTAGAAGATAGCAGACCTATTGCTACGGTAATTAAGCAAATAGCTCGTTCATTAAAATATGAAGTTGTTGTAGCAACAAGCTTTGCACAATTAGAAGAAATACTATCTAAAGATACCAATTTCTTTGCAGCAACTGTTGATTATGCTTTGCCAGACGCGCTAGATGGAGAAGCAATACCTTTTGTATTAGCCCATAAAATCCCTAGTGTCGTTATGACAGGAAAAATGGACGACAAGACGAGACAAAAAATTCTTGATTACCCTGTTATTGATTATATTCCGAAAGAAAATAGTCAGGCATTCCTATATTTAAAACGAATTCTAAGTTGGCAATTAACCAATAGTAATAATTCAATCTTAGTGGTAGATGACTCAGCAACAGCTAGAAGGCATATTGTAGAACTATTAAAGCGTAGAAACTTTACAATTTATACCGCTGAAAATGGTATTGAAGCACTAAAAGTTTTGGGTAAACATAAAAATATTAAAATGGTTATTACGGATTTAGAGATGCCTAAAATGGATGGCATTGAATTGACGAATGAAATTAGAAAAAAATATACGCGTGAACAACTAACCATTATTGGCATATCAGGTGCTACTAGTGGTATTCATTCAGCTCGTTTTATTAAAAATGGTGCAGATGATTTTTTACGTAAACCTTTTTGTCCAGAAGAGTTTTATTGTCGAATTACTCAAAATATAGACAGTTTAACTAGCTTTGCATTAATAAAAAAAGCAGCTGATACAGACTACTTAACAGAACTATTAAACAGAAGGTCATTTTTTCGTAATGCAGAGCTACATATAGCTGAATATAGAAAGAAAAAAGTGCCTTATTGTTTGGCGATGATTGATATTGATTACTTTAAAGCAGTGAATGATAATTATGGCTATGAAGCAGGAGATCAAGTTTTAAAGGTTTTAGCTTTGTATATGCGTAAGCATTTTGGTACGGGTATAAATGCTCGATTAGGTGGAGAAGAGTTTTCAGTATTATTATACGGTTTAGATACTGATCAACTGTATAATCGACTTGATGATTTTCGTCGAGACATTTCAGTTTCGTCATTCCCTGCAGGAGATAATCAAATATCAATAACTATTAGTATTGGTGTTATTTTTGATAGTGAAGATAGCCTTTCACAGCAAATGAATGAAGCAGATAATGCTTTATATTTAGCAAAAGAAAATGGACGTAATCAAGTTGTTATTCATGGAGAGGAAGAAGAGTAACCGCTCAAACTTCCCCGTATGGCTGGTTTAGAAACGTTTCTAATTCCAGCTGAATCCTGCATTTTGAAGTAACACGGGTATATGATTGGGGTGTTATCACCCAACCATGTAGGTACCTGTTCCAAAGGCTATATGCTCACCTTTTTCATTATGCATTTCCATGCGTGCTACAGCGACCTTACTACCACTACGAATAATATGGGCAGTAACAATAAATAATTCACCTCTGCCTGGTCGTAAAAAATCTGTTCGTAAATCAATAGTACCCAAACGACTTAAACTTTGTTGAATAGACTCAGGAGTAACATTATCCAATTGATTAATTATATTCGCTGCTGCTACGGTTCCACCCGCTAAATCCAATGCAGAAGCTGTAACACCTCCGTGTAATATTTTTTGCATAGGGTTACCAATTAACTTGTCTTGCCAAGCAAAACGAATTTCAGACTTTTTAGCGGTAAATTGTGTTATTTCTAGTCCTAATAACTGATTAAATGGCATATTGTTATTCCAATAATCAGCTAAGCTTTGATACATTTCTTCTTGATTCATTTTTAATTCATAATAATTTTAAACGTTAGAGCGTTAGAGTATCATTTAATGCTAATTGTGTGAAAATAATTATTTATTAGGTTGGTGATGAGTTAAAATGATTATTATTTAATACTAGAAGATGAGTTTGTTGAATTCACCTATCGTAAAAACAATTGATAATGCTACTGTTAAAAGCTCTTACAGTGAGGCTAAATTACTCGATACGTTAAAACATTATTTTGGCTATTCTAGCTTTCGTTGTGGCCAAATAGACACAATTCAGCATTTACTACAAGGGACCGACTCTCTAGTTTTGATGCCTACAGGTGGCGGTAAGTCATTATGCTATCAATTGCCTGCGGTTATGTTACCGGGTATTACTATTGTTGTGTCACCCCTCATTGCTTTAATGAAAGATCAAGTTGATAGTTTAATAAGGCAAGGTATTACTGCCGCTTTTATTAACTCAAGTATTGACTCGCAAGCTATAAATGCTATTTTTCAGCGGATGGAGAAGGGTGAAATAAAACTATTGTATGTAGCTCCAGAGCGATTAACGAGTCAGTACTTTTTATACAATATTAGTCAATTATCATTAAGTATGTTTGCCATTGATGAAGCTCATTGTATTTCACAGTGGGGGCATGACTTTCGTCCTGCTTATACTCAATTACAATGTTTAAAGCAATATTTTCCAAATGTGCCCGTTATGGCATTAACAGCAACAGCTGATGTAACTACACGAAAAGATATACTTGCACAGTTAAGGTTAAATAATCCTTATATTCACTTAGATAGCTTTGATCGCCCTAATATCCGTTTAACACTTGCGCAAAAATATGATGGAGAAAAGCAAGTTTTAGGGTATGTTCGAAAGCAAAAAGATGAAAGTGGTATTGTATATTGTAACAGTCGGTGGCAAGTTGAAAAATTAACTAAATTTTTGGCAGCACAAGGTATTAATTGTGCCGCATACCATGCGGGTTTAGAAAGCGATATACGTAATATAGTACAAGAAGGTTTTACGAAGGATAATATTCAAATTGTGATTGCTACCATTGCTTTTGGCTTGGGTATTAATAAGCTTAATGTTCGCTATGTTATACATTTTGAACCACCACGTACGCTTGAATCATATTATCAAGAAATAGGACGTGCAGGTCGAGATGGATTACCAGCTGAAGCTTTATTTCTCGTTGATGAAAAAGATATAAATAGAATTAAAAAACGTATTAATGAAGGAAATAATGAGCAAAGAATAAATGTTGAGTTACAACGATTTGAAGCTATGTGTGCTTTTATCAAAGCGCAAACGTGTCGTCGACAAGTTGTTTTGAATTATTTTGCTGAATATACAGAACAAGGTTGTGGTAACTGTGATATTTGTTTAGATCCTCCCTCTCAGTTTGATGGTACAGAAGCAGCTCAAAAAGTATTGTCATGCGTGTTTAGAATAAAAGAACAAGGCGATATTCATTACATTATTGATGTTTTAAGAGGTGAAACGTCTGATAAAATTAAAGAATTAAGTCATCATTTAGTCTCAACTTTTGGTATAGGCAAAGGGAAAACAGCAGGTTACTGGTTTGCTATTATTGGTCAACTCATTCATTTAGGTTATTTGCAACAAGATATAGAGCAACAATCAGCACTTTGTTTAACAGAAGCATCTAGAAGTGTATTAAAAGCAATAGAACCATTGATGCTAGCCACACCTCGTTTACAAAAAGCCAGTTATTGGCAAAATAAAACCCAACAAAAACCTTATGATCGTGCATTATTTGTTAAATTACGTGAATTAAGAAAAGATATTGCAGACTCAGAAGATATAGCGCCATTTATTGTGTTTAGTGATGCAACATTGTCAGAACTGGCTAGAATAAAACCTAAAACATTGAAAGAAATGTTAGATATTAGTGGTATTGGGGATATAAAATTATCACGTTATGGAGCAGCTTTTTTATCCTTGATTCAGCAGTATTAAAGAAAGCGAGTATACTGAGAGCCAAGGTAGAAAAAAAGCGCCAAAAGGCGCTTTTTGCATACTAGTTTATGAAACTCTTACTTTAAGCTTGCATAATATGCAGCAAGATTAGCCATATCAGCATCACTTAATGCAGCAACCATACCTTTCATTGTAGGATCATTACGTTTGCCTGATTTAAAATCTTTAAGTTGCTTAGTCATATACATTTCTTTTTGACCAGCAAGGTTAGGATACATAGGTACCATAGAAATACCATTAGTACCATGACAAGCTGCACACATCATTGATTTTGCTTTGCCCGCTTCTGCATCAGCAGCTAAAGCTGGAGCTGCCATTACAACTGTTGCAGCAACAGCAAGAATAAGTTTTTTCATAAATTTGTCTCTCTTATTTTACTAATTAAAAAATATCTGAAAATAGTATATACCTGTATAACTTAGAAATACAAGATAGAGTTAAGATTATTGTTAATAATGACTACTTTTTATCTGTATTCGTCTTGCTTAATATTAGTTTAGTTGCATGTTTAGGTATTTACCCGTTACCATTGAGGTGCAGGTTTCCGAATGCTTGATTGACTTCAATGGTAATGGGTATATAAATTTTTAAGGTAGTGATGTCAGACAAAATATTAGTGAGTAGTTGTTTTTTAGGTGAAAAAGTAAGATATAACGGCAAAATAAAATCATTAACTCATCAGCGATTACTAGAGTGGAAGTCTCAAGGTCGATTAGTTTCTTTTTGTCCTGAAGTTGCTGGCGGATTAAAAGTGCCAAGAGATGCAGCTGAAATACAGCCATTAACAAATAATATCATTACCGTTAACGGAATAAATGTAAGTTTTCAGTTTCAGTTGGGGGCTCAAAAAGCACTTGAACTTTGCCAATTGCATCATATTAAATATGCATTATTAAAGGATAATAGTCCTTCTTGTGGAAGCTCATCCGTTTATGATGGTTCTTTTTCAGGGTGTAAGATTTTAGGACAAGGAGTTACAACTAAGCTGTTGTTAAAGCATGGAATAAAGGTTTTTTCAGAACATACAATAGATCAGTTGTATGAGGAACTTAAATAATTATAGCTATTTAACCTGAGCTCTGCTTAATAAATATTTCTCTAGCAGCTATTTTTACTAACTTCTGCGTTAAATCCGCTTGCAATAGGCAAGCTATTGACGCGCAAATTTGCCTTGAATTAAGCAAAACTATCAAGCTAGCGACATTGAAATAATTTAATCTATATATTTCAATGTTATAACTATCTCTTAAACAAAGTTCAGGTTAGATAAGCTAATAATGTGGCGGCGGTGGTTCAACGCTGTCTTTTTCTGATGAAAGGCTTCCTGCATCTTTTAGACGGTTAGCGACTAATTGTATTTGATGTTTTAGATCAGCTAATTGAGACTGATGAACAGCTAATTCTTCGCTTAGTTGCTCAATGAC
>Ga0209826_1002035_pt1 | contig 13614 bp, 14 predicted proteins | sample GOMGulsemesocosm_5_FD_184637 | JGI IMG/M metagenome (GOLD analysis project Ga0209826, IMG submission 184637) | Methane-oxidizing microbial communities from mesocosms in the Gulf of Mexico - GOM15C Gulf of Mexico (SPAdes) (version 2) | ecosystem: Environmental > Aquatic > Marine > Cold seeps... | reverse complement strand
GCGATTGAGGGAGCAATAAACCCAGTAACCACGTGGCTTTAACGGCTATCTCCCTCAATTCCCTCAATTCTGAAGGGTAGGGGGGGCAATAAGTTTTTTTATTCAGAGAATTTTTAATATGACATTGATACAACAATTAGGCTTTTTTTCTTATGAACAATATTGGCTTTATATGCAGGATAAATTGCATAGAGAGGGGGGCTAAATTCTTTAGGGCTATTGCCCAGCGTGACCGACACCCCTATCATTTCTTCGTGCTGTCAAAATCAAGGTAGGGGGGGTATAAATCCTTCAGCTTCCTAATAACCTAGACCAATACCCTATACCTTTGTGCAGCGTCGGGAATTATGGAGGGGGGGTGTAGCAATAGGATCATGGTAGGGGGGGTAAATTCTCCCACAAAATACAATTGCGTGACCGACACCCTAGCTAGATTTTTATGAGGTGGGTATTAAATACAAAAAGCCCACATAGAATAAGTCCAGGATCAACCAAGATAATAAGCTTAGTTGGTTTTCTCGCATGCACTGAGCTGATTACAGTAACGCCTAAGCTCAATTAAGCATTGAAGGTGTTAGATTTCTTAAAACAGAGTAGACAGCAAGCAGGATCGGTAATAGGGGAGGTCGAATACTCCCAGCTACTTATTGGCGTATTTGTATTGGGCACGGGGTATCGAAAGTTTTAACAATGTATTGACATGATTTACAAATAAGCCTATCTTAAAAAAGCACTAGCAAAATCTAGTGTCGGGATTGAGACCCCGTTTTAGCCAAGGCGACAAAACGCCACTTAAAGCCAGTGGTTTTTTTATGTCTGTAATAAAGGCATGAGTTCATTTATCTATTATGATGGGCTGTATTGGGCATCCTTCGGGGTGGCCGTCCTTGGTCGGTAGTCTCAACCTGATACAGCCCGTCACCCTACGATTGAGACCAATGGGAGGCGGTTATCCAAACCAAGGAGAAACCGTAATGCGTAACCATACTCAACCCCCTAAAAAACAAAAGCTTCAATCAGTGTTTAACCTTGCTAAATCAATTAATGGCAAGAAGTCCGTTATTTGTACAGCCTTAACAGGTGAGCAAGCCATAAGCCTTGTTAATGCGCTAAAGGATGAATTAAATAACCCCTTATTCATTAAATTTGCAGGAATGGAGGTGGCAAAATGAACGCTTCACAAGCCCCCGATTTTAAAGAAGCTATCCTTCTTGCTGACTATGTTATTAAAATGGCGTTAGTTGAATTAAGTGAGCTGGATCAGCAATCTATTAAAACCCTTCAGTCTACCCCCAAATATCAAAACAAAACCATAAAGCTATTGAGTGGGATTGAATCAGCTAAAAAAATATTAAGTGAAACTAGGAAAGTATCAAGTGATTTAATTAAGATAAATGCAGAGGTGATGTTATGAGTGCCAATAGCCTAGAGGTAAAGATACCCTATTTTATAGCCGATAATAACGGTAAATATAAAGCCACACGTGCCTTAACTGAGAAACAGATATTTAGTGCGGCCAAAGCGATATTAAAAAAGCAATTTACCAAAGGGAAAGCTTTCACCAATCCTAATATGGTAAAAAACCATTTAATGTTTAAGTATGCAAATTATGAGCATGAAGTATTTATCTGTATTTTTTTAGACAATCAACACAGAATAATTAAAGAAGTGGAAATGTTTAGAGGGACTATTGATGGTGCAAGTGTTTATCCAAGAGAAGTGGTTAAAAAAGCTTTAAAATTAAATTCTGCCGCTGTAATTTTTGCCCACAATCACCCGAGCGGGTTATCAACTCCCAGCCAAGCAGATGAAAATATAACAGAAAGATTAAAATCAGCTCTTGGCTTGATTGAGGTGAGCGTTTTGGATCATTTTATTATTGGTGGGGCTGGTCTTTATTCTTTTGCTGAGCATGGATTGATATAGTTTGAATTAACAGATGTTTTAAAAAAGGTAGGCAAAACCAAAGTAAAATTGATATCATGGCCACCAGTTTTTTAAAAAAAACTGGTTTTATTGGTTATTTTTGTTAGTGGTTGCCTTGTTAATGTAATTACTTTTAATTATTTTTTATGGAGACAGAAAAATAATTGGGGGCATTTTTGGGGGCATGTTGAAAAGTTGGTTTCTGATAGTTTGTTACTTATCAGCTGGTTATCTCTCCAATGTGATAGACTCAACACCACCACTTTCTAAAACGAGACAGTCCGAGAAAGACCTGAAGCCAGCTACCCTGCTGGTTTTTTTATGCCTGCGTGTTACGTAGAGACCGAGAAAGTACGGTGGTAACCTAAGTTTTTGGTGGTATATTTGGTGGTATATTCACATTCCAAAAACCACATACCACCAAATTGCATAAAAACTAGGGGGTATCATGCCTTTAACAGATTCAGCTGTACGTAATGCAAAACCATATATCAATGCCAAGGGGGTTAAAACCAGCAAAGCTTATAAAATAGCTGATGGTGGAGGGCTCTATCTTGAGGTTACTATCAAAGGTGCTAAATATTGGCGTTTACGCTATAGGTTTAATGGAAAACAGAAATTGTTATCTATTGGCGTATATCCTGAGATTAGTTTAAAGATTGCAAGAGTAAAAAGGGGGGAAGCTAAAATACAGCTTAGCCAAGGAATTGACCCCAGTGAATTAAAGAAAATTACCAAACAAACAAAGAATCTAGAAGGTTTTGAGCATGTCGCCCGTGAGTGGTATATCAAACATAAACCGAACTGGACAGAAAACCACGCTAAAAAATTAATCGACCGATGGCTAGGCAATAGGCCAACAAATGAAATTACCCCACCTGAACTATTAACCGTTTTAAGGCGTGTTGAAAGTAGAGGGGCATTAGATACGGCTCATAGAGTAATGCAAACATGCGGCCAAGTGTTCCGTTATGCAGTAGCAACAGGCAGAGCCGAACGTGATCCTTCAGTAGATTTAAAAGGAGCGATTCCACCCGCTAAAAAATCCCATTTAGCCAGTATTATTGAACCCGTCAAAATAGGTCAGCTTTTACGGGCTATTGATGGCTATGAAGGCCATTTTGTGACTAGATCAACTATGCGTTTAGCATCTTATGTCTTTGTAAGGCCTGGGGAGCTACGCCAAGCGGAATGGTCAGAAATTGATTTAGATATTGCTGAATGGCGTATACCAGCCGAAAAAATGAAAAAATCGGCTTAAAATACTTCCAATAAAACTTGACCATTACAACTCTAGTCTTTGTTCTGTCGTAAAGATTATTTTGGGTTTTCGTGTATTTGTACTAGTCATTTAATAGTCCTAATTTTTGAGGATTATAAGCTATAAATCCTTCCAGGATTATTAGACCATTACACCCTTTTTTGTCTAACGCAAAAATCACCCGTCTTTATCTGGTGGGTTTTTTAGTTATAAAACTTGGGGGAACATCGTGTTTTCCTTCTTACTCTATCAACAATTTAGCAAGCACTTTTATTTCATCAATTTCTTTCGGCATCATTTTTTCTATAAACATAACCTCTCGCTCATTGAAATCTAGTGATTTTAATTGATGTACTAAAACTGCTCCTTTTGTTTTTAACCTATCGGGTAAAACAATTTCTAATTTTATACCTCTTACAGTACTTGATATTGGCGCAACAATAGCTAACTCAGTATGTTCATTAAAAATTTTCCTTGAAATTACATATGCAGGCCTTCGCTTCATAATCTCTTTACCACTACTTGGGTCAAAACTTAGCAAAACAATATCGCCTTGTTCGGGGATATAAATCATAAAAGTTCTTTTCCAACAGACTGACTATTGAGCCAGAGCTGGTCTTCTTCGGTATACCTCAGAGCTGACTTAGGACTTCCTTCTAAAATTGTTTCTAATGTTAAACTTTCTTTGACAGGTGTCAATATTATCTTATTGCCTTCAATTGATAAATCTAAAGACGCTCCCGCATCTAATGCTAAAGTTCTAAGTATGACTTTTGGAATGCTAATAATGCTAGCTCCTCCTGATTGTCTTATTGCTACTTGTGTCATTTTTATCTCCATCACAAATGTTATACTAAAATATAACATTGCCTTTTAAAATTAACAAGCTTTTATAACAAATAGGGACTGTAACTTGAGTACTCTATTTTCTGAATAAAGACAGGAAAGAGAGGTTGGATCAGATACAAAGTCTTTGGTTTTGCATAAACCCCATGAATTACGCAAAATCAAAGACCTGACCGTATCTCTTCTTTCGCAGAAGGTATAACTATGAATTTTATTTTTTAATCCCATGTTAATTTTTGTGAAGATCCTTTTGTTATTGTCCCAGATTCAAATTCTATTTCTCGGTACCAATCATATCTTTCTCTATCAAAATCAGAAACTTCTTTTTCATATATTTGAACATATTGTTTTATTAATGCAGTTTTTTCAGATTTTCTTACATTCCATTGAAATAAATTTAGAGTTGATATTAAAAATAAATGTTCCATTTGGGTGTTGACTGTTTCACAAAATACATAATGTAGATTTATTTGTTCAAGTTTTTTATCTCCTATGAATTCAGCAATTGGTTTATTACCTTTTTTTCGATAGTGAGCTGAGAGACGTGTCCGAATTGAACAACTCGAAATACCAACATATTTTGGGTCAAATTGAGCAGGAAAATTGGCACCAAGGTAATTATCATTTACTTCTGGGATAGGTATACTTTTATCTTCTAAGCCAATGAGATAAATGCCTGCTCTGGAAGGAGCTATGGAATAGTTACTTAAATGATTTTTTGTTGACCAAGAAAGAGAAGACATGATTTAACCTCATATGTAAAGTTTGAAAATATGTTTCATTAGTAAAAAGAAGCTATTTATTCTTCACGTACTTTATTTTTTCAATGGTAAAAAATAGTCTGCGTTATCCTTTTCTGCGTTCAATTTTGTAAATATCAAAACTCGTTCTCGAATTTACCAGTTTTCCACGATATATTTTGAGAAATCGACATACTGCTTTTTCAAAGTTTTATGTTCACCGCACCCAGTTTAATTAATTTCAAGTCGAACTTGTGTTCACCTCAATCAACTTTGCTCATTCAACAAACGAATTTCTTTTCTGCGACTACCTTCGTAAGAAGAAAATAACGACCAAATCAGCGGCCGTTGGCAGGTGTTCGGAACTCCAACAACGCACTGAACTTTGATAAAAAAACAAACCTCTGGAAACGTCTGCGCTGCCAACGGTCATATATGGACTCCTCAATTATTGCAAGCCAAGTTTTTCTTATTTTTGATTTAACAGGGATCAAGATTGCAGCCATATATTCGGTCTCTAACAGAGGTTTCTCTTCCTCAGGACTCCTGATGAGCTATTCGCGGTGCTTTCTGACACTATCAGCTGGACGGTTTTTATAAACTCTTTGACCGTCGGGTTTTAAAAAGCACTGGTCTGACCTGTTTCGTCATCAATAATTTCTAACTTGCCTCCGCAATCTTGTTAACTCAGTTTTACTTTTCTCTTTATGGTTCTAGACCATTGACTCGTCGTATTTTGTACCTTGGGTTGTCATTGCCCAAAGTATCCTGGCATTCTTGTTTGCTAAGGCAACAGCTGCTCGATTAAATCCTCGCCGTTCAACTAAAGCTTTTAACCATAAGCTGAGTTTGTCTTGCTTCTTATCACAATGACTAATAACCGATCGGGCGCCATGAATCAATAAGGTTCGAATATAACGATTTCCTCGCTTACTAATGCCTAAATACAGTTGCTTGTCTCCACTGCTATGCTGCCTAGGAACAACGCCTAAATTAGCGGCATAATCAGATCCTTTCGTATAGCCTTTACCATTACCTATATCAAATAAAACGGCTGTCGCTATAAGTGGACCAACACCTCGAACTTCTGTGAAACGTTGACTCAGCTCATTGGCATGACATAGACGAATAATGCGCTGATCTTGATTGGTGATTTCTTCATCCAACACTACCAACCGTTCATAATGTTCTGAAAACATTTCTCGACTTAAAGGTGTTAAGTTATTTTCTGCATCTTCAAGTATTAAGGGAAGCTGCTTTCTTAATTGATTAATGCTTTTGGGGATCACTATCCCTCTTTCACTTAACAATCCTCTAGTTTGATTGACTAACGCTGTGCGTTTACCTACTAATCCACTTCTAATGGTATGAACCAATTGAATATCTTGTTGCTCAATGGTTTTTATTGTCACCGTTCGTTTGTTAGGGCGTGTAACGGCATCAAAAATACCAGCAGCATCATTAAAATCATTTTTATTACCAATGACAAAGCTTTTCACATAACGGGCATTCAATAAAATAACCTCATGCCCTAATTTGATCAGTTCTCTAGCCCAATGATGGGCACTGCCACAAGCTTCTATCCCAATTAAACTAACAGGGTAATTAGCAAAAAAAGCCAATAATTCAGCACGCTTTAATTTTTTCTTGATCGCTTTGTTATCATCTCCGATGCTGTAAAGGTGAAATACATTTTTTGCTATATCTAATCCAATGACGCTCGTTTTCATGTTGAACTCCTTTGCTCCATTATCAATCTACGTTGCATTAGACAACGCAGTAAGGAGAGGAGTCCATATCATCAGCTGGATTTTTTGGTTAGGCTTGTTTTACACACTTAATTTGTTCTCTATATTGATCTAAAATATATACAGCATCAAAACCATTATTATCAATATTCACATCATAATTTGATAAACAAAAGTCTCCAGATAACACCATGCTCGGTAGTACAATCAGTAACCAAATTGTTTCACATCGCTCTTTGTATTTATTTATTTTTTTTGCTTTTGATTCTATGGCTCCTCTCAATTCATTACCTTCCATATTAACTGCTCCAAAAATACTAGTTGTAAAACCAGATGAAACTGTATTATTTATTTTCTTTACATGAATTGAGCTTACAATTGATAATAATGGAAATTTATTAATATCTGGCTTGATTTCTTTAATTTCAGAATCATTAATGTTTAAATTATCAACCGATAATTGATATAAAAACTCGCCGAGTTCTTTTATAACATCTTTTTTTCGAGTTACCGCTTTTTCACCATAAAAACCAACACCAAAAGAACAAGGCAATCCTTTTTTTTCGTTATATAACCTAACCGCTCCTTCTACAATTTTTGGTAAATCTGATTCTACTTTTGCTGAGTTTCCATTAGTATATTTACGATAAATTTCTGTTACTTCAACTCCAATTTTTTCACCCTCTATCATTAAGATAAAGTCTGGCGACTCATTCTTTTTGTCTATCAGTTGGTAATCTTTTATACCAAGAAACCTAAGAAAGCTTTCTAATTGCTCTAGTTCCGTATTTTTTTGATTACTTGTTGTCATATAGAATTATTTTATTTTGATAACGCCATTAAATATAAGGACTTATGATGTTTCAAGAATATGGAGCATTAATTTTACTCATCTTTGTTTTTTGGAAATAAAACAACATTATCAGGTAATAGTGAACTCATCTTTTCAAGATCTTTCTCATATTCTTCTTGAATCTTCTTGTTTGGCTCCTCTTTTAAAGGTTCAAAAAAATCTTCCCTTGTCTCTGCCCAAGTATTATTTATTAAATTACCTGTACTCTGACTCATTTCTGCAATTTTTCTTAGTGTACTAAATGTAGCGTCCCCAATTTCGTAAGTATTAAAGCTGCCTCCACAGTTAGTACAAGTTCTTTCGCGAATATATGCATTAATATAAGGAAATTCATAGTAAACACTTCTATGAGTTGGTTGTGGATTCTCAACATGGCAATCTGATACCTGATGACATTCTTGGCAAAACATTATTGTCATTTTTACTCCTTAATTTATTAAAGCCTAACGCCGAGTTAACCCGCTCGGCGGGTTGAACGACTGGTTATTAAAACGTGGGAATCGTCACGCTTTATTTTTTCCGCCTGAAATTTTGAGCGTAGACGTTTTTCCAATTAATGCACAATTCTATTTTCATACAAATCAGCAATTGGAAAGCAAAGGTCATAATCATTCCATTCTAAATCACCTTCATCTATTCCAAATTTTGAAAATTCTTTAGGTGATAAGTATTTTCTAATTAATGGGTTAAGTGAACATGATAAGAATGGATAAAAATCAATTACCTGGCGTGTTTTATCATTAAATTCCAATTCGAGCTTAAAATCACTTAGTTGATTTACTTTTTTTACAGAAATAACTTGTTCATCTGAAATCATTTGATTCTCCTATTAATATTTTCACAAGAGATTTGCTTATGAAGTACAAAATAATCAATCCACTTTGTTACTATTTCATCAGCATAGGTATCAACAAATGCTTTAAAATCACGTAAATTATTTGCCGGTAAAGGGAGTTTACCTCTAACAGACTTAATATGGATTTCCTTTACTTCTCCGTTATCTATTATGATCTCGGCTTTTGATTCATATCCTTGGAATTTTCCATGAACATGAATAGGCTCATGTTCATTACTGTAAAACATAATGATAATACCGAAATATGTATATAACTTTGGCATAAATGATTCTGTTGATTTTAGCTATTGAATGGTTTGTATGGTGCTAATTTATCTCTATACTATAGGAAAATGTGTCAGGTCTCGATTTTTGAATTCTTTATTATTCGACTCACCATAGAATTATGATAAACCAAAATATTCACCGACTTCTTTCATTGAATAACCCCCACTTTTATATGCGCTAATAATAGCTGGTTTTTTAGATGTAGCCAGGGTGAAGACTGACCTTTACCTTCTAATACAAATTGCTTATAAGCTTCAATAGCTACGCCTTTTGATTGCCCAAATCCAGAAAGTATCCAATCAGTCCTCAGCCAAGGAGAGATTGCCACTTGCTTAATGGTCTCTCGATAACTGCTCCATTTCCATCCTTCAGCGGATTGTACCATGCTTGCTCTAACTGGATTCAACACGATATAACGTGCAAGTTCCAATAAATAACTATCCTTCTCAACTACTATTGCTTTATAACGCCCTTGAAACACATGACCGACACGCTTGTGGATTCGATTGAATTTTTGACTATAAACACCATTTAACTGACGCATGCCTTGTGATAAATTAGCATCAGGCGTTTCTATTAACAGATGATAATGATTGCTCATCAAACAATAGCTATGGCATACCCAACTATAAGAGAGACAAACTTCACCTAATATCTTTAAAAAACATTATCCGGTCATCGTCTGACCCATAAATATCTTCTCGCCGATCTCCTCGTGAAGTTACATGATACAAACCACCAGAAAATTCAAGTCTTAATGGTCTTCCCAATTTCTCTTCCTTCTTTTTTTATATGTGAGTACTATAGTTCTAGGTAACTCAATATTCAAGACCTGACACCTTTTTTCCTTGACACCTTTTTTCTTCTTTTTTTTTGCTCAATTGCTTACGATGCTCCGCTTACTGCAATCTTGAGGTAGTCGTTGAACCAATCGTGCAGAGTATCTGGGTGTGGTTACGACATCACAACGCCTGATCTTAAAGGACTCTAACAGATAACCTCCTGCCAGATTGAAAACATATGAGGGCAAGGCTGTCCGCTATTCAGACAGTCTTGCCCTTACGCGATTAACTACAATTCATCCAGGGCTGCCAAATCATTTCGTAGGAAGAGAATGCCAAAGGTTGTCGTCGAAACCCCAGCAATGACATTTAAACCGAACAGTGCCGCCACTGAAAAGGGCAGTGTTGTTGTGGTATTGGGATCATTGCGCAATAAGCAGAACACATACGGTAATCGGCTCAGAATCTCGTTGGCAACTTCACGTCCACGACCTTCTTCCTGGGGAATGGTTGCCAAGAAACGACCTGTTAGCCCGACATCCACCAGCGAGAGTAGTGTGGTCAGGGTAGCCGTCGCGGTATCACCGCGCTTGAGGCGCTGCTTTGGCTTAACAAGGTCGAACTCGCCAGCGATGGCGTAAGCGATGTCTAGCCCCAGCATCCCGGTGCGCCAGCCCCACATCACACGCTCCCAATACTCTTGCTCATTTTGGCTCTTGCTGACCCGATTCTTATCCAGCAGGAGATTGTAGGGGTAACCACCAGGTTCGACTGGTGAGGCAGGGAAGCTCGCTAACCAGCTTAATCCGCTCAGTAGCAAGCTCATCCGCTCCAAGAATCTAGTGCTTTCTCCGTCATCGTCAGACTCTTCTGGTACAAAATCTAAACCGGTGTTGATGAAGGTATTGATAACGTCCACAGAAAGTGCAAGTAACCCAAAATCTTCTATCTTGCTGCGGGTACGATCAATATCAATGCCTGATTCGTCTTGGGCTTGAGATTGGGCAACGACGAGGTTTTGTTGACTTGCAACAACCCCTTGCTTGGGGAATTCCGGCGTAGCATCTTGGAAGGGTGCTTTGCCGAAGAACAACTTGGAGAGTACCGTAACCGGAATGGCAGCCAGCACTGTCACCACGTTTAAAATAGTCAGCTTGCCAGCGCCGAGCAGTTCGAACAGGTTCGAGATTAACGGAATACGGATTTCGAGATTGAGTAGGTCCTGAAATAGCTTAATCGCCGTAACCACCAGATCAAGGAAGGCATGGATGATGTTCTCGCCGAAGTCCAATATCTTGATGCCCACATCACGGAAGGTATCCAAAATCTCGGCGAGGGCCAGTTCTGGGCGTTTCGGGTTGGCAATTAGCGTTTCGACCGTGTCAAAAACGCCGTCGAAGATTGTGCCGCCAATTTCCACCACATCCACCAACGCCGCCAGCAGGCTTTGCAAGGCTTGCTGAAAGGCATCACCCGTATTGATTTGGCTAGTATCAGGATTGGTATTGCTATCAGAACTTTTGGAGCCGCCGAGAACCTTGTTCAGGAACCACTCCGCAGCTTCCGGGAATTCGAATCCCGAATCCTCTTTTATTTCGTCAGGATCAACGCCCAAAGTGCTAATGAGACTGTCAATTCCGTCGTCCAAAGCCTCTTGCGCATCGCTGATAAAGTTTGAGACAGGTTCCTTGGCAGTCGCAACTATCTCGCTAGCAGAATCTAAAGCCCCGTTGATCGTGCTTACTAAGAAGCGTTGCGTGTCGAGAATATCGTCCCAATCGAAGAGGAAGCGCAGAAACTCTATAAATTGTTGGATGGATTCTACCACTAGTTCTACAACGTTTTTGACGAAATCTGCAACCTTTTTCGCGGTATCCGCCACGAATCGAACAACCTGCCCGCCAACTTCGATGATCACGTTGATTGCATCGTCAATCACACCAATGGTGATATCTATACCTTCTTTAATCGCATCTCCAACATCGTCAAGGAAGTCTCCAACTTTGTCAATCACACCACCAAACAATCTCAGAGCAGCAAATTCCGGTTGGAAATTATCTATGCTACTAATCGCGCTCTGTTGGGTGTTAATCGAAACCTGCCCGACTAATTGTTCAAAGGTATTCTGTTCGAGTGGTTCTTCCCAGATTTTAGGCTTATCTTGCACAAGTCCGGCGGAGCCATCAGAAACTGTTCTTGCCGTGTCTGTGGATGATGGTTCAAAGTGAAGTGTCCAAGGGTTATCAATTGCATCAGTGGATAAAACCTGTTTTGTTGAAACGATTGCACCGGATTCAGCAACAGCTTTGACGTTCGCATTTGGATCAGTATCATCCTTAATTGTAATGACGGCTGCCATCGTGCGTTTGATGGTATTCTGAACGCTGGCAATCTCAGCGCGGGTATGTTTACTTTGATCGACAATCAGCTTGCCCTTGGCATCTTTTGCGTTCCATAAAGCACCATCTTCTAACTCCGAAATTTTCTGATTCGCGTCTTGACTTGGGAAGATGACCACAAACTGATTATCTAGCATATCAGCCGTGCGGAATTTGAGTCCTGGTGTGCTGAGACCGTCAGCTTCGGAGGTAATCATGATCTGCTGCAACTGGTTCGGACGTAGCTTCACACTGCGTACCTCATCAATCTCAAAAAGATCGCCCTCAACCTCAATGGTGGTCAGATCCGTTGCGGATATCTCAACTTCGGTGATATTGGGTGCCATTCGGAGGATACTTCGATAAGACGAAAATTCTTCCAGTTCGTCATTGGCCATACGATAGTCTTGGCTGAGTTTGCTCGTCACTGAGGTGAAGATGGCATCCTGTGCGACAGTGCGAAAAATTTTGAACGAGGAAAGGTTATCATTGCCAATTTGCGTATCCACCATTCTCGGCACATTATCGACGAAGTCTTCGATTTCTGTTTCCCGTTTTGCCTCGTTTACGACTTGATTTTTGTTGGCGAAGAGCGTTACGCCCGTGTCGGGTCCCAAGCGAATAGATGATATTTGATTATCCAGGTTTGCAAAGCTGCGTAAGCTGGTAAAATTACCGAACCTATTCTGTTCACTATCAGAGAAGATCCAAGTTTTACCAAAATAAGCGCGGTGCTGATAGAGCGCGATTTCCCCCACTTTTAGCTCGCCAGCTTGCCCTTCGTTATCTACAATCTTGATGGCACGATGGAAAACGGCGCGGGTCTCCTGCTGATCTGTCCAAGCAAAGGTACCATCGGCATTGAGAACCAACCATTCGTCACGCTCTGGAAACCTGATAGAGAATGCATCTTTGTGTTGCTCGGAATCATCAACGACCAGTACAGTGGCTTCATCCCCCACGCGCAATTGGGATATGTCTTGATTTGGGGCAGGTATAAGCAACAGACGGTCACCATTCGGGTCGTAATGGAAGATGAATTGCTCAGTACTGGTATGCTTGCGTGAGGTGGTCAATGAATGTTTATTACGGCTCAGGTTTTGACCGTTAGGCGCTTTGATGATCCAATCACCAGTGAAGGGGTCGTCGACTGTCGACCAGATATGAACGGACCGTGGAGATTCCTTGACTTTTGTCAAGCTGATGTTCGGCACGTCAGCGTAAAGTTTCTGGAACGTCCCGGCAAAATTAGAATCTTTGTAAAGTGTCGCGCCTGTATTGGGACCAAGCCGCAACCTCTTGAATTGTGGTGTAAAACGGAACAGATTTGCTTCATCCTCCGTCAGGACAACCGCTGCCCCATGAGTGGCGACCAATTCAATTTGCCCTGGATATAGGAGGCGATTCAGGGGTGGGATTAGATTTTGAATTTGTACCTGATTGAGCGCTGTATGGTAGATACGCAGGTCTTCGTAGAAAGCCCTTGCTGTTCCTTCGACGTAATGACCCAGTCTCAAAGCGACATTATTCTTGATATTGGCGACACCCGGTCTTTGGAAAGGATTACGAGGTGGGATCCGTGATGATGGCAAGGAGTTTTTCGCCATCAGCACGCCATCAACATAGATGCGCAGCGTCGTCCCTTCACGAACGACAGCGACATGAAACCAGTTGTCGGTTTTCAGAATCTTGCCAGTCTGGGCAACGATGTGATTCGTGGCTTTGGTGTCTTGATCAACTTCAAACCGCAAGCGGTCTATATCGTGTATTCGCAAAACGACCCAGTTTCCATGCCTTTTCACAGAGCGATTGCCGATGATGTCAAGCGTTCGTAGATCACTCGGGTTTCTAAGCATCCCTGTAATGGTCAAGTTTTATTGGAAGTATTTTAAGCCGCTTTTTTCATTTCTTTGGTTTTCTGATGAGGCGTTTTATAATCAATAGAAGAATGCATTCT
>Ga0209826_1002033_pt1 | contig 13618 bp, 8 predicted proteins | sample GOMGulsemesocosm_5_FD_184637 | JGI IMG/M metagenome (GOLD analysis project Ga0209826, IMG submission 184637) | Methane-oxidizing microbial communities from mesocosms in the Gulf of Mexico - GOM15C Gulf of Mexico (SPAdes) (version 2) | ecosystem: Environmental > Aquatic > Marine > Cold seeps... | reverse complement strand
TTGGCCCGGAGACCTGGAACAGCGCTTACGTGCAGCCTTGTCGCCGCCCGACCGACGGCCGCTACGGTGAGAACCCGAACCGCCTGCAGCACTACTACCAGTTCCAGGTGATGATGAAACCATCGCCGGACAACATTCAGGAACTCTACCTAGAGTCCCTGCGTGAACTGGGTGTCGACACCAACGTGCACGACGTGCGTTTCGTGGAAGACAACTGGGAGTCGCCAACGCTTGGCGCCTGGGGTCTGGGCTGGGAAATCTGGCTCAACGGCATGGAAGTGACCCAGTTCACCTACTTCCAACAGGTTGGCGGCCTTGAGTGCTTCCCGGTGACAGGCGAAATTACCTACGGTGTCGAGCGTATTGCCATGTACCTACAGGGTGTCGATTCCATCTACGACCTGGTCTGGACCATTGGCCCAGACGGCGAGAAGGTCACCTACGGAGATGTGTTCCACCAGAACGAAGTGGAAATGTCGCACTACAACTTTGAAGAAGCCGACATCGACTTCCTCTTCCAGACCTTCGACAAGTGCGAGAGCGAGTCGGCGCGTCTGATCACCAAGGGACTGCCACTGCCGGCCTACGAGATGGTGATGAAAGCCTCCCACGCCTTTAACCTGCTCGATGCCCGTCACGCCATTTCTGTGACCGAGCGTCAGCGCTACATATTGCGCGTGCGTACTCTGGCCCGCGGTGTGGCTCAGGCCTACTTCGACGCCCGCCGCAAACTGGGCTTCCCAATGGCGCCCAGCGACCTGAAAGATCAGGTGCTGGCGCAACTGGCTGAACTCGAAGCCGCCGAAGCCAAGAAGGCTGAAAAAGCCGCGGCGAAAGCTGCCAAACAGGCCGCTAAGCAAGCTCAAAAAGAAGGTGCACAATAATGTCTGCTGATTTTCTCGTAGAACTGGGCACCGAAGAGCTGCCACCAACACAGTTAAAAACCCTGATGGAGGCCTTTCATCAAGGTATTGAAAAGGGCTTAAAAGAGCTCGATCTGCCGTTTGACTCGCTGCTGGCCTATGCCGCACCGCGTCGCCTGGCGGTTGTCGCCAAGCAGCTGGCCAGCCAGACGCCAACCCAGGAGATTACCGCCTGGGGCCCGCCGGCGAAGATCGCCTTTGACGCCGACGGCAACCCAAGTAAAGCCGCCGTCGCCTTCGCCAAGAAGAACGGTGTTGAGGTGAGCGACCTGCAAACCGCCAACGACGGCAAGATCGACAAGCTGATGGTCACAGTGACCAGCGGCGGCGAAGCCACCGTTGAAAAGCTGGCCGCGATTGTTGAAGCGTCTGTGAACGCCCTGCCGATCGCCAAGCGCATGCGCTGGGGCGCCAGTCGCACCGAATTTATTCGCCCGGCACACTGGTTAGTGATGTTGTTTGGCGATGAAATCGTCGACGCCAATATACTCAGTGTGAAGTCTGGCCGCAGTACCCGCGGTCACCGCTTCCATTACAACCAAGAATTGCAGATCGACAACGCCGACGACTACCTGCAGAAGCTGCCAAACACCGCTTATGTGCAGGTGGATTACAGCGCCCGTCAGGACGTGATCCGCGCTCAAGTGGAAGCCGAGGCCGCCAAGGTTAATGGCGTTGCCGTGATCGATCAGGACCTGCTCGACGAAGTGACCGGTCTGGTTGAATGGCCAGTAGCCCTCACCGGCCGCTTTGATGACAGCTTCCTGGAAATTCCGTCTGAGGCCCTCATCTACTCGATGAAAGAGCACCAGAAGTACTTCCCGGTGGTCGACTCTGAAGGCAAGTTGCTGCCGCACTTTATTACCGTGGCCAACATCGAGAGCAAAGACCCTCAGCAGGTCATCAGCGGCAACGAGCGTGTGATTCGTCCACGCTTGGCCGACGCCGTATTCTTCTTTGAAACCGATAAAAAGAGCACGCTGAGCGATTTCCGCGAGCGCCTCAAACCTATCGTTTTCCAAGCGCAGTTGGGTTCTATCTTTGATAAGACCGAGCGCATCAAAGCCCTGGCTGGTGCCATCGCCAAGCAAATCGGCGCCGATGTAGCAAAAGCTGAACGCGCCGCCGAGCTGTGTAAGTCTGATCTGGTTACCAACATGGTTGGCGAGTTCGACAAGATGCAGGGTGTGGCTGGCTACTACTACGCCCTCAACGACGGCGAAGACGCCGAGGTTGCCAAGGCGCTGGACGAGCAGTACCTACCTAAGTTCTCCGGTGACAAGCTGCCAACCACTTCCACCGGCAGCATCGTCGCGCTGGCCGACCGTCTCGATACCCTCACCGGTATCTTCGGCATTGGCCAGAAGCCCACTGGCTCGAAAGACCCGTTTGGCCTGCGTCGTTGCAGCCTCGCCGCGCTGCGTTTGCTGGTCGGAAAAGAGCTGAATCTCGACCTGAAAGCCCTTCTCACCCAGGCCGCTCAAGGTCACAGCGACAGCATTGAAGACGCCGCCGACACCGTTGAGACCTGCTTCACTTACATGGTTGAACGCTTCCGCTCTTGGTATGTAGAAGAAGGCATAGCCGCTGAAGTCTTCCTGGCGGTAAGCGCCAAGAACCTCAGCGAGCCGTTGGATATCAACAATCGCGTGCAGGCGGTTAACGCCTTCAGCAAGCTGCCAGAAGCTCAGGCACTGGCTGCTGCCAATAAGCGTGTATCCAATATTCTGGCCAAGCTCGAGGGTGATATCGCCACCGAAATTAACAGCGAGCTGTTTGCTGAAGATGCTGAGAAAACTCTGGCGAGCGAAGTTGCCGCCAAGGCCAAGCTGGTTGCACCACTGTTTGCCGAGCGCAAGTACACAGAGGCTCTGGCTGAACTGGCTGGGCTGCGCGAGTCTGTGGATAGCTTCTTCGACGGCGTGATGGTGATGGACGAAGACCTGGCGCTGCGTAACAACCGCATCGCGCTGTTGAATCAGCTGCGCAACCTGTTCTTGGAAGTGGCTGACATTTCCATTCTGGTGCCTGCTAAGGGTTAATACAGCGAAGGCTGAAACATAGAGTAAACACTATGCAATTGGTTATCTTGGATCGTGATGGTGTCATTAATCAGGACTCTGACAACTACGTAAAGTCAGTCGATGAGTTCCAATTGATCGACGGTAGCGTAGAAGCAATCGCTCACTTACATAAAAGCGGTTTCACCGTTGTGGTGGCAACCAACCAATCGGGGCTAGCGCGCGGACTTTTTGATCTCGACGACCTTGAGGCCATGCACGCTAAGCTCAATGATGCCGTGATAGACGCGGGTGGTGAGGTGTCCGGCATATTCTACTGCCCGCACGGGCCTGATGACGGCTGCTACTGTCGGAAACCAGAAACCGGCTTGATTGATGCCATTGAGGCTGAGTTTGAGATTTCAGCCGCGGGTAGCCCTTTAATCGGCGACAGCATTCGCGACCTGCAAGCCGGTTTGGATAAGGGTTGCGAGCCCATGCTGGTGATGACAGGCAAGGGTGAGCGCTCATTAGCCAAGCTTCAAGCAAGTGATGATGACAGCGGGATCGCCGTCGACAGTCTGCCGCAATTTGCCAACCTGCGCGCAGCGGCCGATTACATAATCGCGCACTATAAGGCTGACGAAACTGACACCCTCGCCGAGCCATAAGCCGCGAGTAAAGCCAGTTGGGCTAGCTGCCCTACTGGCTTTTTTGTATCGCTCTAGAATTCATCCACTGAATGACCGATAACCATAATAACTATGCATACTCTTCGCTCTCTATTGCTCTATCTTATTCTGCTGCCCTTTACGCTGCTCTTCGGTGCCTTCTGCGTTCTGCTACTGCCAGTGCCCTACCGCCCACGCTACAACATCATCATGAGTTTTAACCGCCTCGCCCTATTCGCGCTGCGTTGTTGCTGTGGGATAAACCACAACATAAAGGGCGGCGATAACCTACCCGATGTGCCTTTTGTAGTGATTGCCAAACATCAATCCATGTGGGAGACCTTTTTCCTGCAACTGCACTTCGCACCTATGTCCACAGTACTCAAGCGCGAACTGTTACGTATCCCAGGCTTCGGCTGGGGCCTAGCCCTGCTCAAGCCCATCGCCATTGACCGCAGCAACCCCCGCGGAGCATTGAAGAAGGTCAAGAGCCTGGGCACCCAGCGCCTAAACGAAGGCAGTAATGTGCTGATTTTCCCAGAGGGAACCCGCACGGAATTTGGCAGTGTTGGCAACTATGCCCGCAGCGGCGCCGATATCGCCATCAACGCCAATGCGCCGATCATTGCCGTGGCACACAACGCTGGGCTGTATTGGCCCAAAGTAGGCATAACGAAACATTCAGGCACCATAGAGGTTTCGATCAGTGATCCTATCTACGCCGAGGGCCGCAACAGTAAGCAGCTCACCGCAGACGTAAAGGCGTGGATTGAAAGTGAGATTACCCAGATGCCTCAGAGTCGTTAGGCTAACGCTAAAATAATGACTTTAAACAAACACCTATGTGCACTCTTAAACCCCCTTCATAAGCAGAGATTCTGCCTCTAGCCGCGCCTATATTGTCATTAGTACACTAGACTCAGCATAGTCATGCGGCTCTGCCCCCTGTGCATGTCAAAACCTTAAGATTCCATGGATGAGAATTCGCTATGTTTAAGCTGTTTACTCGAAATACGATGATCACAACGCTACTCGCGTTTTGCCTTTTTACTTTAACAGCCTGCAGCAAACCTCAGCCCCCGGTCAGTATCGCCATAAATCCTTGGCCGGGTTATGAATTCCTTTACCTCGCCGAACATAAGGGCTTTTTTAAACAGCTGGGGGCAGACATTAAGCTGGTGCAACTCAGCTCATTGGGCGACGCCCAACGCGCTTATATCAATGGCCGTGTCGATGGCCTAACCAGCACTATCATTGAAGCTGTGCAGGCCGAACCTCTTGGCGGCAAACCTCTCAAGGTGGTTTTAGTCCCCGATTACTCTAACGGGGGCGATGTAATATTGGCTCCCAAGGCCTACCCAGATATGAACAGCCTAAAGGGGAAAACTATTGGCTGTGAAGTTTCTTCGCTGGGTATTTTCATTCTTCAGCGAGCGCTGACAAAAGCCGGCATGACACTGTCGGACGTTAATATCGTCAATGTCGAGCAGAGCAGTGGCCAAGCGCGGTTAACTGAAGGGAAGATAGACGCATTTATTACCTACCCTCCGGTCTCCGTCAACATTCTCGAAGGCGGGGAACACCATCAGATTTTCAACAGTTCACAAATTCCCTTTGAGATCATTGATACCGTCTCTATCGCTAGCGATGTGCTCGCGCAGCGCCCTGAGCTAGTCAGTCAATTGCACCAAGCTTGGCAAATGGCGCTGGATTACACCAGCAAGAACCCAGAAGAGGCCTATCGTATAATGTCTGAGCGAGAAGGTATCAGCGCCGATGACTTTAAGGATGTGCTCACCGATTTAAAAATTCTTGATAGCTCCCAGCAGGCGGCGATCTACCAAGAGCCCGATAAATTTGAGGCTTCAGCGCGCGCGGTGTGTGAAACCTTGGTGCACACTGACTCACTCTCAGTGAACTGCCAAGAGCAAGCTCCACTTCTTTATCGAGGCAAGATTTAAAACCTCTCTATATGAGCCTACTTAAAAAATTTAAGAACTCTCTCTCCTATAAGCTGAACGCGCCCATCGCGGGCGCCACTCTGCTCATATTGGGTGCTTTGTTTGTGGTGATGTATTCAAGCAGTGATCAATTGCTTGAACGGAAAATATTGAGCGAAGCAAGCTACATCACCAACAGCGTGATTATCTTGTCTGAAATGTCAGACAGCCCCAGTGAGCTTACCCGGGTTATCGAGTCGTTAGCCACCAGTCATAAAATTCTACGCTTATCTTTGATTCAAAATAAAACCAGTACGGTTGTCAGTGATAACCATCAACAATACTTAGGCAAAAAGATAGCTGACACCGTAAACCCAGAAGAGTTAGCGGCACTGATTCAGTACCGAGAGATGGGCAATAAACCTACCCTGTCACTCTTCCTCGGTGATACTTTTTATCAGGTTATGAACGTACAGCTGATTGATCATGACATTCATCGTCTACGCCCTTATACGGTGTTGCTTGCCTACGATATGAGCGAGGGTATCGCGAACGTACAAATGCAGGTATTCAATGTATTGTTAACGGTCATGCTGGGCATGGGTCTGTCCTTGCTCGCGGTCAACTACCTACAGAAACGCCTGCTGTTAAGACCCATCAATGACATGATCGATATCATGCAACTGCAGCAACTCAGCAGTGAACCTATCCCCCTACCCACTAGCAGCAATGATGAGTTGGCGGAGCTTGCCAACAACTACAACCAATTAAGCCAAGATAATGCTCGACGAGATAAAGAGCTCAAAAAAACCCGTAAATATATTGATGGCATAACCAACCAGGTACCCTTTTTGTTGTCGTATATCGACTTGGATTTGAATTATCAATTCGTCAATGAGATGTACCAACAATGGTTTCAGCGCCCAGTGAGTGACTATATTGGTCAGCCGGTCGGCATCACCGGTGACTTGGAAACGCGCAAAAAACTCGGTCCATATTTAGAACAGGCATTAGCAGGCGAGAAGGTGACCTTCGACCTGGAAATTCCAATTACAGAAAATCATGGCATCCGTTTTATCCGAATTTGCTATCAACCCGATATCGATGAACAGGGAACAATACAGGGCCTTTTTTCCACGATAGAAGACACAACCGATGCCCGTACCACCGAAGAGCAATTGCATAAATACGCCAGTGATTTGGAGTTTCAAACTTGGGCTCTAGAGGATGCCAAAGAGCAGGCTGAAGAGGCTACACACTCAAAGTCTGAATTTCTCGCCAACATGAGTCATGAGATACGCACACCTATGAACGGTGTTCTCGGGATGCTGCGATTACTGGAAGGTGAATCGTTAACAGAGCAGCAGCACCGCTACGCACACCTAGCTAAATCCAGCGCTAACTCTCTGTTAATTTTGATCAACGACATTCTCGATTTTTCAAAGATTGAAGCCGGTAAGTTAGAGCTAGAAAAAATCGAATACAACCTATTCTCAGAACTGGAAGATATTGCCGACAGCGCGGCCTTTACCGCCCAAGAAAAAGGGCTGGATTTTCAGCTGCAGCTGCCCTGGTCCCTACCCCACAAGATCATGGGCGACCCAAGTAGGCTGCGACAGATCATCACCAATTTCACCAGCAATGCCATCAAGTTCACCCATCAGGGCTGTATTTCTCTGAGCGTGAAGATAAACGAAGTCAAAGGCAGCGAAACTCAACTGCTGTTTTCAATCAGTGATACCGGCATCGGCATATCCGCCAACAAGCAGTCACTGCTCTTTGATGCCTTTTCTCAAGTCGATGCCTCAACCACTCGTCAATACGGCGGCACAGGTTTGGGGCTCTCTATTGCCAAACAACTTGTACAATTAATGCGTGGCGACATCGGTGTTGAAAGTAACGAAGGACAAGGCAGTCGCTTTTGGTTCAGTGTGCCTCTGCAGCAGGCCAGCCCCCTCAAACCTCTCGCTAAACTGTCGCAGACCAGTGACATTCAACATGCTTGGGTAATATCTCCGCACGATTATTTACCTGACCTATTGCATCCGCAATTGGAAATACTCGGTATCGAGAGCATGCAATCCATCGACATGAGCCCTAATGGTTCTCTCGATACTAGCAAGCTGGTGCCTGCGCTCACCTCCAGGCAATCATTGATTATCGTCGACGCTGCATTATTTGATTCAGAAAAATCAAATAACAATCAGCAAAACTCTCTGATTGAGTTATTGCTTGGCGCGATGCAATCCACAGGGCAGGCACAATGGTTAATTCTCAAACGGCAAAGCAAACAGACCTTTGATGCACCAAACCATGCACATGCGCTCAACCTGCCCGCGACGCCTCGCAAGATACTCAAGGCTTTACTCAATACAGTCGCAACAACGCAAACCGCTACACATGACAAACCACGCTTAAATAGTCACACTCCGCGAATATTGATCGTGGAAGATAACCTGATCAACCAAGAAGTCGCCCTCGCCACACTGGAGGAGTTAGGTTACAGCGCTGACGTCGCCGACAATGGTCAAGCAGCACTGCAAGCATTAGCGGATGCACCGACAGAGAAACCCTATCTATTGATCTTCATGGACTGCCAAATGCCGGTTATGGATGGCTATCAAGCCACCGCCGCCATTCGCAACCAGTCGCACAATATACCCAACCCGCGAATCCCCATCATCGCTATGACCGCCAATGCAATGAAAGGCGACCAGCAAGCCTGCCTAGACGCGGGAATGGATGATTATATCGCCAAACCCATCGATCCAGAGACTGTGGAGGAAAAGCTCCAGCAGTGGCTGAGCAATGAGTTCACCAAGGATATCGCCAAACAAGAAGAACAGATCACCGACTCTGGATCACCAGAACCATCCACTCTGGAAACCCAGAACACCGAAGCCGAAAAAAATATCTGGGATAAGGACTCGCTGTATAAGCGTGTCAGAGGCAAACCTGAGCGTGTCGCAAAACTCATCGGCCTGTTTCTCGACGACATGCCAGAGCGAATAAGCAGCCTGGAAGCGAGCCTTCAGAAAGCGGATTGCGATGCAGTCCGCCAACTAGCGCACACGGTGAAAGGTGTTGTTTCCCACCTCGGCGGTCTCAAATTACAAGAACTGGCTGCTGACATGGAGAAGGCGGGTAAATCCTCTGACCTTGAGCAACTCCAGCGTCTCTGGCCGAGTTTTTCAGAAGCCTATAGCCAATTAGAAACAATACTGGCCAGAGAACATAAAAGCTTAACGTCCTAGCAGGCACAATTTAGTCACTGCTTGCTAGCGTCCACCTATTAAGTCAAAGCATAAGCCAGTAGCAGACTCAGTAACCCCAGTCCCATATAAACCCAAGCCTGGCGCTTGAACTTAGGCATAGATACAGCCACCAGCGCGCCACTGATCAAACTGAATAGTAAGCTGACACCCAACAGCACTCCCAGAACCACAAATAGAGGACCGGCCACGCCCTTGTGAATCAACACCAGTTGCAGCCACAGGTCATAGTTATCTACATGCACCTCAACAGGCTTTTCTGGGTCCTCGGGCAGCGTTAGATGCACGCCGCCGCGCATGTTGTACCAACCGTGTTCCCCGCGCTCGCGATAATAGATCTCTGGTACACATCGATCTGCCTGAGACTTTAAAGCGGGCGTTAACCACTCGACTAGATCTGCAGGCTCTTCTGATGCCGGGCGACCGGCCAGTTCAAATTCCGAAGAGGAAGCGACACCACCTTCTATGCCCAACAGATAAATAGCGCCAGTCAGTGTGTAGAGCAGTGCCAGCGGCAGAAAAAAACAGGACAAGTAGGCGTGCCACTGAATCCATAACATGCGAACTTTAGCGTTGAGCATAAATTACATCACCAAAAAAACGTGATGCTAGCGCCAGCCGTCACGCGGTCATAACACTTTTACAATTTTTACCTTTGCTCCGTGGCTAACTGCGCCGCAGCGGTAATTGGGTCAACATACGTAGACCCTGCGGCTGTATATTCTCAGCCGTGACACGGCCACCCAGCGCGGTTATTTGACGCTTACTTAATGCCAAGCCCAAGCCAAAACCGCCTGGGTCGGCCTGCTTATCACCTGCCTTAAGACCCGCTATGTGAGTTGATTTGTTGCGTGACTTATCGGCGCGAAAAAATGGCTTGAAGATATTCTCCAAATCCTCCGCAGCCACACCCGGCCCCTGATCCTCGACGCTGATCGACAGCTCATCGATAAGGCTATCGCGCGCTATAACAATCCGCACCTCGCTGCCCATTTGACTGTATTTAAGTGCATTGCGAATCATATTCTCCAGCGCCTGCCCCAGCGCCCGGTGATTAGTGTCTTGCAGTGGGCAGCTGTCCGGAGCAACAAGCGTCAATTGACACTGGGGAAATTCAAAGCGCGCGTCCTCCACAATGGTTTCCAATAACAGGCTGACGTCTACCGTCTCTTGATTCAGAGCCGGCTTTTCAGTCTCCAGCCACGACAGGGTCAAGGTGTCTTCCATCAGCGACTGCATGGCATTGATCTCCTGCTCAACCCGACGCAGCACTTCCGCACTATTTGGTTTGCTCAATACCAATTTGATACGGGTAATAGGCGTACGCAGTTCATGGGAGATATCCTCAATCAGCTGCCGCTGGGTGGTGAGAAGGTTACCGATACGATCGGCCATCTTGTCGAAGCTAATGGCCAGCTCCGCCAATTCATCCTTGCGCTTGGTTAAACCGTCGGCCGTGCGTACTTGGTAGTCCCCATTACTGAAGCGTTGGGTGGCCTGCTGCAGCTGCTGCAGAGGGAAGATAATATTGCGGTAGATGATATAGCTGAGTGCGGCTACCAACAGGATAGGTAAACCCATGGTGATCATGGTATTCAACAAACTCCAGTAGGCACCAGGACGCATACGCTGGGGCAACTGAATCATTAAGTTGTAGCCAGTATCACTCAGCGGGATACGCATAATGGGATTGTAGCCGTGAGACAGATGTATCGGCCACTCGATATTGCGGCCGATAATAATATTTTGCTTGCCGCCAACCAGGCTGTAATCCGGCTCACCCACTAGCCAATTTGGGTTGGCGCTGACAATACCCAGCCAGGTATTTTCCACCGCACCGATCCTTGCTACCCAGGCGTTAATCGCTTGCGCATCGCCGCTACTCAATAAATCCTCAGCCTGCTGTGCATAAACCAGCAGAGCCTGCTGGTGCTCTACAGCAATGGTACTGATGGTAGTTTCCGCATATTCGTTGAGAAGCATCACCAACCAAATCAAGGCGATGCTCGCCAGAGCTATGGTGATGTAAATTTTTCCAAACAACCCCAGCGACAGGTTATTTTTATACGCGAATATTTCACTGATGTTCAAAACTGTACCCCTGTCCGCGCACCGTGCGAATAGTATTAACCGGCATACCTGCAGCGGAGATCTTTTTCCGAATTTTGCTGATGTGCATATCCAAGGTGCGATCGTAGCGGCTGAATTCGCGGCACAACACCGACTGATACAATTCCGCTTTGCTCAACACCTGCCCTACCCGCTCCATGAGTGCGCGCAGCAGATCAAACTCCAGTGGTGTCAATGCCGCTGGTTTCCCGTTTACTTCTGCCTTGCCTGAGATAGGGTCAAGCGAAATACCGGCGTATTCGACACTGGTCAGCAACTTGCCAGAAACTCGCGTACGCCGCAGGATAGCTTCCATGCGCAGCGTCAGTTCAGCCATATTAAACGGCTTGATAAGATAGTCGTCTGCGCCCGATTGAAAGCCGCAGATACGGTCTTGCTCTCCGCCTTTGGCGGTGAGCATCAATACCGGTGTCTGCTTGTGTTGACGCAATTGATTTAATACCTCAAAGCCATCCAGGCCCGGCAGCATCACATCCAGTAAAATAAGGTCATAGTTTTTCTGCAGTGCTAATGCAATGCCCTCTCGGCCATCAAGGGCATCATCGACAGAAAAGCCTTCTGTTTCCAGCTTTTGACAAATCAGGTTATTAACGGTTTGGTCATCTTCAATAACCAGAATGGTGGCATTTGTCATAGGTAAATTTTCCAGTCACAACAAAGGCCAAAACCCCCGTGATGAATCACGGAGGTTTTGGCCTTTTGGGAAGAGCTAAGTTCTGACTCATGTTAGAACTGTAAGGTGTTAGAACTGTAAGGACGCACTCAGGTATACATCGCGGCCTGCTTCTGGCTGACCAGAAACAATCCCATAGCCAGAGTTACTGCGGAAATCTTCCACACTGGCATGACTGAGATACTGTTTATTAAGCATGTTTTTTACAGTAAGGCTGACATTCAAGCGGTTATTTTCCAACCCAGACCACTTCAGATACACATCGTGTATGCCATAGCCCGGCTTATCGAGTGTGAGTGCATCACCATCCGCTTCTATATTTAGGTCATGCATGCCTTTTACAAACTCCGCAACCCAGCCAGCTTGAAGCTGATTTGTAATCGCGTAATCCAAAGACAGCGCCAGAGTATCGCCAATGCTAGCGGCACTGGAGCCATACTCATAACGTGTAGCAACTTCACCAGCGACTTCAGTATCAGCGGTGAGGAAGCTCGCCGTCGCCGTCAAATCATTATATTGGTACTCGGCTTTTAGATAAAAACCATCGGTTTCTAAACCATCATCCTGGTTCTCAACATAAAGACTTCTGCCTAGGTAATAGTGGCTGAATGCTTTCTCAATAGTCGTTTGGTAGGCACCGAAGGCAATATGAAAATTATCGCCATAATAATCCATGCCTAATTCAATATTCTGAGCTTCTTCGGCCTCAAGATCAGCCTCATTGTTGTATGCTTCTATTCTGTAAGCATCAGCAATCTCCACACCGCGAAGAGCTTCTGAATAACCGGCGCTAAGGTGCAAGCTGTCTGTTAGCTTATAGTTAGCGCTAATATTAGATGACAAGCCGCTGTCGCTATACTCATCATCTTTCCAATCAATCATTTCGTAATCATCAAAGCGTAAACCTGCTGACACAGTAAGTGCTTCGCTAAGCTCCACAACATCCTGAACGAAAGCCGCTTTCACTTCACCCGATTCAGTATCACCACCTGGATAAGCGACTGAATAGTAAGGGTAGCTGAGCGCCGATTCGTCACGACGGTAGTTAGTACCAATGACAAGCTTATGGTTTCCAATTTCACTGGTATTTTTAATGGTAGTACCCGTCGTTTCAACATTACCGACCACATTAGTATCACGTACCTGCTCGGACTCTGTTTGGTATAAATTAACAGAGAGGTTAAGCAAGTCATTACCTACAGAATCAAAACCATAATTAAAGATAAAGGTATCTCGTGTACCTTCCGTCGGGCTTAAGGTGTTTTTGTAACTTTCAATCCACTCAGGCCGGTAGAGAATATCGCCCTCTTCCTCGAGCTTTTCATAGCTCAGGGATAGATACTGCTCCTCAGAAATATTCGCAACCAACTTGGCGTAACCGAGACCACGATCAGACTCACTGCCCGCTAAGTCATTACCTTCGCCATCTTCATGGTTATTTTGATCGGACTGGGTAACACTGACCAGCCCGCTGAAAATACCACCGGAATCACGACCGTAAAGGCTTACCGTGTTCTTTAAGCCTTCGCCGTTTGAAAAGTAGGTGCTTTTCAGTAGTGCGCCGAAATTCTCAGAACCCACAAGCAGATCTTCTGGGTCTTTGGTCGTAAAACGCAACGCACCACCTAATGCTCCAGGACCTGCCGCGGCATTACCGGTACCGGCCTCTATCTCTATCTGCTTCAGCAACTCTGGTTCAATCATCACACGGCCGCTGTGATGGAAAATACCCGCCGATAGTTCAGCGCCATCAATGGTGATGTTCAGTGCATCTTCACCGATATTACGCACATATACTTTCTGCCCCATAGCTACCGGGCCACCAGCGGTTATGGTCGCATCGATCTTAAACAGGTCGCCGAGGGTGTTAGCCTGCAGCTTCTCGATATCTTCAAGAGTAATCAGCTGATCGATACCGCCGGTGGCCTGACCGATGACCTGAATCATTTCAATGTCTTTGTCGCCAACAGGGGTTGCCTGTAACTCATTTTCTGCGGCAATGGTTCCCA
>Ga0209826_1002032_pt1 | contig 13619 bp, 12 predicted proteins | sample GOMGulsemesocosm_5_FD_184637 | JGI IMG/M metagenome (GOLD analysis project Ga0209826, IMG submission 184637) | Methane-oxidizing microbial communities from mesocosms in the Gulf of Mexico - GOM15C Gulf of Mexico (SPAdes) (version 2) | ecosystem: Environmental > Aquatic > Marine > Cold seeps... | reverse complement strand
GCAACAATCTGCACATCAACACGGATAGGGTGCGTTCCACCCACTGGTGTGAATTCTGAGTTCTCCAGAACTCGTAGCAGGGTAGATTGCAAGTCGATACTCATATCTCCAATTTCATCTAAAAATAAAGTCCCACCATCTGCCAAACTAAATTTTCCTGGTTTCCCCCCACTTCTAGCTCCTGTAAAGCTGCCAGCTTCATACCCAAATAATTCACTTTCAATTAAATCACGGGGAATAGAGGAACAATTAATAGCAATTAAAGGTGCCTCACTTCTGGGGCCTGCTTTTTTAATTAAATTAACAAAGTGGTCTTTACCTGCGCCTGATTCTCCCGTAATCAAAATAGGAATTTTATGTTTTTGCAGCTTAACTGCTTTATTCACATAACGCTCTAAATCTTCGGTGACAGAAGATGAAAATTCAGACTCTGCTATTTTTTTAGCCGGTTGAAATGATATTTTTTCTAACACTCTAACCTGAGCTTCAGCGTCCTGAGCAATAGGAAGATGTGTATTGACCAAGACACAAATAAGGTGAAGAAAAGCAAAGAGGGAGCTCATTTGCTCTTGATGATCACTCACCAAACCAATAACAGCAAGCAGCTCACCTGATTCATCTAAGAGTGGATACCCAACGGTTGTATAGGGGTGCAAAATACTTAAATAATGCTCCATGCCTTGAAAGGCAACCGGCTTTTTTAATTTAAGTGCCGTCCCTATTCCGTTATTACCAAGTACAGCCTCACTCCAGTTGGTATCTTTTATTTGAGTGGGTAATTGAAAGGCATGTGGAAAATGTTTTTCGCCAGCAACGTATAATAGACTGCTATTAGGCGCTACAACAATCATCATAACGCCCGCTTCTTTTAGAAATACCTGAAAATGATGACTTAAATGCTTTATTTGTTGAGCAACCTTCTCAGACTTATCATTTTCATCATTCGTTATCTGTGTAAATAAATGCTTATCCCAGTTAGCATAGTTTCCTAAAGGTAATTGATAACCTTCTAAACACCTTTGCCAAGCCTCAGCAACATCCGAGCGGACCCAATCTTTTTGCTCTGGAACTGAACGAGCCTGAACCATCCATTGCCACGCCTGAATAGGGCGAAACATTTCAAACTCAAAAGATTGCCGTACTAAAAACGTCTCTTGAATAACATTTACTTTATTGGGAATTTTAAATTCAATATCCATATTTATCTTATTTATTTATCCTGCCTAATTATAGTGTCGACAGAAAACTATAATCCCTGTTTTTTACATTAAAAACAAAAACTTAGGGCGACTTATTAAGATACCAGAATAAAAAAAAGAGGCAATGCGACATAGTGTCGCACTGCCTTTATTCTAAAAAGAATAAATTAGCTCATGAGAGCCGAGGTAGTATTACAAGGAACAACTTTAAACTTATGGTGCACGCGGGTCTTCACGCGTTGCCGCGGCCCACTCGGGTGAATACCCTGCCATAATTGAATGATCTGGAACATGCTTAATGACCACTTCCGTGGTCAGCAATGTCCCCACAACGCTAACTGCATGACGCAATGCAAGCCGTATTACCTTCACTGCATCAATGACACCAATTTCTAAAAAATCACCGTATTGCTTATCTTGTGTGTTATAGGCAAAACGGGGGTTATTTTCATTATGTAAGCGTGCGACTACTTCTTCGCTATTAACACCCACATTATTAACTAAGCGCTGTAAGGGCTTTTGCAAAGCATGCTTAATAATATTCACACCTTGCTGTTGCTCTATATTAGGTGCAATCAACTCACTTAAGGGGGCAATAATATTAAACAAGCCGACTCCGCCACCTGGTAAAACGCCTTCTTCTATTGCCGCTTTAGTGGACATATAAGCATTTTCAATACGCACCATGCGCTCTTTAATTTCTATATCACTAGTGCCACCTACTTCATAAACACCGGTTTTTCCAGATAAAATAGCGAGTCGCTCTTCTAACTCTTCAAAGTCATGCTTATTTCCTGTCGGCGAACCATCACCCGGTTTCTTTTGCTGAATAAAGTCAGCTTCTTGCTCTAATAATACCTTACGCTGTTTAATCTTAGTTGCATCACCATAACCTCCTACAATTGTTATGTTTTCAGCCGTAATCACTACATGCTTCGCTTGCCCTAATTGTTCTAAACTGACGTGTTCCAACTTGGTTGCAAAATCACCGACCAATGCCTCTCCACCCGTCATCAGTGCTAAATCTTTTAAACGATTCTCACGCTTATCACCAAAACCAGGCGGCTTAACGGCTGCGACTTTAAATATTCCTTTCACATGGTTCAGTAACAAACCTGATAAAGCTTTATCAATCACATCTTCCGCAATAATTAATAAGGGACGATTTTCTACACTGACTTCTTCTAATATAGGCACCAAATCCATCAGGTCACTAATTTCTTTGTCATACAACAATATATAGGGGTTATCTAAAATCGCTTCATCTCTGTCGCTATCCGTTACAAAATAAGGTGACAAATATCCTTGCTCATAACTAAGCCCATCCACAATACTTAATTTGTCTTCTCGGCTATTACCCAACTGAAAAGTTAATGGACTGTCCGTTCCTAACTCACCAAAAGCCTCAACTAATAACGCGCCAACGCCTGGTTCATTTTTAGTCGCTATCGCAGAAATACTTTCTATCCAATCATTATTAATACCGGTAATTGCATGTTCTTTTAATTTAGCTTCAACAAACGCTAGCGCTAAGTCCATTCCGCGTTTCAATTGAATAGGGTGGTACCCCGATGTGACATGTACCATGCATTCTTTACTAATGGCTTGTGCCAGCACTATTGTTGAGGTGGTTCCATCACCTACTTTACGTGAAACAGCACTGGCTGCATCACGTAACATTCTAGCGCCTAAATCTTCAGTGCGATCCTCACACTGTATCGATTTTGCTACCGTCACACCATCTCGTGTAAAAACAGGGGGTAATCCAGAGGCAATATGTTCGATCATTACCGCGGGTCCAGCACTTCCATAGGTAACGCTAACCGCATTAGCGACTTTATTAATACCGCACATAAAACGATTACGTGCGTCTTCATCATAAATTATTTGTTTAGGCATAGTGATTTATTATTAAATTTGTTGATAAACAATAGGCCTCAATACAGGCTTAACCCACCTACTGATGTAGCTAACTTTCTTTCATGAGTTTTTGCCCTGCGGCAGCTCTTGTAATATGTGCTCGACGACTATGCGCCCAAGTAACAATTAGCATTTGGTCCCAATAATCGAATGTCGCTTTTAATTCTTGTGCTTCTTCGTCGCTTAATTCCTGCTGCCAATATTCATTTAACTCTTCGATACGCTCATCACTTAGTTTTTGACTAATTCTGGCCTCATCTTCAACCAACTTATGGATTGTAATATCCAGTTGTTTGACCATTTCATTAATGAATTCGAGATCTTGTTTATCCATAGATAATTAGCAGCTAAAAACTAAGAGACGCTAGGTAAAAATTTCTCCAAGTAAATATTATCTTTAGAGATTCCTACTTCTTCGCATACGGCATAAGTAGCATCAACCATTCCAGGCGGGCCACATAAATATAGGTCAGGTTTAGTTGATGCCTCTTGTAAATCCTTTTTCAATACATCGACGACACTTCCTTTTTCTCCCTGCCATGAATCAGTCGCTTTCCAAACACAATTTTTGACCGTTAGGTTATCCATTTCCTTAGAGAGCTGAGTAAGTTCTTCAATATAAAAAACCTCCTCTTCAAAAGTTGACCCAAAATAAATCGTGCAAGGCTGAGGCTCGCCCCACTCCTTCATAAATCTAACCATCGATAAAACTGGGGCTAATCCTGTTCCACCTGCAACAAAATAGCGAGGTGTAAAACCATTTGCTACTAAACCAAAAATTCCAGATGGCCCTTTAACATTAAGTGCCTGCCCAAGCTTAGCATCCTGCTTAAGGTAATTAGAAAACTTACCATCATCTAGTACACGAATTAAGAATTCCATCTCGCCGTCATTATTCCCAATATTGGCAGGCGAATAAGATCGTGTAATATCTGTTCCAGGTATTTCTAAGTCATAATACTGCCCAGAATCTAACTTAATTTGTTTTTCGCCATCCGTGCGTTTTAAACACAATTTAGTAACATTACTTGATACTTTCTGTAGCTCTGTAATCTCAGTTGCAAACTCTTTGCCTTCTTCTGAGTAAGAAATGCGATCAAATGTATACGGCACTTCAACTTTCATATCTTCTGTTGGGTAACAGCGACACAGCAGAACCATATCTTCTTCTTGCTCTTCCATTGGTAAGGCTTGCGCACTTACCTTACCCATTTCAAAATCACCGTCAGTACAAACCCCTTTGCAGGTTGCACAACCGCCTTCTCGGCAAGATGACATTAAAAAAATATTTTGGCGTACTGCTGCACTAATAATATCTTCATCTTCAGCACAATCAAAAGAAGTGACTCCACCTTCTTCTGTGATAATTTCAATCTGATGATTTGCCATTAATCATTACCCACTTGTTGCTGTTTATTTTTTGCACTAATATTAAAAAATGCCATGACATGATCAACTGCACGTTTAGACGCCGCCTCAGTGAGTGAGCACCCTTCTTGAACTAATTTATCTTCACGATAAATAGTCCAACGCCACATAAACTCTAAATCTTCAGTATAGGCAGTATAAGTATCATCATCATATAGCTTATTTAGATCTTCATTTTTACCAAATAATTCACTAACGTTTCTAGTCGGTTGTTCATACAGTTCAATCATGTTTTTCCTTATTTTAGTTATAAAGTGTAAAAGCACTCGGTTAAAAGTGCTTTTACAAGCTGCCAGATCACTGTATTTTCGTGCATTACTAAAAACACAGTAATAACGGCAAAACTACCCTGCTTTATTACTGAATAGTAATAATTTTAACGCCACGCTCTTTACGCAACTCTTCTAACGGCATTGCGTAATAATCAATATTACGCAACTCCATTAACTTTGTGCCTAATAAGCGATCCGTGTCCATAAAAACATTCGTTGGCATAATAGGTGGCTTAAAATCTGTTCTAAAATTAATGTGTAACTTTTCAGCTTCATATTTATCAGAACAAGCGCCCATTTTGGCAACAACAACATCAGCAACTTCCTGTGCATTTGCACCACCAATACAATTATTTAAAAACTGTGCATCACTCAATTCTGCATGTTTTAATAACGCTACTTTTTCTTCAATTTTGCTCTCAATCCAAGTCCAATCAAGCTCTAAATCGTAGGTTTCACGTAACGGTGTCGTATATTTTTTACGGAAGTCGGTTAAAAATTCCGCACCTTTTTCTAGCGTTTTGAGCTGACCGATTTTTGCTGTCCACTCATCACGCACAGGGTTGTCATGTACTTTGTAATTTGCCATTGTTATCTCCTATGATTCCAAGTTTTCCAATTCGCGATCAAGCCCCATGAGCTCAGACGTAATAGTAAAAGTTTCACCTAGCGTAAAAGCACGACCGATAGTAGAAGAAACATCCACTAAAAAATCATAGACGTTATAGTCTTTACCTAAAATTTCAGCGGCTTCTTCACAATCCACTTCAATTTTCCCTGTCGCTTTTAACCACCAATACCCCGCACGATCTTCAATGACTAAAGTTGGATTGTCATCTTTACGGTCACCTAATAAAATTTCATCAACAATGATGTTAATTTCATCCGATTTCTTTAAAACAAGAACGACATCATTACTTTCATGAACAACTTGGTTTTCTTCAGCGAAATATTCATCGGCAAACTCTTTGCCTGTTTTCGCCATGATGCCTGCACCATATGAATTTGCATTATTTGACATGTTTTTTCCTTTTATTTAAGACCCGACATTACCGTTTTAATCATGGCTGCTTTGTCTGCTTTATAGCCAATTTTATCTGCGTAATCTTCAACCCAGTCATTAATAACACGACCCACGGCAGCTTCAACAGCATCTCTTGTTGTTACATGCTCAATTTCAGGGATTTTATCTAAAATACCCATAAAATCTTTCATTGCATTCAACGTTCTTGGTAACCACTTATCAGTCCAAGCGCGCATTAAACGACGGTTATAATCGCCAAATTCAGCATCATCACCCAAGCAATGGAAGAACATATCTTGTGTAATTCCTTTTGTTTGTTGATGGTAAAGTTGCGCTTGGTTAATAAAGAAAGGCGTTAAGTTATCACCGTAGTACGAAGATAAACGTAAGAAGAACTCACGGCGTACAAATTGACCAAATAGTGCATCATGCACCATGTGCCCTGCCCATAAAATTTCATTCCAATCATAGGTATCTTGCCAAATATCTTCGACAACTTCTCTTGCACCCTTATAAATTGCACCTTCAGTCCATTCTTTTTTAGGCTCAGCAGTTGATTCAGGGAACCCGGGTACTAACTTCGCTAAAAAGGTTCTTTCCATTTGGATCATTTGTGCATTATCAACTTTATCAAAGCCGATCATTGCAATACTCATACGTAACGTATCACCTAAACAATCACGTGCTGCAGAAGAGTGCGAGTTGAATAGTCCGTATTCATTAAAGCAAAAAGCACCTAAGTAATCGTTTAACACTTCATCGCGCCAAACAGGGTTCATCGTACGAATTTGCCCTTCAGCCGAATAAGATTTTAGAAAACGATCGGTATAACGTGCTTCTTCCGCCTTATCTTTAACATAAAGTGCATGCCAACGTTTTCCAGGATCACGATGTTTATGCCAGTCCGTTGACTTCATCTCTGTCGTTTCATTACCCCAAGAAGGACGACCACCATGGAATTTTTGCGTCCAATCTCCCCAATCCAACCCACCTGGAATCCAATCCGGTGTAGGCTGTGCATAACAACATAATATTTCATATTCCGATAAGCGACGTCCACGTGGCTTAACGAAGTAGTTCATTTTACGATTAGTTTCTAAAGGTTGATCAGGCACTGCATCCGCAATCACTTTTTGTAATTCTGGGTCAGTTAATCCCCGTTGACCTGTTTCTATTTGTATTGCCATTAGTATTTCCTTTATTCAGTTAAATATGTAGTGACTTACAGTGCATCAACAGGATCAGAAAAAACACAGTTCAGTGCTTTAATGTCATCCAATGTCCACATTTTCTTGTTTTTATCCGTGTGCGGCTGTGCGATTAATGTCTTACCATCGCTACGTACTCCATGTAACTCAGTCAACACCTCTGATAATTCGCGTCCTGCGTATTGCTCAAACATATTTTGACACTCATAACGCTCTGGCTCAGATAGCCACATGCGCTCGCCCCAATCATCACTAAAGGTATTTTTCTTACCGTTATATTCATGGACACGTAGAGTACTTGCACCTTTACATAAGCTAGGGCAGAAAGGTACTTGTGATACACGATCAATATAGATAGGGTGATTGTTTTCAATAAACCACATAATAGGAAGAAAACCACTGCTTGGATCTTCACACCCACGTGCACGCCATTCTTCATAAATAACGCCATAATGCTCATGCCAACCAGGGTAGTTAGTTTCAAACCACTCTGCTTCTTCAGCCGTTGGTAACGTTAAACGGAAGAACCCTGTCGGCCATAATGCATAAGCAATAAGGAATAAATCATGATGCGCCCAGTACGCATCTTTTTTAGCATCACGTAAACTTGCAGGTGAATTTACGCCATACTTACCTAAACGACCAATCCAGATACCGCCCCAGTCTTCGTACACCCAACGGTTCCAGGTTTTAACCCAAGGCTCAACTTTAAAGTGAGAACCATATTCAAACGACATACCTAAAACTGGAGTAAAATACTTTTGCTGTGTCCAGAAGGCATTGTTAAGGTCAGTGTTCAGATATTTCGAAGCGGCTTCATCGTTTGCAATCGAGACAACTGTTTGATAACCGTTTGCCATATGGCGCAGCTCATCAGTTTCAATAGATAAGAATACGGTTGGTGTAATTTCATCACCATTGGCAGCTGCCCATTCGGTAACAGCAACAATGAGAGGGTTAGTGAAACAGGCTTCCCCAACTAACTGTAAGTTAATTGAACATTCCACTGCATCCCCTGAAATAAACCCATCAGAGAATACACGTTTCATTCCTTTCCATAGTGGCCCAATCGTTCTTGAGCGACGCGCATCATTATGTCCTGCTGCATCTTGTCCATGTTTAGTGAAATAATAATTTACATAACCACATTGGTTAGTGTGACGAATTTCATCTAATGTTTGTGCTAAATATCCATTTTTTTGCTCAGGTGCTTGAGCTGAATCCCACAACATCCCTGTTGCAGCAATCGCGTTGTATTCCCCAACTTCTAAGAAGTTAGAGATGACTTTCATCGTCTCATTCCATTTTGGGTGAACTTTGTTCCCCGCATCAACACGTGTTAATACATCCTGTAAACTACCGAATTGACGCTCGTCTTTAACAGACTCCATGCGTGCATATTCTTTGGCTATGAGCTTGAATTGCTCTTTGGTATCATTCGCCATTTTGTACTTAGTAGGATACTTAGTACGATTTTTATCGAAGTCCCAAGTAAAACTTTGTAGCCATCTATGAACTTCCTGAGCATTTACGCTAGTCGGTGCACGATTAACAGCCAAAGCATCGGTTGCAGCTTTTGTTGCAGCACTTATTGCCATGTTTATTATCCTCGTTTCTTTGTTATTAGTGTTAATGAAGCTGTCGCTATCACTATGCCTATTTGCTTGATAACGTACAGTATTGAAGTGTCTGCTAACTCAAGCTTAGCGACAGCTTCTCAGTAACTTAATGCAACGAGTATGCCAAACTAGAAAATAAAAATTAAATACTTACAAATCAATAATATAAGTACAAATTATTACTTTTATGAAAAATTCATTCACTGTTTAAAAACTAATCATTCGTTTAATAATTAGACATTTATTTTTGAACACTACAACAATGTGTATACACCCTTTACTTATAAAGATAGCTTTCAGCAGTCACTATGACTAAACACGATTAAGCTACTTAATTCACACGCTTAAAAAAATTACACCCCTACTTTTCTAGATCCTAAACCTTATTACACACATTTATTTAGCTAAATTCTCAGCACAAACCTAGGATACAAAGCAAATACAATGCCAATATCAGCGGCATTTTGCCGCGCGTCAATATGACTCATTCCCTTAGTGACTTTATTGAAGATAGAATGCTGTTTTCAAATATTACATAAGAGCAGGTGAGCGAGCATGAATGCTTCCAACATTAATTACGATGAAAAAATAATCACCCCAACTAAAGAGCTTTATCAGTTACTTAGCCAACAAGCAAATGAGCTATTTGAACGTGCGACTATTTCTGGTAATGAGTTACATGCCAGTATTGCTAATGCCAGTACTGAATTTTATAACACGCCTGTTGAAACAAGCTTGCGCTGGAAGTCGGAGATAGCCGATAAAGGAAACGAATTTTATACTTACCTAAATACCGATATTATTCCAAGTGCACAAGCGGATTATCAACAGTTTATGAGCACTGCAAGTGATTACAATACTCAAGCGCAAGATGCCATTCAGTTTTTTATTGATCACCCTAAAATGGTCACACTAGATACATTTAATACACTGAATCATGGCATCAATGTGTTTATAGACTCATCTATTAATCTCTCTGCAAAAACCATTGATGCGCTGAATTTACAAGTGATGAATATTATCGATTTTTTAAGTAATCAACCGATTCAAGGTTTAGAAAATCTCTACTATGAGTCTTTGTCCTTACTACTCAATAGCTATTTCAACGTTGTCTCTTCTTTATTGATTAACGTATAAATCACTTAACATTACCTCTTAACACCCTTGGATTTTTATACCTATGCTGACTAAAGAACTAGAAGACCAATTCCAATTACGTTTTTCACCCATTAATATTCCTGGTGGCTGCTTTAACCAAAAAGAGCTAGAAGGGTTTATGCATGCGCTCGTTATTACACCCGATTTAATTAAGCCTACCGAATGGATACCAGCTCCATTTTATGGCGACCTTGCTGTTTTTGAAGATGATGAAACAGCTAAGGATTTAGCTGAATTCTTGATGGATTGCTTTTCCCACTACACGGCATTAAGACACAAGGGGGAGCTCAGCTACCCTTTCGATATTAAAAATTTAGATGAGTCTGTCTTTGATAGTATTTATAGCTGGTCACACGGATTTTGGTTTGGACTATCCTTACGCCTACCGGTATGGAGCACTCCATTTATGATAAAAAATTCTGCTAAATCAGATTCTATTGTCAGTAGTGTTGAAGTTTTTAGGGCATTAGCTGATGAGGACTTTGATACCACTGACTTACTTGAATCTATAAAGAAAAATACTAAAGAAGAGTTTAGTAGTGAAGAGTGGAAATCTCGTTTAACTATTAACCTGATGGATGCTATCCCTGTTTCCGTACACACATTACAAGAATTCGGTCGCTATATTATTCAAAAAAAGCAGCAAGAACTTGAAGTCAGCGAAGCATAAAACGTGGCGATAATGCAATAAAACCCTAATTACCATAAATCATTAACAAGGAGAAAATAATGAATATTAAACCTCTACACGACCGTGTCGTTATCAAACGAGTTGAAGAAGAAACAAAAACTGCCGGAGGTATCGTACTACCTGGTTCAGCAACAGAAAAACCTAGCGAAGGAAAAGTACTTGCTATTGGTTCTGGCAAAATTTTAGACAATGGGTCAATTCATCAAATGCACGTTAAAGTTGGGGATCATGTGTTATTTACTAAGTACTCAGGTAGCGAAGTCAACGTAGACGGTGAAGACTTAATCGTCATGCGTGAAGACGATATTATCGCCACTCTCAACTAAACCTAAATAATCAATACACACTGTTTTACAGTGCATTACGCTATATTTAATAAACTAAAATCATTCAGGGAAACAACACATGGCAGCAAAAGAAGTAAAATTTGGAGATGACGCACGTAGCTTAATGGCGAATGGCGTAAATATTTTAGCAAATGCCGTAAAAGCAACACTAGGCCCTAAAGGTCGTAATGCCGTTTTAGATAAAAGCTTTGGCGCACCAACGATCACTAAAGATGGTGTATCGGTTGCGAAAGAAATCGAGCTGGCTGATAAGTTTGAAAATATGGGCGCACAAATGGTGAAGGAAGTGGCTTCACAAACGTCTGATGTAGCCGGTGATGGAACCACGACGGCGACTGTTTTAGCACAATCGATTGTTAATGAAGGTTTGAAATCAGTTGCGGCGGGCATGAACCCAATGGATCTAAAGCGTGGTATTGATTTAGCCGTGACTAAAGCGGTTGCAGCCATTATTGAGTCTGCAACGCCTTGTACTGATAATAAAGCGATTGCTCAAGTAGGAACGATCTCTGCAAACTCTGACGAGTCTGTCGGCCAAATCATTGCTGAAGCAATGGAAAAAGTCGGTAAAGAAGGCGTTATCACGGTTGAAGAAGGCACTGGCTTAGATAACGAATTAGACGTTGTTGAAGGTATGCAGTTTGATCGTGGTTATTTATCACCTTATTTCATCAACAATCAAGATAGCATGAGCGTTGAGTTAGAAAGCCCTTTTATCTTATTATTTGATAAAAAGATCTCTAATATCCGTGATTTACTCCCTACATTAGAAAGCGTTGCGAAAGCAGGCCGTCCTCTATTAATTATCGCTGAAGATGTTGATGGTGAAGCACTCGCGACATTAGTTGTCAACAACATGCGTGGTATCGTTAAAGTAGCGGCTGTTAAAGCACCTGGCTTTGGTGATCGTCGTAAAGCGATGTTAGAAGATATTGCGGTATTAACTGGCGCTACGGTTATTTCTGAAGAAATTGGTCTTTCACTTGAAAAAGTTGAACTAGAGCAACTAGGAACAGCGAAGAAAATACAAATCACGAAAGAAATTACTGTGATTGTTGATGGTGTGGGTTCTGAAGACAATATCAAAGCACGCATTACACAAATCCGTACACAAGCGGATGAGGCAACATCAGACTACGATAAAGAAAAACTACAAGAACGTTTAGCTAAATTAGCGGGCGGTGTTGCAGTGATTAAAGTCGGTGCGGCAACTGAAGTTGAAATGAAAGAGAAAAAAGCACGCGTTGAAGATGCATTACACTCAACGCGCGCTGCGGTAGAAGAAGGTGTTGTTGCCGGTGGTGGTACGGCACTTGTTCGTGCAATCGCTGCTTTAGAAGGCGTTGAAGGGGCTAACCACGACCAAAAAATTGGTGTGGCTATTTTACGTCGCTCAATGTCAGCTCCTCTACGTCAAATCGTTGATAACGCAGGTGATGAATCATCCGTGGTACTTAACGAAGTGGCTAAAGGCGAGGGTAACTTTGGTTACAACGCAGCAGCCGGTGAGTATGGCGATATGATTGAAATGGGGATTTTAGACCCGGCTAAAGTAACGCGTTCTGCATTACAAAATGCAGCGTCTGTGGCAGGATTAATGATTACCACGGAAGTAATGATTGCTGATGAGCCTTCTGATGCAGCAGCCGCTCCTGCAATGCCTGATATGGGAGGCATGGGTGGAATGGGCGGCATGATGTAAGCTCCTCCGCTTTTACTGGGCAACACAAAAAAGCCTCACTCATTTTCATAATGGGTGAGGCTTTTTTGTGGCTATAAAGTTTTAAAGCGCCTAATTTCTACTTTGAATTTGCTAAATAATTATCAATATCTTCTTTAGAAAACCCTATTTTCTTCGCGACTCTATCTGCATGGCTCACCCGCGAGATACCCTCAATTAATCGATAACTGGGCCCATCATTTAAAAACTCAACCTGTTTTGCGACACCTTCTCTTTTATTAATAAATACATCCACTAATTGATGGTTGTGTGTAATTAATAAGGTGTTATTTCCTTTACGATAAAAACCATCTAAGACATTACTTGATGATTCCATTTTTTCTTCAAAGGTTGTGCCTTCAGAAAGCTCATCTAAAACGATGAAGCTTTTTGCAGTAGTTGCTAAAAATATGTCACGCGTACGCTTTAATTCAGTACCAAAACGCCCCTCACCATCATCAAGATGGCTAATTTCTGGCGCTTGATAAATTATTTTATCCGCAGCACTCATTATGGCTGACTCCGCTGGCACATAGCAGCCTATTTGCGCTAACAATTGAATTTGTGTCACCGTTTTGCAAAAGGCAGTTTTACCACCACTATTTGGCCCGGTTATAAACACCAGTTTGTCGCTTTCTAAAACAAAATCATTGCCCACATACTTGTCGCTGCGCATACCTAATACAGGGTTTTTTGCTTTTTTAAGGCTTATTTTATGATGCTCGCTTTCTACCAACGTTGGTAACACCGTATCAGAACCGAAACTTTCTGAAAATTTAATAAAGGCTAATAATTCATCTATCTGCCCCAGTGCATCGAGTGCATTCCCTAATTCTTGGGATTCTTTAAATTCATTACGCAGCGGAATAATGCAATTATCTCGGTCGTACGATCCTATAATTGGAAAATAGGCTAATAATAGGGGCGCAAAAATCGCACCGGAAACGCCACCAGTGCTAAAAGATAAGCCCGGAATACTATAAGTCACCATTTGCGATAAGATGCCCACGCCAATAATCAGCGATAAGATCAA
>Ga0209826_1002031_pt1 | contig 13640 bp, 11 predicted proteins | sample GOMGulsemesocosm_5_FD_184637 | JGI IMG/M metagenome (GOLD analysis project Ga0209826, IMG submission 184637) | Methane-oxidizing microbial communities from mesocosms in the Gulf of Mexico - GOM15C Gulf of Mexico (SPAdes) (version 2) | ecosystem: Environmental > Aquatic > Marine > Cold seeps... | reverse complement strand
TTTATCAATTACATTTCAATTCTTATGCAGCTAAAGAAGCTTGCGCTTTCTCAACTAAGAATGTGAATGCTGCTTTGTCGTATACTGCGATGTCAGCTAGGATCTTACGATCTATTTCAATAGAAGCCTTTTTAAGACCATTAATGAAACGGCTGTAAGATAAACCATTTTGACGAGCTGCTGCGTTAATACGAGCAATCCAAAGTTGACGGAATTGACGTTTACGTTGACGACGGTCACGGTAAGCGTATTGACCAGCTTTAGTTACAGCTTGAAAAGCAACGCGATAAACGCGACTACGAGCACCGTAGTAACCTTTAGCTTGCTTTAGAACTTTTTTATGACGTGCACGAGCTTGTACACCACGTTTTACTCTTGCCATTTTCTATTTCTCCTATTAACCGTGACGTAAAAGTTTTTTAACTGACTTAATGTCAGCTGCAGCGATCATTGATTTAGCACGTAAATGACGCTTAACTTTAGTACGGCGTTTAGTCAAAATATGACGTAAGCCAGCTTGTTTGAACTTATAGCCATTAGCTGTTTTTTTAAAGCGCTTTGCAGCACCTTTATTGGTTTTCATTTTAGGCATGTTAATCATTCTCAAATTTATACCGTTAACTATTAAAAATAGTGTGGGTATATGCCAAATATTAAGTAGCGAGGGCGAAACTGATATTCTCACCAAAGTGAAAAAGTCAATTTACTTGCAAGCCTGTACTACCAGCGTAAAGATAAAATTGGTGAATTAATATTTTATATATCTTAAAAAAAAGACAATGATCGCAATAAATTACGATCTACAAAAAATTAATTACTTGTCAAACCAAGGATTATCTATTTTTAGGGGCTAGAACCATCACCATTTGACGTCCTTCTGCTCTACGCGGAAAGAATTCAAGCACAGTTAGCTCTGCTAAATCGTTTTTAACGCGAGTTAGTAGCTCTAAACCAAGCTCTTGGTGGGCCATCTCACGGCCACGGAAACGTAATGTTACCTTGACCTTGTCACCGCCTTCTAAAAAGCGTTTCAGGTTACGTAATTTCACCTGATAATCGCCTTCATCTGTACCAGGTCGGAATTTAATTTCCTTAACCTGTATTTGTTTCTGCTTCTTGCGTTGTTCTTTCTGTTCTTTAGATTTCTCGTAAAGAAACTTTCCATAGTCCATAACACGACAAACAGGGGGCTTAGCTGTTGGGCTTATTTCAACAAGATCTACACCAGCATCATCAGCTTGATCGAATGCTTCATTTAAGGAAACAATGCCTCCAGCTTCTCCGTCAAACTTAATAAGACGAATTTCATTGCCTGGAATACCTGTGATTAATTCATTTAAACGATGTGCTGGCTCTTTTTGCCCGCCTCGTTGTCCACCTTTAGTAGCCATGTTCCTCCTACAGAAACTCTTTTGTTGACTTATATATTTGCTATTTAACTCTATTTCGTTATTGTCGGTGCTCATTGACGTTCGTCAACTCTACGCCTCCGCCTATAAATAGAACTAAATATCTGCTATCTAAGTGACAAAACTGTCTAATTTAGATAATTTTGTTATCTAAATTATAAACACTTACCACTTATGAAATATTAAATTTTGTTTGTCAGATCGTAACTATTATAACTCACGTATAACTATAACTCACGACTTGAAACTTGATTATAATCTATTTTTAACTTCATCACTTAACTTTGCAATAAAGTCATCAACAGACATTTTTCCTAAATCTTCACCACTTCGAGTTCTAATAGCAATTTCACCTGCTTCCATTTCTTTGTCACCGACAACTAAAAGGTAAGGAACTCTCTTTAAAGTGTGCTCGCGGATTTTAAAGCCTATCTTCTCATTTCTCAAGTCTTGTTTTGCTCTAAAGCCATTTTCTTTTAACTTTTTAACCACTTTTTGGCAATATTCACCTTGTTTGTCAGTAATATTCATAATTACTGCTTGTGTTGGTGATAACCACGTTGGAAATTTTCCTGAGAATTCTTCAATTAAAATACCAATAAAGCGCTCTAGTGATCCTAAAATAGCACGATGAATCATCACTGGGGTATATCGTTCGTTGTCTTCACCCACATAAGTTGCACCTAAACGCTCAGGTAAAGCAAAATCAAGTTGCACCGTGCCACATTGCCAAGCACGGCCTAAACAGTCCATTAGAGTAAATTCAATTTTAGGACCATAAAAAGCACCTTCACCAGGAAGATATTCAAATTCAATATCACTGTCAGTTAATGCTTGCGCTAAACCTGCCTCGGCTTTATCCCAAATTTCATCGCTGCCAATACGATTATCAGGGCGTGTTGATAATTTAACGACAATATCTTCAAAACCAAATGAACCATAGATATCATAAACCATTGCGATACATTTTTTCACTTCGTCTTGTACTTGCGATTCCATACAGAAAATATGAGCATCGTCTTGAGTAAAACCACGCACACGCATTAAACCGTGTAACGAACCTGACGGTTCATTACGATGACAACAACCAAACTCAGCAATACGCAAGGGTAAATCACGGTATGACTTTAAACCTTGATTAAAAATTTGTACATGACCTGGGCAGTTCATCGGTTTAATTGCATATTCACGCTTTTCAGAAACCGTGGTAAACATACCATCAGCATACTTATCCCAATGACCTGATTTTTCCCATAAGCTTCTGTCCATCATCATTGGCGCTTTAACTTCATCGTAGTCATAAGCATGTAATTTTTCACGCACAAACTTTTCTAATTCAGTATAAATAGTCCAACCATCATTGTGCCAAAACACCATACCTGGCGCTTCTTCTTGCCAATGGAACAAATCTAAGGTTTTGCCTATTTTACGATGATCACGTTTTTCAGCTTCTGCTAAACGTTGAATATACGCTTTAAGCTGTTTTTTATCAGCCCAAGCCGTACCATAAACACGTTGCAACATTTTATTGTCACTATCACCACGCCAATAGGCACCCGCTAGTTTCATTAATTTAAAATGATGACAATGACGCATACTTGGTACGTGTGGACCACGACACATATCTAAATATTCTTCGTGATGATATAACGCTGGCATATCTGTTTGCGAGATGTTTTCATCTAAAATTTGAATTTTATACGTTTCACCACGACCAACAAAAGCTGCGCGTGCTTCTTGCCAAGTACCAACCTTTTTGACTACTTGATAATTAGTACGCGCTAATTCAGTCATGCGTTTTTCAAGTTTAATTAAATCATCTTCAGTAATAGTATGTTCTAAATCAACGTCATAATAAAACCCATTATCAATAGTAGGACCAATAGCCATTTTAGTATCAGGCCATAATTGCTTAATAGCATGGCCTAATAAATGCGCACAAGAATGACGAATGATCTCTAATCCTTCATTATCTTTACTGGTGATCAGTTGTAAACTTGCATCTGCTTCTATTAATTCACAAGCGTCAACCAAGGATCCATTAATACGACCCGCAATGGTCGCTTTAGCAAGGCCAGGACCAATATCTAAAGCAACGTCCATTACCGATACAGCAGAATCAAAAGAGCGAGTTGAACCATCAGGGAGAGTAATTACAGGCATGTGTTTTCCTTATCAGTGGCGGCACATACGAAGCGTCGCTTGAAGTTTATTAGAGGGTTTTAAACAAAAAAAGAGCTAGCAAGCTCTTTTAAATAAATTTTATATTAACTATCTCTTAATTGTAAATCCCTTACTGTTTAGACACAAGTATTATTAATAATAACTGTAAAAAAAACCGAAAAATCAATAGAAAAATCAATAGAAAAAAAGTTACTATTTGATACACTAATAGAAAGGTAAATTAACACATGAAAATTGATTGGGAGATAATAACAAGGATGCTTTATGTCTTTAAATAATTCTAGTTTGTTAACACAAAACAAGCTATTTTTTCAAACCCTAATCAATGAATCAAACCAAGGTATTTGTGTCACTGATTTACAGGGTAACTTTGTTTTTGTTAACCCTTATCTCTGTAAACTAATAGGGCATAGCAAAACTGAACTGTTAACGATGACAGTCTTTGATATAACAATGCCTGAATATAAGCATTCTGTTTTTGATAAAACCATATCCACTGAAAAACATCTAATATCACAGTTTTCATTGCAAAAAAAAGACAATACTACTTTTAATGCAGAAATTATTAGCCAAAATATAAAAATTGACAAAGTTCATTATTTTTTCGTTACCATTCAAGATATTAGTGCGCGAATAACTACCGAACAAGCATTAATAAAGACTAAAAGTCGCAATAGCATGATAATAGAATTAGCAAATGAAGGTGTATGGGATTGGCACTTAGACAATAACAACATTCAATTTGATAACCATTTTTACGCTATGTTTGGTTATAGACATAAAGAATTCCCAAGTAATATTGATGAATGGAAAAAGCGAATACACAAAAAAGATAAAGAGCGTGTAACTCAATGTTACCAACTTTATTTAAACGGTAAATCAAATAGTTATGATACTGAGTTTCGCTTTCTTTGTAAAAACAACCATTATATGTGGGTTCGCGCCCGAGGAAAAATAATAAGACGAAATAGCCAAGGTGAGGCATTGCACTTTATCGGCACTCATTCAGATATAAGTATACAAAAAAAACATGAAGAACAAATACTTCAACAAGCTCATTTTGATTCATTAACCTCATTACCCAATCGGTTTTTATCTTTAGATAGGTTAAAGGTCACCTGTGAAGAAGCGAAACGGAACAAAGAGTTAGTAGCGCTGTTATTTTTAGATTTAGATGACTTTAAAAAGGTCAATGATACCTTAGGTCATGAAATGGGTGACCAATTACTCATTCAAGCAGCTGAACGACTGCGTAATGTTGTTCGAAGTGTCGATACTGTTGGTCGATTAGGTGGTGACGAATTTATCATTATACTAGGCGGATTAAAAAACACACAAGAAGTGCAACCTATTGTTGAAAATTTACTAAATCAATTTCGAGATATGTTTATCATTAATTCAATAGAGTTACTACTGACGACCAGTGTTGGTATTGCTATATTTCCTAATGATGCAAAAGATGCCTCTGAACTACTTCGCAATGCCGATTCAGCCATGTACGATGCTAAAGAGTCTGGTAGAAACACACACTCTTTTTATACTAGTACAATGAATGAGTTAGCTCAACGACGCTTAGCTATTGAGGGTCAATTGCATGGCGCGTTAGCAAGAAAAGAGTTTTCAGTACATTACCAACCAAAAATCAACTTAGCTAATTCAAAAATAATAGGGGCAGAAGCATTATTACGTTGGCATAATCCCATTTTAGGAAGTGTACCGCCAGATGAATTTATTAGTATTGCAGAGCAAACAGGGGAAATTATTAGTTTAGGACAGTTTGTACTTGAACAGGCGCTTGAGAAAACAGCTTCTTGGCAGAAAAATTTTAATAGTGATTTTCAAATTGCCGTAAATTTATCGCCTAGGCAGTTTAGAGATATTCAGCTTATTAATGTTATAAAAAAATGCTTAGCGACAACTAAGGTTTCTCCTCACTCGTTAGAATTAGAAATAACCGAAGGAATATTACTCTCTGGCTATGTAAAAGAAGTACTAGCAAATATTAATACGTTAGGTTTGAAAATGGCAATGGATGACTTTGGAACAGGTTACTCTTCATTAAGTTATCTTAGAAAATATTCTTTTGATGTATTGAAAATAGATCGAAGTTTTGTCAGTGAAATGACAACAAATAATAAAGATAATGCTTTAATTAACGCTGTTATATCTATGTCACATGCTTTAGGTTTAAAAGTTGTTGCTGAAGGCGTTGAAACTCAGCAACAACACGATCAGCTTAAAATGTTAGGCTGTGACTATGGACAAGGCTATTTATTCAGTAAGCCATTAAGTGTTGCAGATATGACAGAGTTATTAAGAACTGAATTTAAAAATAATATTAACACAGATCATGGCCTTGATTAACTGTATGCTTTTCAATCAATAGCTTAGGGGTATGATTAACGATCTATAATAGATAAAGCCATTGCTTCAGCAATTTTAATACCATCAATGCCTGCCGATAATATACCACCAGCATACCCTGCCCCCTCACCTGCTGGATATAAACCTTTAGCATTTAAACTTTGTAATGATTTTTTATCTCGTGTTATTTGAATAGGTGATGACGTACGAGTTTCTACTGCGGTTAAAGTCGCCTCGTTCATAGAAAACCCTTTAATCTTTCTTTCAAACGCAGGTAAAGCTTCTCTAATAGCGGTAACCGCGTAATCAGGCAAGGCATCACTTAAATCACAATAAGTAACACCTGGCTTATACGATGGTGTGACACTACCGTGCTCACCCGTTTTCCTACCTGCTAAAAAGTCACCAACAAGTTGCACAGGCGCATCATAAGTTGAGCCACCCAAATGAAAAGCTTGCTCTTCTAACCGACGTTGAAATTCAATACCTGCCAAAACTGAATCATTTTTTGAGGCAAATTTTCCTTGCGTGTAATCTTTGGGCTCAATACCAACGACAATAGCGCTATTAGCATTACGTTCATGACGAGAATATTGACTCATACCGTTAGTAACTAAACGCCCTTCTTCTGAGGCAGCAGCGACTACCGTACCACCAGGACACATACAAAAACTGTACACACTACGGCCGTTACTTGCATGATGAACCAGTTTATAATCAGCAGCGCCAAGGATTTCATTCCCTGCATTTTTGCCAAAACGTGCTTCATCAATAACCGATTGTTCATGCTCAATACGAAACCCTACTGAAAATGGCTTCGCTTTAATATAAACACCTTCATCATAAAGCATTTTAAATGTATCTCTTGCACTATGACCAATAGCTAAAGCTATATGGTTGGTAGCAATATGCTCCCCATTAGCCAGTGTTAAACCTGTAACTTTTTTAGCGCTAAATCCTGCTAAGGTGTTTCTTTCAACGTTGGTACTTTCCTCAAAAGTGGCGCTTTCATTATTTTCAAAATGAATTTTTTCAACCTTTTGTTCAAACCGTACTTCCCCACCTAATTCAAAAATTTCAGCTCTAATTTTTTCAACCATAGTCACTAATTTAAAAGTACCTATATGAGGTTTACTTACATACAAAATTTCTTCAGGGGCGCCTGCGGCAACAAACTCATGTAACACTTTACGGCTATAGTGTTTAGGATCTTTTACTTGGCTATAAAGCTTGCCATCAGAAAAAGTACCGGCTCCACCTTCACCAAATTGCACATTTGATTCAGTATTTAATATTTTTTTACGCCAAAAACCAAAGGTATCTTTAGTGCGTTCGCGTACTTCTTTACCGCGTTCTAAAATAATAGGTTTAAAGCCCATTTGCGCTAAAACTAAACCTATAAATAAACCACAAGGCCCCATACCTATTACTACTGGACGCTCTTTTAGTTGTTCAGGAGCTTGAGCAACAAATTTATATTCCATATTGGGTGTTAATTTTACATGAGGATCGTTACTAAACTTTTCTAATAGCTGGTCATCTATTTTTGTACTGATATCAAGTGTGTAAACTAACAAAATATTATTTTTTTTACGCGCATCATAACCACGTTTAAAAACAGTGTAATCAATTAATTTATCCTTAGATATGTCTAGCTTTTTAAGTATTATTTGCTCAATAGCATCGGCTTGGTGATCTAAAGGTAATTTAATATCGGTTAAACGCAGCATGACTTGAAATCCAAAATAAAACGGAAGATAAAATATGAGGTTATTTTACCTGTGCCGCAATATTTATGAAACAAAAGTTTAAGATTGTATTTAATAAAAACACAGGTATGATCGCCAACATAATTAATAACCAATAAAAAAATAGCCATGGCTTTTGTTGTTACCGATAACTGTATTCGCTGTAAATATACAGACTGCGTTGCTGTATGCCCTGCAGAGGCTTTTTTTGAAGGGCCAAATTTTCTCGTTATAAGCCCTGATGATTGTATCGATTGTGATTTGTGTCCTATCGAATGTCCTGCTGGCGCTATTTATCAAGAAGATGAAGTACCTGAAGATCAAAAAGAGTTCATTCAATTAAATGCTGAGTTGGCTGAAGTATGGCCAAGAATTACGATAGTAAAAGCGCCACCAAAAGATGCCCAAGACTGGGATGGTATTGAAAACAAACTTAAATATTTAGCGGTAGATATAGACGATAAGTGAGCTACCCACTAGCACCACTTCAAACAGTTAACTTATTATTAAATAACCATCCGAAATGGATGGTTATTTATATTTCAAATTAGTCTTCAAATTAGAATTAAAATAAAAGACTTTATATATTTCTACTATAAAGTATAAAGGTTTATTTTTTTTCTTCTTTTGTAGACTCATCTTCATTCATAAGTAAACTCTCACCATCGTGCTTACCTAAAAGCTTTGGTCGTTCAATAACGAAATAAAGTACTAAGCCAATAATAACAGCATAGATAGTTGACTTAGGATCTGGCATGGCTAAAGTAACGGCAACGATACCTGCAACCCCTCTTTCAGTATCAGTTTTAACTTGCTCCATACCAACGAGTACACAAATATAGGCGGTTAAAATCAGCGTTAAAGAAAGTGCTATAGGAAGTACTGGTTTAAAGAAAGTCACTAACGGCAACATAAATAGAGCAATTAATGCACTCATCCAAAACGCACCACCACCACTATATATAGATTCCATAGCTTTTCTACCCATTCCGTATCTCTCGGCGATAGTAGCATGTGCTGCTGTCCATAGTGGACCAGCAAGACCAGGCCAAGGAGCCAAAAATGCATGACCAAAGTTTCTTATAGCACTTGTTGTGTGAACTAAATCTATATTTTTTTCTATTTTTTCATCAGGGCGGTTTTGTGAAGATCTTTCAATTAAACTAAATCCTACAAGAATATCACCGAAAGCGATAACGTAAGCAATAAGTGCCGTTGGTATTGCTAGCAAGTAAACATCCCAAGTTGGAAATCCTGTTGAAAATATTACATAATCCCACATTAAAGCAAAGTTAGGTTGAGTAATTCCCATTTCAATATCAGGTAAAGGATACTCTCCCGATATCCAACCAGCAATTATTGCCGCGACAAGCCCTGTTATCAAACCAAAATTTGCAATGATTTTTGCATATTTATTCGTTTCTAAAACATTTTTAAATGATAAAGAAAACAATACATAACCTGAAACTACCGCACCAATGATGATTGAAATAGGAGTAAGATCTATTCTTCCACCTACTTTTAGTTCACCCATAAGAGCCGCTATACCTGCGCCAATAATAACACCTGCTTTTAATGAATTAGGTATAACCTTTACTAACTTATCTCCCAGCCTTGTTATTCCTAAAAAGAAAAATATTGCTGCGACTTCAAGTTGTAATGCAAATAACGCTTTTATAGCTTCAGGACCCGGTTCAAAACCCTTTAGGTATAGCAATACAATAGGAATTGCGGGTGTAATCCAACCAGGAACTAGAGGGACTCCTAATAAAATAGGAATTAAATACAATACACCTGCAATAAAAGTAAAAGCTAATGCGGCTTCATAGGGCATACCTAAAAACTTTTCAAGTAATGGGATCATCGCTAACCCAACTACAAACATAAAGAAACCCTGAACCATCTCAGGATATTCCCAACGGTAATGAACAATAGGAAGCCTAATCTTAAACGGACCCGCTTTCCAATGAGGTTGTTCTTCCCCATACTTTCTTTCATATAGTTGCATACAGTTTCCTTTTTTGACTTCGATCACAAATTGATTTTAAATCATAGCATATATTTTTATTTTATCACTAGGCATAACCAAATAAATTCATAATAAAATTAGTGCTGTTTAGTTTATATCCATTAATGCAATTAGACAGGTGAGTTCAACCTATACTCATGATATAAAACACTTTTATAACAAATAAATATAGCTATTTATATTGATAGCTATACCGATAAAACATTTTAATAGTTGCTTGCATAAGTCTTCTTCAATATGATGAATATGTCTAGCTCCTCAAAAATAACACTAATGAATTTTCCTTCTTTTTTTATTCATACTAAAAGTTTAATTAAACTAGCCTACCCTATTTTAATTGCCCAACTGATCCAGAACTTAATGGGTTTTGTTGATATTGTCATGGCAGGTCGCGTTAGCGCTGTTGATATGGCTGCCGTTGCGGTAGCAAATAGTATTTGGCTACCCCTTATACTAACCATTTATGGTTTGATCATGGCGCTTTCAGCTATCGTTTCTCAACTTGCTGGTGCCAAGAATTACCCTGCTATTAGCGAGCAAACTTACCAAACAGCTTGGATTGCCTTAACACTAGGAATATTACTTATTGGGCTTTACTATTTACTTGCGCCTATTATTGCCCCAACACTTACGCTAGAAGGAAATCTAAAACCTTTATTATTTGATTACTTACGATATATTGTTTGGGGTGCACCAGGTTATTGTCTCTATATAGTATTACGAAATTACTCTGAAGGTTTATCGTATACTAAGCCAACCATGGTGATCAGTATTATTGGCTTACTCGTAAATATTCCCACTAACTATATTTTTATTTATGGAGGCTTAGGTGTTCCTGCTTTAGGTGGTGCAGGTTGTGGCGTTGCAACAGCAATCGTATATTGGGCAATGTTTATCAGCATGTTTATTTATGCTTTTTACTCAAAAAGATTAAAGCAGGCATCACTATTTAATAAATTTTATTACCCCAACTGGCAAGAAATCAAACATATTCTCACGTTAGGTATTCCCATTGCTTTATCACTACTATTTGAAGTAAGCCTATTTGCGGTTGTTGCAATAATTTTAGTTCCTTTTGGCGCAGAAGTTGTTGCAAGTCATCAAATTGCTCTTAACTTTAGTGGCTTGATATTTATGGTTCCGTTAAGTTTAGCCATGGCTACGACCATCAAAGTAGGTTATGCCATAGGGCATGGCAGCCCACAACAAGCAAAAGATTTTACCACTCACGCAATACTACTTGGTTTATTACTCGCGGTATTCACCGCTACAATCATTCTGCTTTTTAGAACACCTATTGTGAGTATGTACACAACAGAATTACCCGTTATTGAACTTGCTGCCAATATTATGCTACTTGCTTCCGTGTATCAGTTTTCAGACTCGGTACAAGTTGTTTCCGCAGGTGCGCTTAGAGGTTATAAAGATACAAAATTCATTTTATATATTACCTTTATTTCATACTGGCTCGTAGGGTTAACCATTGGTTTAATTTTAGGGCTGACTGACTGGATTGTACCTAGCATGGGTGCTTATGGCTTTTGGATAGGCTTTATCATAGGCTTAACCACGGCTGCAATATTACTTACTTGGCGATTAAAGGTTGTGCAAAGACGATTAACCTGAACAATTGCATTAAAAACAATCAAATAAACTGTGTTTTTAAAGAATTAACACTTATTTAAGCTTGTTTTACGATATTTTAATAAAAGCACTTGCACCTAGGTGAATTATCAGTAAAATGCACTTCTCTTTGCGCGGTTAGCTCAGTGGTAGAGTCCTCGCCTGACTTGCGAGTTGTCAAGTGTTCGAATCACTTACCGCGCACCATATATTAAAAAGAGCTACCTTTAGGTAGCTCTTTTTTTTTCAAAAATCACTTATTTTTAACCATTTTGTTCATCAAACTATTATTTTGATTTCAGCTCGGTATAATTCAACTTACTTGCAATACAAGTTACGGCAGATTCAACCTTAAAACGGCTTCATTCCACTATTTTATGTCGAGTAAATTAATGAGTTATATCCCACTAGAGCAATTAAAAAATGCTTGGATCTTCAAACACAAAAGCCTACCTATATCAAAAAATGACTTGGTTAATATTAAACCCATGTCGAAAGATCGTGCTAATACTTTATGGGACACTTTTATCAGCCGTCAGGTAGATCACCCTGATTTTTTTAAAAAAGGTGATTGGCCTTTTGATAAAAACAATTGGGTAGAGCAAGGGAAATGGGAAGGTATTTGGGACAGCAACGAAGAAAATTTACCAGAGTTGATTACCACATATATTAACTGGGATAATAATACCGTCGTTTATTATTGCGTTAATCGAGACAATATAATTGAAATCACTTGGGCGCTATTTAAACGCTGTTGGAAAAACTTTTTATTTATGGATGATGGCCCTATTCTTATTGGCAAAAAGCGACAACAAGTAGTACAGTTTACCAGCAACGGTTATTTTAAAGTAGGCATGAAATCGGGTAATAAATTGAATGACAAATCTAAATAATGATCACTAAGACAGGTTTGCACGTTAATAATAAACATCGACATGGTTATGACTTTTCGAGTCTAGTTAAAGCTTTTCCTGCTTTGTCTAATTTCATTATTCTCAATAAATACAATCAACAAAAAACGATTAACTTTAGTCATAGCGAAGCAGTTAAAACATTAAACAAAGCCTTGTTGAAAAAACATTATCACATTCAACATTGGGATTTTCCTGAGGGATATTTATGTCCACCAATTCCAGGTCGGGCTGACTATATTCATCACCTTAACGACTTACTTAAACACTTTTTAGCAGAGACAAATCTTAATGTTAAAAATAAAGTTAATGTATTAGATATTGGCACAGGCGCAACGTGCATTTACCCTATTTTAGGTGCATGCGAATATGACTGGCATTTTGTCGCCTCAGATATTGATCCTATTTCGGTGAAGGCAGCAAACACTAATATAAATGCCAATAGTAATATTGCTAAACACATTAACTGCCGATTACAAAAAAATAGTAGCCATATTTTTAATGGCATAATTAAAGAACAAGAGTTTTTTCACTTAACAATGTGTAACCCTCCTTTTCATAAATCATTAATGGATGCGAGACAAGGTACAGTTAGAAAGTGGCACAACTTACATAAAGAAAAAAGTGAAAAAAGAAGAAGTAAAGATGTTAATAAAAAAGATAATATCGACAAACAAGTCTCATTAAATTTTGGTGGCCAAAAAGCAGAACTTTGGTGTCAAGGTGGTGAATTAGCTTTTATTGATCAAATGATTAAAGAAAGTAAACAATTTAAAGATCAAGTTTTATGGTTTACGTGTTTAGTCTCTAAAAAAGATCACCTACCAAAACTGAAACTTAGTTTAAAAAAAGCAAAAGTTTCACAAATGAAAATAGTGAATATGGCTCAAGGTAATAAAATAAGTCGCTTTATTGCTTGGCGCTTTAATTCTTGAATTTAAGGTTAAAACAAAGCTGATTTAAGCTATTTAAAAAAGAGCTCTGAACATATTTCAACTACATCATTCCCGTCGTTACTTAATAATAATTTCAATGCAAAAACACTGGATCTTCGATCAGAAACTTCGAAGATGACAGGTGTATTCAACGATGGCAGTCGCATTCAACGATGGCAGTCGCATTCAACGATGGCAGGTGTATTCTTTAAATTTTTAAAGCATAACGTACTTTGTTTCTAAACCACCTGCATATTGAAAAACACCGTTGAGGTGGTTATCCATAATTAAATTAGCTTAGTTATTTGTTTTGGCACACATGCTATCAGGCATTAATACGGCAATAACTTGTCCTTTAACACAAACAACATCATTAGCTGATAGCGTTATATCAACAATAACCTTTCGCTCTTTCACTTCACTAAAGCGTCCAATGA
>Ga0209826_1002029_pt1 | contig 13647 bp, 11 predicted proteins | sample GOMGulsemesocosm_5_FD_184637 | JGI IMG/M metagenome (GOLD analysis project Ga0209826, IMG submission 184637) | Methane-oxidizing microbial communities from mesocosms in the Gulf of Mexico - GOM15C Gulf of Mexico (SPAdes) (version 2) | ecosystem: Environmental > Aquatic > Marine > Cold seeps... | reverse complement strand
GCGGTGGGCATTGTTATCGCGGCAGGTGGCTACCCCGCCAGTTATGAAAAGGGCGCTGTGATTAGCGGTCTGGTGGCGGAGGAAAGCGACTTGAAAGTGTTCCACGCCGGTACACAACAGAGTGATAATGGCGATATTTTGAGCAATGGCGGCCGCGTACTCTGTGTCACCGCGCTGGGCGATAGTATTGGCGAGGCCCAGCAGCGAGCCTACCAGGCGACCCAAAAGATCAGCTGGAAGGATAGCTTCTATCGCAAGGATATTGGCTGGCGGGCTATTGCGCGAGAGCAGGGTTAAGGGCGGTGATTTAGCGGGCCGCCTGGCTGTTGGGTCTTTAGGCCGGAACCACTTTCCGTTCTTTGGCCCAATGACGTAATGCAGCAAGCTTCTCGGCCATAACAATAGCTAGCGGGCTGGTCTTATGGATTTCATTCAGCAACAAGTCCGTCGTGACTTCCGTATCTTGGGCCAGGGCGCTGTAAAGGGTGGCGACGACTGCCTGCTCAATTTCTGCGCCTGAAAACTGTTCCGAGGCGGCGACCAGCTCTTCGAGGGCAAATTCTTCGGGCTCGAGTTCTCTGTTTTGCAGGTGAATGGTGAAGATCATTTTTCGAGCCTGCGCATCGGGCAGGTCGACAAAGAACAACTCATCAAAGCGCCCTTTGCGCACCAGCTCCGGCGGCAGCTGGGTAATGTCATTCGAGGTGGCAACGAGAAAAACACGGCCTTTGTGTTCGGCCATCCAGGTTAACAGCGTGGCGAGTACTCGCCCGGAAACGCCGCCGTCATTGCTATCACTGCTAATGCCCTTTTCAATTTCGTCCAGCCACAAGACACAGGGCGACATGCTTTCTGCGAGCTGCAGCGACTCGCGCAGGTTGCGTTCGGTTTCGCCGTAAAACTTGTTGTACAGCGCACCCATGTCGAGTTTCAGCAGCGGTACTTGCCAGGTGCCAGCAACGGCGCGGGCGGCGAGACTTTTGCCCCCGCCTTGCACACCAAGCAGCAAGATACCCTTGGGTGTGTCCATGCCCTCTACGTCGCCTCTGAATACATCGTGGCGCTTGCCCAGCCATTGCTTGAGATTGTCCATGCCGCCGATTTTGGCCAGCGCTTCGGTCTGGTATTCGTAGCTGAGCACGCCATCCATGCCCATCAAATCAAATTTGGCTTTGTTGAGTGCGGGTAAATCGGAGTCGGTAATGGCGCCGTCGTCGACAATTGCACTGCGACACAGTCGTCTTACCTCGGCATGAGTTAAGCCCTGCAGGCTGGAGACCAGTTGTTGCAGGGTGGCGTTGTCGGTGCGTACTTTGCGGCCGTCTTTGCCGCGGGCCCATTTTTTTGCCTCGTCGCGAACAATGGTCAAGATTTGCTCGCGATTGGGTGGCGATATTTCAAAGCGGGCACTCAGTCGGCTGAGTTCCGGGGGTAATTTCAAACGATGACTAATCAGCACAATAGTTAGTGAGCCGCCATTGTGGCGCAGGGCGATGTCTTTGAGTTGCCGCGTGTGCTTGGGGTGCTCATCGCCAAACCAGGGGTGGAAGTCACACAGGGCATAGATGCCAGGCTCGGCTCGATGTTTAAGGTAGTCGAGAATGGCTTCGGGTTCGGTGTGTTTAGCGGATTGCTCTATTTGTAGACCAAAACCGCCACGCTTGAGTCCATCGGTGATGGACCATTGAAACAGGCTGCTATTCCGTTGGCGGGCAAGGCGGAGTAAAAGATCGATAGCCCGTCTTTCGTCCCAGGTTTCCAGTGCCACCAGTGGAATACCGGCTTCGATGACCAGGTTCAGGTCGTGGGCGTCTTGCATTTTAATCTCCTTCAATCAGGCCGCTAGTTGTAGGCCTGTGGCTGTTTGCGAGCGAGATTTTGCTACAATTACCCTGTGTTAGGTAAATCCATTGGTGAAAATGATGACTGTACGCCACTTTTCTGGGCTGGACCGACTATTGATGCAAGCAGACGTTGCGCTGCGCACGTTGGGCAGTAGTCCCCGCCCTCAGCGAGTTTCCCCAGCTGCACCGGAAAATGAAGCCGCGTTGAGCGAGGAAGAAAAGCGACTCGCCGCTTCGTTGATGCGGGTTAACCACAGCGGTGAGGTTTGTGCTCAGGCTTTGTACCAGGGGCAGGCTTTAACGGCTAAAAAAGCCAGCATTCAGGTCGATATGGAAGCTGCTGCCAGTGAGGAGATTGATCACCTGGCGTGGTGCGAGCAGAGGATTAAGGAGCTTGATAGTCATACCAGTGTGCTCAATCCGCTGTGGTATGGCCTTTCCTTTGGTATCGGTGCGGGTGCGGGTGCGATTAGCGACCGGCTTAGCCTTGGCTTCGTGGCTGCTACGGAGGAACAGGTGTGCAAACATCTAAACGGACATTTAAGCGAATTGCCGGAAGCTGATAATAAAAGTCGCGCTATTGTTGAGCAGATGATTGAGGATGAAGAAGCCCATGGAGCCAGTGCGCTGCGCAATGGCGGCTTGCCTTTCCCGTCGCCGCTCAAAGCAGCGATGGGTTTGGTAGCGAAGGCAATGACAGAAAGTAGTAGTCGTTTTTAGCCAGCGTAAAATAATTGGACTTGATCAGAGGCTCCTTAAGGGCTTCCCTCATTATTTAGATAACTTCATTGCCATATTCGTCGATGCCACGTTCGTTGCGCAGGCCTTGCACAATGCTGAGAATCTTCTCTTTAATCCACGTGTGAGTGGGTGAGTTTAGTGTGCGGCGATGCTGTACGAGTACGGCAGGTATTTCGGGGTAGTGCTCGATTTCCTTGGGGTAGGGCTTGCGAACAATCTCGTAGTATTCACCCTCTTGCTTTAAGTCATCCATGGTCGCCATCATTAGGCAGTCTGATGTATTGAGGGTGTCTAGAGCCGTCATTAACTGGTCAGTGGTTAATGCTTTTCGCCGTTTGCGTCCCAGTTCATGGAGCATGCGATCGAAGCGGCTTTCAGTGTTGGGTGAGACTTTGTCAGCTATCAGTAAGAAATACTGGATAAAGGGGTACTCCAGCATTTCGTCCAGCGTTGGGCTGTGGTCAGACAAGGGGTGGCCCTTGCGCATCCACACAGCAGGGCGGAAATTACCCAGAGGCGTAACAACAAAATCCTTGGGTAGTGGCTTTCTAACCTCCATAGCGAAATCGATTTCGCCGGATTCCAGCAGCTGTTCGTAGTTATCATCAATGTTTGACAGCGCAAGGGAAATACCGGGCGATTCTGCCTGTAGCACTTTGGTGAGCTCGGGGACTGCTTGTACGGCCATAAACTCGGGCGCGACGATATGCATCGAAGTGATGTGCGTTGCCGGGTCAAACTCCTGTTTTTCCAGAACTGTTGAGACACTATTCAGTATTTCGGGTAGCTGGCGTTGTATTTCAAGCGCGCGAGGCGTGGCCACCAGGCCGCGACCACTACGGGTAAATAAGGGGTCGTCGAAGGCGGTGCGCAGGCGGAGCAGGGTTTTGCTCATTGCGGGCTGGGTGACGAACATGCGCTCGGCGGCGCGGGTCACATTGCGCTCTTCAAGTAAAACCTGCATGGCGACTAACAGGTTTAGATCAACGCGTGAGAGAGTGTCTACAGGCATGGCATAAACTCTAGTTATTGGTGTTGCTGTTTATTATAGCTCAAGATTATGCTTGAAGAAATGTGCATTGCTGAGAAGGGCGTTACGTTAAGTAGCCGTAGGCTTTTAGGTGGTGTGGGTTGGCCGGGTGCTTGTGGAAATAATCAAAAGTTATGGTATTTATAAAAACAATACATTTCATTTATATCGAGAGGCTGTCTATAGTTCTTCCATCGTTAGCGAGCAACGGGACCTAGGATCCTTTGCTAGCGGATCAACCTCCTAACCCCCTGTATTATACTTTTCGGGGAGCGCAAGCTCCCCGCTTTTTTTTGCCCAAAATAAAGTAAATGCTATTTTTCCTCGCTGCTTTCCGTGAGGATTTCATAGCTGTGGCTAATCTCTACGCCACCCTTGCCGAGCATAATTGACGCTGAGCAGTATTTCTCCGCAGATAGCTCAACGGCGCGTTTAACCTGTTTTTCTTTCAGATCCTGCCCTTTAATGACAAAGTGAATGTTGATCGCGGTAAATACCGCCGGCACGGTATCGGCGCGTTCAGCCTCGAGTTCGGCATGGCAGGTCGTCACTTTCTGACGGCTTTTCTTTAAAATGCTCATCACGTCGTAGCTGGCGCAGCCACCCATGCCGATAAGCAACATTTCCATCGGGCGAATGCCCATATTACGACCGCCGAGGGCTTCGGGGCCATCCATGACAACGGAGTGCCCGCTACCGGACTCCCCCAGAAACATGGCGTTGTCGACCCACTTAACTTTGGCTTTCATGATGTACTTCCTTTCTGTGTGACAAATTGGGCGACGCCCGGTTTATCGTCATTAATTTGAGTGCGGCGTGCTAATTATCACGCGGTTATTAAATTTTCTAGGACAAGGCTGGCATTATAGATGGCTGCTGGATCAAAGGTTTACATTAATAATCTTATAGTGCGATGATGCGATACAAGTATACAAAAAAACACATGGAGCCCAAATCGTGAGTCTAAAACCCATTACCCCGCATATCGAAAACCTCGAACAATTTCTCGGCAATTGCCATCGCCGACGTTATCCTGCAAAGAGTACTTTGATTTATGCCGGTGATAGTAGCGACACGCTGTATTACATTATTAGCGGTTCGGTGACGGTGCTGATTGAAGATGATGACGGTCGCGAGATGATTGTTGCGTATTTGAATCCCGGTGATTTCTTCGGTGAAATGGGCTTGTTTGGGCAGGAAGATCGGAGTGCCTGGATTCGGGCTAAAAACGAATGTGATGTGGCTGAAATTAGCTACGATAATTTCCACGCGCTGACCAAAACTCACCCCGATTTTCTCTATGCAGTGTCCATGCAAATGGCACAGCGCCTGAGAGACACCACGCGTAAAGTAGGTGATCTTGCTTTCCTCGATGTGACAGGTCGTGTGGCGCGTACATTACTTGATTTAAGTAAAGAGCCCGATGCTATGACTCACCCCGATGGCATGCAGATAAAAATCACTCGCCAGGAGATCGGCCGTATTGTGGGCTGCTCACGAGAGATGGTGGGCCGAGTGCTCAAGGTGCTTGAGCAGCAGGATCTGGTGTGGGTCAAAGGTAAGACGATGGTGGTACACGGTACCCGTTAACAGGCTGTTGAAATTCTACTGACCCGGCCATCTACGACGTTAAAACCAAGCTCAAAATGCTCATTTACACGAGTAAACTCCGCTTTTTCACTTGGTTTCGCCTTGTATCTGGCTCGGCTCAGCGAATTTCAACAACCCGTTAAGCGGCTCTGCTAAAGAGTTAATACGGCGCCTTCTTTAATCGGATAAGGCGCCGTTTTTATTTGCAGGCTCTACTTTTTCTGCAACAGACTGCGGTGTTGGTCTACCGCAAGGCGTGGGCCGAATTGAGTCACCACGGTGGCAGAGGCAACACTGGCTAACTCGCCCGCTTGTCGATAGTCCATGCCGTTGGTAATACCGTAGAGAAAAGCCCCCGCAAACATATCCCCGGCACCGTTGGTGTCGACGGCAGTAACGGCTGTAGGGGCAATGCGATGGGTGCTTTCACCATCGTAAATTAATGCGCCCTCTGCGCCTAAAGTAATGGCAAAGGTGGTGGCGGTTTGTTTCATGCTCTCAACGGCGGCATCCAGCGTTGTCGCGCCAGTCCAGCCAAAGGCCTCGTCTTTGTTGCAGAATAAAAGGTCGACACGCTCGCCGATCATTTCCTGTAAACCGTCGCGGAAAAACTCAACCATGCCCGGATCGGAGAGGCTAAACGCTGTTTTTGTGCCGGCTTGTTCGGCGTGTTTGCGACATTCAATAGCGGCATCTTTGCCGGTCGGCGATGTCACCAAATAACCTTCGGTATAAACATATTTCGCATTGTTGATCGCATCGAGATTGAGGTTTTTACGACAGATAGTTTCGCTAATGCCGAGATAGGTGTTCATCGTGCGCTCGGCGTCGGGCGTGATGAGAACCAGGCATTTGCCGGTGGTGCCCTCGGGTAATTGATCAACGCCGTTGTGGCTGACGCCGGCTTTGGTCAAGTCGTCTAAATAGAAGCGACCGTTGTCATCGTCAGCTACCTTGCAGGACTGATAGGCCTTACCGCCAAAACTGGCGACAGCCATAATACTGTTTGCCGCCGAGCCACCGCTGGCGCGTTTGGCCATCACCAGGTGATTGTCGAGGTGATTGATAAGTTCGAGTTGCCGCGCTTCGTCGACCAGGGTCATTACACCCTTATCGATGCCAAAGGTGGCGAGTTCCGCATCGCTAATTTCAATTTCGGTATCGACCAGTGCGGCACCTATGCCGTAGACATCAATTGTATTCATTTCGTATTCCAGTAAATTTGGGCTGTGATCAATAATCAAATAGCCTGCCATCAAGGGTGGCGGTAGACTGTCTGGCAAATATTTTAACAGTATTTATCGTTAATCGGGGTGCGGCTGTAAGTTGTGTTGGCCCGTAGGGAAATTAAGTTTGACTAAAAAGAAGCGTAAAAAAACCAGAAAGAAACCGAATAAAACCAGGCGCTCAAGTTTTTATATCGGACTGAGTAAGTTTATAAAAAAGGGCCTCGTTATATCGCTGCTTGCCAGCGTGCTGGGCTTATTCGTACTTGATTACCAGTTGACTCGTCGGTTTTCAGGCAGTAAATGGTTGTTGCCCAGTCACGTTTACAGCCGGGCGTTTGAGTTATATGAAGGGCTTGAGCTATCGCAGGGCGCTTTGGTTTGGGAGCTGGAGAAGCTGGGTTATCGGCGTGTAACAAAAGTCAGCGCTGCAGGTCAGTACCGGCTTAAAGGGCAGCGCGTTGATGTGTATTCACGGGCGTTTCAATTTTGGGATGAAAATAAGCAGGCGCAAAGATTTAATTTAACCTTTAAGGATTCCCGTCTTGCAAGGCTGCGTACGTCGCAAGGTAAGCCCTTAACATTGGTACGTCTGGAGCCAATGCGCATTGGGGGTATTTATCCGGCTCATCTTGAAGATCGCTTGCCCGTACAACTTGAAGAGCTGCCGCCGTTATTGGTGGAAGGCTTGATCGCCGTGGAAGACCAGGATTTCTATAAGCATTACGGCGTATCTCTGCGCGGTATTAGTCGGGCATTAATTAATAACATGCGCCCGGGTAGTGCGACTCAGGGGGGTAGTACTCTTACTCAGCAGTTGGTGAAAAATCTTTATCTTAGCCAGGATCGCACGTTGGTACGTAAGGGGCTTGAAGCGGTGATGGCGCTAATGCTGGAGCAGCACTACAGCAAGGGTGAAATCATTGAGGCCTACATTAATGAAATATATCTGGGGCAGTCAGGCAAGCGGGCAATTCATGGTTTCGGTATGGCCAGCCAGCATTATTTTCACCAGCCACTGGCAGAGCTGGAGCTACACCAGGTTGCCCTCTTAGTTGCGATTGCCAAAGGTGCTTCGTACTACGACCCAAGGCGTAATGCCGAGCGTGCGTTAACGCGTCGAAACCTGGTGATTAACCTACTGGCATCGCAAGGCATTATTACCAGCGTTGTGGCTGAAAAGGCGAGTCAGCAAGCCCTGGATATTTCGGCTCGCCCCGGTACTCGCACAAATCCCTTTCCCGCTTATCTTGATTTGGTTAAACGTCAGTTGCGTGAGGATTATGACGAAGACGATTTGCGCAGTGGGGGTTTGCGCGTGTTCACTCACTTTGATCCGCAGATACAGCGAAAGTTGGAAAAAGTACTCAGCACGAAACTCACTATGCTGGAGCGACAGAAGGGCCTGCAGGACAAACCACTTGAGGCGGCCTCGTTGGTGGTGGGCGTTGGTACGGCTGAAGTGCTAGCAATGGTCGGTGGTCGCGAAGTAGATTTTGCGGGCTTCAACCGCGCTTTGGATGCACGGCGTCCCATCGGTTCGACAGTTAAACCGGCGGTGTATTTGACGGCTCTGGAGCAAGCGAATAACTACACCTTGATCAGTCCCTTGAGTGACGAGCCAGTTGTCGTTCCCGCCGAGCACGGTGAGACCTGGCGACCACAAAACTTCGACCACAAAAGCCACGGCGAGGTACCGCTGTTTCAGGCTATTGGTAAATCATACAATTTAGCGACGGCACGTCTGGGCATGGCCGTGGGGCTTGATCGTATTAGTGAGACCTTGCGCCGTTTGGGTTACGAGGGCCCTCTTGCTAAAGTCCCCGCGCTGACACTGGGTGCGGTGTCCATGTCGCCCTTTGATGTTGCGACCATTTACCACACCATCGCTGCGGGTGGTTTTTACTCTCCTCTGGTGTCGATACACAGTGTGTACGGTGCAGAGAATCAGCCATTGAAACGCTATCCTTACCGTGTCGAAAGCCGCTTTGAAGCGGGGCCGATTCATTTAATACAATACGCCATGCAAGTCGTTATGCGTGAGGGAACGGGGCGTAGTGCCTATCGAACCCTGAGTGATGATGTGGCCGTTGCCGGTAAAACCGGTACCTCGAATGATCAGCGCGATAGCTGGTTCAGTGGTTTTGGTGATGATTATCTGGCAGTAGTTTGGCTCGGTCGCGATGACAACGGAAAAATGCCTTTTACCGGTTCGTCGGGTGCATTGCAGATTTGGAGTGAGTTGATGTCGACGTTGAAAGTACGGTCGCTCGCCTTTACGCGCCCCGATGATATTACTTATCACTGGGTTGATCCTGTGCAGGGTTTGTTGAGTGAAGAGGGCTGTAAGGGGGCAAGGTTTTTACCGTTTGTTGTGGGTAGTGAGCCGATAGAATCTGTGCCCTGCCGTGAGAAACAGGGGAGTAAAATTGTTGACTGGTTTAAAGCGTTGTTAGATTAAGAGGCTTTGGATTAATTCTAAATGAGTTGTTGTTTTTAATGAGTCGAGTATTGGATAAGCAGGGTTTGTTGTTGGGAGCAGGCCTGTGAAGATTGGAGGGATATTGGTGAAAACAAAGCATTCATTGGTCATCGTTACGTTAGTGATGGCAACAAGTGGCTGTGTGCCTTTACAGACATCAAGCGGCCCCGCTGCTCCCGTTGATTCGCGTTCGATCCCGGCTTCACCCAGTTTTCCGGGGAAAGCAGAAGCGGAACCTGTAGAGGAAATCCCGCCAAAAAAAATAGCTCCCGCACAACAAACGATAAGTCCGGCACAACGGGCGGTTAGTGCGTTGCTGCAGGAGGGTTGGGCTTACTACGGTGCAGAAAACTATGACCGCTCGATCGCCATTGCCGAACGCGCTCAGCGCCTTGACCCGCGGCGAGCTGAGGTTTATCTATTGCTAGCAAAAAGTTATTTTGCTATTGGTCAGAGCCAGTTGGCAGAACAATTGGGCCAGCGTGGGCTGTCGTTTAGTCAGAGTGACGTGACAATTCGGCGCAAGTTACAAAGTTTATTGGTGCAAATTCGTGGTGCCGTAATTTAACAGGGGGTCAAGAATAATCATGCGAATTGAATCGATTCGCTGATTTTAATTTTTACTCAGCACCACTAGCTTAAAGCCGTCGGTTTCGATAATTTTCTCGCAACGGGAAAAAGTCGGCTGGGCAAGCTTTTCCAGAGGCACAAATTGATTAACAACAAACAGCGCGCGGCCCGAAGGTTTTAAATGCTGGGCGGCGGAGTTAATGAATTTCTCTGTCAGGCGGCTATCGGTTTTAAAGCCCTGATGAAAGGGTGGATTACAGAGCACGGCATCAAACGTCTTTTTAATAGTGTTGGCGCAATCACTTGCAATAACCTCCCCGCTAATATCAAAAGCGGAAAAGTTTTTACGGCAGGCAATAATCGCCGCGGCACAGTTGTCAGTGGCTTCAATCTGCAAGTCGGCCGTCTGGACAGCCATCACCGATAAATAGCCGTAGCCACAACCCAGGTCGAGAAGTGTGCGGGGCGGCGTATCGAAGTCCGCAAAAAAATCTTTTAAATGTTGCGCGAGCAATGCGCTGCCGCGGTCGATTTTATTCCAGCCAAATAATCCGGGCTTGCTATAAAGTGGCTTGTCTTCGCCGCTATTTATAGGTGTCAATTTTTCATAGGGAGTTTTAAGGGATAATAAGCGGCTTTCAGTCAGGTTTTTTGACGCCGGGTTTTCGGCAATATTTTTAGTAAGGGTGGCGAGATAATAGTTGCCGTGTTTTGACACCTTTGCCTGAGTATCAAAATAATTTGCCGCTTTACTGGCGTAGGTTTTAATGCCTTCGTTTTTTGCACCGAGGAGTATCAGCTCGCCGTTGTCGTCCAGCAGGCGTAAGGAATGATTAATTATGTGGTGGGCGACAGGCTTTTCTTTTGAGACGCGATAAATAATGCGCTTGAAACTGGCGCTCGCGAAACCACTGAAATCAAAATCATTAAACAGACATTCGACATTAGCTAGCTGTGCTTGCCTGGTAATATCGAAGCGGTTGCTTAATACCTGCACCGAAGCGTCAAGGTTGGCGAAGGGAATGTCGATTAGATTTTCATCGGCAACTAGCAGGCAGGGTTCGCTCGAACCCGTGTTGTGTAAATAGGGCTGCAGCAGTGAAAAAATAGCGTCCACGGGTTAGTTTAGGCCGAGGCTTTTTTCAACAGGCGGGCGGCATCAATGGCAAAGTAAGTCAAAATGGCGTCGGCCCCGGCGCGTTTAAAGGCAAGCAGAGATTCCATCATTACGGCATCTTTGTCGAGCCAGCCCTTTTCAAAGGCGGCCATATGCATAGCGTATTCTCCGCTCACCTGATAGGCAAAGGTTGGTGCTTGTAGCTCGTCTTTCACTCGGCGCAGCACGTCGAGATAGGGCATGCCGGGTTTCACCATTAGCATGTCGGCACCCTCGGCCAAATCCAGCGCGCACTCGTGCAGAGCTTCGTCACTATTAGCCGGATCCATTTGATAACTGAATTTATCGCCACCTTTAATGTTGCCGGCAGAACCGACGGCATCGCGAAAGGGGCCGTAATAGCTTGAGGCGTATTTAGCGGCATAGGCAAGAATACGTGTATTCACATAGCCGCTTTTTTCAAGTGCTGCGCGTATAGCGCCAATGCGCCCGTCCATCATGTCGGAGGGGGCGACGATATCGACACCGGCCTCGGCGTGGGAGAGTGCCTGTTGCGTCAGTGCGTTGAGGGTGGTGTCGTTAAGTACATAACCGGCGTCGTCAATAATGCCGTCCTGCCCGTGAGTGGTGAAGGGATCGAGGGCAACATCGGTGATAATACCCAGCTCGGGGCAGCGCTGTTTAATGGCTCGCACGGCGCGTTGGGCCAGGCCTTCTGGATTCCACGCCTCCTCGGCACCCAGGCTTTTACACGCTGCTGGGGTAACGGGGAATAATGCTAAAGCGGGAATGCCCAGCGAGTAACACTCCTCAGCAAGGTCGCAAAGTAGATCGATAGACAGGCGTTCAACACCTGGCATAGAGGGTATGGCCTCGCGCTGCTGCTGGCCTTCAAGTACAAACACTGGGTAAATAAGATCATTTGCCGTTAGTTGGTTTTCGCGCACCAGGCGACGGGAGAAATCGTCGCGTCGATTGCGGCGCATGCGAGTGGCGGGATAGGCCCCGCGAGCAAATTGCCAGCTCATAAGTACTTAATTCCTATGCAAGGTTTCTAGGCGGGGCCTTTGCAGGAGGGCTATTTTGCTCCCATGCAGGCAATTAATGCCTGATAATTAGACGCCGGTATTTTTAAGGATTAATGGATAGGTTTGTAGTTAAACTTCTGTCCAGATACTTTTATATCAAACATTAGACCGCCTTTGGCTACTGTAAAGATAGCCATGCCCTTGTAATACTCTCCCGCAGTGCTTGCATCATGCTTGCCACCACTGACGCCAGCTGAACTGCCGCTTGTGGATACACCGGCCTGAGCGCCTGCTGTAATAACAACGACCCCAGCGTCTGCACCAAATTCGAAGTTGCTGCCGGTGAACTCATCGAAAGCGCGTTTATCCTGCAGAAATATAATTTGACTAAAGCCCTGAGCGCCCAGCTGGAAACCAAGGCTGACCTGAGTCATTGATATGTCGCCAACATGAACACCCTGCTGATAGACGCGGCCTGTCCCGTAAGCACCGCCGATACCAATGCCCGCTTTGCCAATGGTAGGGAATACAGCGTAACCATAGCTGTTATTGAAGAATGTGCTGCTCTGGCCAGCTTGTTGAAAAACATGGGTAGTGTCGCTGAATTTGTCAGCCCAGACAGATGAAAAAGAGAGTGCCGCTAGTACAAATGTAGCTGCCAATATCAGGGGCTTTCTCATGCTCGTTATTCCTTGTGGCGTATAGTTGGTCAATTGATGCCGCGACACGGTTTGTGTTGCGCGTTCAGTATAGACAGATTAAAAGCCTTTGTCCGTAAGGCTAAGCGCGGATAAAAGAAGCGGGTCGTGTGGCTTTTATATCGACGGTAGAGGTGTTTGTATATACTTTTATCTAATGCGCAAAATAACGAAAGAGATTACGCGACAACCAGCCTGACACAGAGGGGGCCTGCGTTTAACTCAAACCTTATCCGTTTCATCATTCACTACGCTAATTTACATTTGCTCTCAGGTAACGACTGACTATGAATACTGCCATTGGAATTGAACTGCCCGAAGAAATTGCCGCCATTCAAGATGGTATAGAAGCCTTCGTGCGCAAAGAAGTTCTGCCTCGCCACGAAAAGCATGAGGCCCTGCTGCACGATCCCCGTAAAAAATATACTGAAGAGGGGCGCTATAGCCCCGACGTTATCCAGCTGATTCGCGAAATCAGAATGGCGTCGTCAGAGGCGGGCTATTTCAATATGAGTGCGCCAGAGTCAATCGGCGGCAGTGAAATGGGTTTGCTCGCCTACTACGCTGCGTGGGAGCGAGTGTTTCATGTTTGCGGCGGTCTCAACTGGTTGGGGGTTTACTCCATTAGTCACTGGGCCTTTGGCCCCAGCCCGGTGCTGACGCAAATTACCGAGCGTGCGCGGGAGGAAATTCTTACCGATATGGTCGCCGGTAAAACCTCAATGTGTTTCGGGCTCTCAGAACCCGGTGCGGGCTCCGATGCCACCATGCTGAAAACCCGCGCTAAGCGCGACGGTGATGGCTGGCGAATTACGGGTCGAAAATTGTGGACGTCAAATTCCCCTCAGGCCCAATACTGCATTGTGTTCGCTATTACCGATGAAGAAAAAGCCAGTAAACGAAAAGGCGGCATTAGTGCTTTCCTGGTACCGATGGATTCAGCGGGGCTGGAAATTGAAAGTATCGTGAAAATGTTTGGCCATATTGGCGGTGATGAAGGCGCGCTGCTGTTTGATGATGTCAAAGTGGAGCCCTGGCAATTAGTCGGTGAACTCGACAAAGGTTTTGCCATCGCTATGTTGGGAGTGTCGCTGGGTCGTGTTTATAACTCAGCCCGTGCCGTAGGTCTGGCGCGCTGGGGTTTGGATATTGCCTTTGACTATATCGCCCAGCGTGAAGTCTTTGGTAAAACGATTGCCGAATACCAGGGCGTGACATTTCCGCTGGCCGAATCTGCAACGGAAATTCATGCCGCCCATCTAATGGCATTAAATACCTGCCTGCTACTCGATAACGGTAAGCCTGCCATTAAAGAATTATC